>ERZ1643246.1535-NODE-1535-length-24910-cov-5.227278_pt1 | contig 24910 bp, 38 predicted proteins | sample MGYA00579265_ERZ1643246 | MGnify/ENA primary metagenome ERZ1643246 (study PRJEB29033, sample SAMEA4952261) | chicken gut metagenome | biome: Broiler Chicken; feature: Gastrointestinal Tract; material: Caecum | place: Ireland | collected 2018 | study: Broiler...
AAGGCCGGGGAGGCCGTCACGGGAGAGCAGGACGACAGCAACAGCGAGTAAATTGCCAAGCGATTGAGAATATCAGCACCCCCGGGGCCTGCGGGCTCCGGTGGCGATGTATCTGATCCTGTATCTTATTGAGGGTATTTAATCGGGTGTTTTTGCGTAGAAATTTACTCTATTTGGAAAATCCACAAAATCAGAAAATCCCTAGAACCATTGAGGTTCTAGGGATTTGTCTGGTGACCCGTCGGGGATTCGAACCCCGGACCCACTGCTTAAAAGGCAGATTTTGAGATTTTTGTACTTACTGCGCCGCAATGTATACAACGGTATTTGATGTATCTGTATCTGATTTTGTATCTTTTTCGAGCACTCCAAAGGCACGATTCACGTCCTCGGCCAACTCCTCCGGGGTGTTGTTGACGGCGTGGACATAGATGCTGAGGGTCAGTGCCGCAGTGGCGTGTCCGGCCAAGTATTGGATGGTTTTGATATTCATGCCGCTCTTGCACAGGTTGGTGATATAGGTATGCCGCAGGACGTGGGGGGACACGTGGAAGTCCAGAGACTTGACTACCCGGTGGTTGCGCACCTTATCACCCAGCTTCTCCCCCTCCCCTACGGTACGGTTGGCGACCATCTGCCACAGCCTTCGGAAGGACGCCTCGGAACGGGGGCCGCCGGCGGGATTGCAGATCACAAACTCATGGGGGCAGCGGATCCGGTACGAGCGCAGGCACTCCAGCAATGGGGTGGGCATCGGGATACTGCGGCGGGCGGCCTTACTTTTCAGCTCCGCCTCATGCACAGCCTTGCCGCCGACATAGACCACCCGCTCCCTGACGGAGAGGTACGGCGCAGGCCCGGAGAGATGGACGTTGGCCCACCGGAGGCCGAGGATCTCCTCCTTGCGCAGGCCGGCATACAGGCCAAGGGCCACAAACGGCTCCACGGCCGTCCCGTGCACGGCCGCCATGAGCTGCGCGGCCTGGGCGTCGGACAGGGGCGTCTTTTCTTGGGCCTTCTTCCCGCCGGCCTTCAGACGGTGGAAGGGGGACTTTACGATGACGGCCGTGTCCTCCGCCTCCTGGAACATCTTCCGCAGGACACAGGCGACATTGGCGTGCAGGCTGTCAGATTTCCCGGCCAGCCTCGCCATGATCTCCCGGCCATCGTCCAGGGTGACCTCCTTCATCCGCTTGGTGGCGATCACCGGGGCGATGTGGTTGTTGATGGCGTTTCGGTAATCCGCTACCCGAGAGGGGGACAGCTCCGGCGTATTCAGGCGGAACCACTTCGCGGCATATTCCGCAACCGTGGGGTTGTAGGCATGGTCTACACCGGCTGCCAACTCCTCATTCAGTGCGGCCAGCTTCCGGTCCATCTCCTCCTCTGTCTTGGCGTACAGAGTCTTTACTTTCCCGTCCGGCATGGACTTCTGCACGCGGAAGCACTCGCGCGCCTTGTACCATGGATATTTTCTTTTCTTCGGCATTGCCCTTTTCCCTCCATTCTGGTAAAATGAAGGGGTGATAATGGCCGCCAAACCTTATCACCCCTATGTGAGTCCGCTCCCGGTGTTCCAGCACCGGGGGCGGCATTTTTATTTATGAATCTTCATGGTCGTGGAATTGGAATCCTTTGAGGGACAGAATGGCGCAGAGAATAGCCGGAACCGCACAAATAACCCCTACTAGGACTTGCCCCATGATGATCAGAAGCACCGCCATGATTAAGAATACTAAAAACAGGATCAGAAAAAGCCACCTGTTCTTTGCCGCATCCTTCATGTAAGAGGGATTTTGGGAAGTGGTATTCTGGGAGTGCTCGTGAATAACTGTTGCAGAAGGCTCAACACCAACACGATTCTCACGTTTAGAGGAAACCTTGCTTGTGTAGGAAACACCCGTACCCGGAGCAGAGACGCGCGCGGTGGCCCCGGTTTTGGAATTGATGGAAACCCCGCCACCTTTGCCGCCAATACTGACACCTGCGCTTTTTTTGCCTATATTCAGCCTGACGCCGGGGGCGACCTTTACGCTCTTTCGGAATCGGAATCCCATAAAAATCATGCTCCTTGTTTGATAAACGGATCTCTACAGAATAAAACATAATACAACCCAAACAGTACAATAATCTGCGCTTTTAGCAACGGAACCTCGAAATCTGCATACCTGCCAAAACCAACGGGCCCTGTTTGGGGGGAATGTCACTTGATGGAATAGAACAGATGTTCTATAATATGCCATACAAGGAATTGCGCGGGGTCAGGGGAAGGGGACGGTTGCATGGAGCCGAAGCTGGAACGGACACACAAACCGAGCGCGGGGAGGCCGGCGGATGCCGACGAGGCGATCAGAAAGAAAAAGGAGGCCATCAACAGGCTTCTGGATTTGGCGGATGCGCGGAAGCTGAACGACATATACAACTTCATCCTGCACATCCTGTAACCCTTGAGGGGGCTGGCCTTACTGGCCGGCCTCCTCTTTTTTCATTTCATCCACCAGCTTCAGGGCCATCTTTTCCAGCAGGCGCCACTCCTCGGTGTCCAGGCGGGCCAGGACAGAGACCAGCCGGGCGCGGAAGTCGGGGGTTTCATTTTTGAGCAGGTCGCCCATAAACGCGGTCAGCTCGTCGTTCCGGCTCTGCTGGCGGAACATCTCCCCTTCTCCGTAGCGGAGCCAATCCTCATTGACATTGAACTCCCGGCAGATCAGAGCGATAACAGTATCAATAGGCTGGTTGCGGCCCATCTCGTACTGTGCAACCGTGTTTTGTTTTACTCCAATTTTATCCGCGAACTTCTGCTGTGTGAGGCCCAAGGCTTTGCGCAGCTCTTTTATACGCTCGTTCACCGTGTCACCTTCTTTCTGCCCCGATATTATCACCTTCTGTTCAAGGTGTCAAGAAAAAATATCACAGGAACAATAAAAAATGCTTGACAAATATCTTTAAGAGATATATTATAATCACGAAAACAATAGTGAAAGGGGTGAGGTCATGAGCACCGAAGATAAAACGATCGCCAAGACGCTGGCCGAGGCGATCAGCGCCCTGCCGGATGGAAAGCGGGAGTATCTGATCGGCTACGCGGAAGGCGTGGCGGCCATGGCAGAAGCCGCCAAGGAGCGCACCAACGGAGAAACCGAGCCCCGCCAGTAAGGGCGGGGATAATGAACCGCCGGGCCCGCCTGGCGCATGAGAAGGAGGTAAAACTTATGTGGTTGAATATGGCTCAGGCCCGCAGGCGATTAGGGGTTAGCCAGGGTGACTTGGCCCGTCTGGTACAGGACGGAAAAGTGGAGATGGTGACTTACTACGGGCACCGCCGCTATTCCGAGGAGTCCATTGATCGCTGTGTGGAAGAGCATAGATACAAGCCCAGACGTGAGATAACGCCAGGGGTTGAGTACATTCCCGGCATGAAGATCGTGTAAAGGAACACCGTATGCCGCCCCTGGGCCGGCGGGGATCAGGCGGAGCCTCACCCGGGGCCAGGGCGCCGCGCCTCTCTCGGCGTCACCGCGACCCGCCGGGCCAGGAGCGGCATACCAACCCAGGAAGGAGGACAACGATGTACATCTACCAAGGAAAGCGCGTCACCCGGGAGGAGAAGCGGCGCCAGCAGCGCCTCCGGGCGAATCTGATCGGCCTGGCCCTGATTGCCGCCCTGGTGGCGGCGGGTCTGATCCTGGGCCTGACGGCGGGGGTGAGCTTATGAGCGAGCCGGTGCTGTACCTGTTTGAGGTGTCCCACCCCGATTTTCCCACCGTGATCGTGCCCAGCATCGGGCCGGACAGCGCCACCGTGGAGGCGGCCCGCCGCTGGGGTGTGGCCGACGAGTGGGGCCATATTGCCGGCTACTGTACCGTCCGCCGAGGTGGGAAGGCCGCCCGGCCCCGGTGCTCCAGGTGCGGGAAGGAGTTCGGGAGACCTGGACAGGCGGCGGGAAAGTGCCCGGACTGCCTCCGGGCGGACGAGCTCCACCGCCGGCAGATGGCGGCATTGCCCAAGGCTGACCGCCGGGCCGGTATGCGGGGGTAGGGCCGTGATTGTATCGAGATCAGACCCCTACGGCCTGCGGGGGATGGTGCGGCCGGGCCGGGCGGAGGAACCAGGAGAACCCCGCGCCCGGGCGCTCCGGGACAAGCCGGAGAATGTGCGCCGATGCCAGACCTGCACGGTGCCGGCGGAATTGTGTTACGGCCTTTGCCGGAGTGACGCCGACCAGGAGCGGGCCCGGCAGGGGCGCCGCCTTGCCCCGGAGAGGGGCTATACACGCATCGACGAGCGGGAGGCGGCCCGCCTGGCGGCGGAGGGCATGAGCTACAAGGAGATCGCCGCCCGCCTGGGCGTCAGCAAGCGCACCGTGGCCCGGGCGCTGAAAAAGCGCAGAGAGGATGATGATCATGTATTTGGATCAGGCACTCCAAAAAATTGAGCAGGGCCGCAAGGCATGTGGGACAGACCGGCGTGTCCGCGTCATGGCTGGGCCGGTGGCGGAGGCCATAAAAGACTTCTGCCGCCAGAGCGACGAATTTGCCCAGGCGGTTGTCCAGGGCGGAGATTTCCCTGCTTGCATGGCCGCCGTGGCAAAAGGGGCCGGAGACGCCCTGTCTGACCTGGAGGCATACCGTCGGGCAGTGTCCTTCTATTTCCCTGGCGCCGTGGTGGACATGCACCTGTCCATCCGCATGAGCGAGTATGAGCCGCCGGCGGAGGCCGCGGGCACGGAGCAGGCCGGGGAGCCGGCGGACATCCTGCTCTCTCTGGCGGATTTTTTGTAGGGTGAGAGGATGAAGGACGTAAGAAAGCAGGCCGCCGCGCTGATGGCGGCGGCGCCGCCCCTGAGAGAGAGCGAGTTGGCGGCCATCAACGGAATTTACCCCGCCTACCTGTTCCGGGTGCGAAAGACCAGGGAGGTGTGGGCCACCTGCTGCGGGCACCATGAGGTGCTGCCAGAGAACGCACCACCCGAGGCACGGGCCGTCCTGGAGGTGCCCCACCACCCGGAGCCAAAGCCATACGACGGGTATTGCTGTCACATGGGGGCCATGAGCGCACCGGTGCCGAAGAACAGGCCGGAGCTGATCAAATGCCCGTGGTGCGGGCACCTGGCCAAGGTCAAGGAGCTGGGACGCACCGGAAAGCGGGACAACCTGACCGCCTGGCGGCGGGTGGTGGTGCTCCGACAGTGGCGGGGAGCCCTGTGGGCTGTGGCTTACTTCACCCAAAAATCCTATGAGGCGGAGCTGACGGCGGGGCCAACATGGGAACTCCACCGGGTTTATCGATTCAAGCCGGGGGAGGCCGTGGATGCCGGCGGGCGGTATCTCCCATGGGTTCATACCCTAAAGGGGCCACCGGACAAGCTGCCCTTCCCGATCGGGGAACCCTTCCACTGGAATAGCGAGGAAGGCATGGGCTACACGGTGATCGGCATGGAGGAGCTGGACAAGGGCCCCTTCCGCTATTGCCAGGCCGGGGCCTACCTTGACGGAGGGGTAATACCAGCAACGGACGAGCTGATCCGCTTCCTAACCCTGTGCACCATATGGCCCAGACAGGTGGAGATGCTGGTCAAGCTGGGGCTGAAACGGGCCTTGGAGGATTTGATCCGCCGGAAGAAGTGGAACCGGGCGGCCTTTGACTGGCGGGAGCCGGATCCACGCCTGGCTTTCGGCCTCGACCGGGGGGAGTTGCGGGCGTGGCTGGAGGAGTCCGAGGATCTGGACGATCTGGTTGCCTATAAGAGATTCCGCCGGGACGGGATCAAGGTGTCCTTTGCGGAGCTGGCCAAGCTGCGGGAGGCGGCGGGGGCCGTCATGCACCGCATGGTGCCGAAGATGCGCCGCTATCAGGTCACGCCCGCGAAGCTGGCCGCCTATATCCAGCGGGAGAGCGGGCTGCCTGGGCAGAAGCGACTCGGGCTGCACACCCTGTACACCGAGTGGACGGACTACATCGAGGACGCTGAGGTGCTGGGATACGACCTGACAAACCAGGTCTATCTCCTGCCCAAGGAGCTGCACCGGAAGCACACGGGAGCTATGGAGCCCGCCGCCCGCATCCGGGCAGCCAGGGCCAAGAAGGGGCAGGAGAAGAAAAAGCGGGTGCGGCAGAAGCAGCTCACCGCCCGGTATTGCTACAGCACAGACCGCTGGCTGATACGCGCCCCGGTGGGGGTCAACGAGATCGCCGCCGAGGGGAAAGCCCTCAAACACTGTGTGGGAGGCTACGCGGAGCGGCACCTGTCAGGCAGCACCACCATCCTGTTTCTGCGCGACCGGAGGAGGCCCGGCAAGCCCCTGGTGACCATCGAGATGCGCGGGAACGAAATCGCACAGATCCACGGATACCGGAATGATCTATATGCGAAGGCAGATCCCAGGGAGGAATACGCCGAGATCCTGGAGCCGTGGCTGGCATGGCTGGCCACCGGGAGCCGGCGGGATAAAAATGGCCGTCCCATCCAGCCCAAGAAGAAAAAGAAGGAGGTAGACGCCGCATGAGCGAACTAAGCACCACAGGCTGGTTGAGGTGAAGGCCATGCTGCCCCACGGGCAGTGGGGGACGTACATCAAGGAACAGGTGGGCTATTCCCAATCCACCGCCAACAACCTGATGCGCATTTTTGAGGAGTACGGAGCGGCCCAGCAGTCTATCTTTGGGCCCGAGGCAAATTCCCAAGCGCTTGGGAATTTGAGCTATACCAAGGCTTTGCGGCTCCTGGCACTGCCCGCAGACGAGCGGGAGGCATTTGTGGAGGAGCACCACGTGGAGGATATGAGCACCCGGGAGCTGGAGGCCGCCATCAAGGAGCGGGACGAGGCCCTCCGCCGGGCCGAGGAAGATCGGGCCGAACGGGAGGCCGCCGAGCAGGCCCGGGAGAAGATCGCCCAGGACATGGCCCTGGCCAACGAGCGGGTGGCCCAGCTCTCCCAGGAGCTGGAGGAGCTGCGCGTCCGTCCGGTGGAGGTGGCCGTGCAGCATGCCGAGGAGGAGGAGCTGGAGCAGGCCCGCCGGGAGGCGGCGGCAGACGCCCGTGCCCGGGTGGAGGCCCTGGAGGCGGAGCTGGCGGCCGCCCGGAAGCAGCAGACCGACCTCTTGAACCAGCACCAGGAGATGGATCGGAAGCTGAAGGAGGCCCGCCAGGAGAGGAAGGACGCCATGGAGGCACAGAAGGCCGCCCGGGAGGAGCTGAAACAGGCCCGGGAGGCGCTGGAGCGAGCCCGGAAGGAGCTGCGGGTCGCCGGAAATGAGAAGCTCACCCAGTTCATGGCGTACTTCGGGGCGTGCCAAGTAGAATTTTCCAAAATGATGGACATTCTGCAAGACCTGAAGAGCGGCGGAGGCGCCGAGGACATGGCCAAGCTGACCACCGCCTGCGGCGCCCTGCTGGAGGCCATGGCCAAGCAGCTGGCGCCCTTCCGGGAGGAGGGAGCGGCATCATGCTGATTGAGGCCCCGTGCCGCCTGGGAGAGAGGTTTACCCACCACCGGAGTTACAGCAACCCCAAAGAGCAATATCTGGTTGGAATAGACCTTTTCGTGTGGCATTGCAATATAGACGGAGTAACCCTGATGGGAAGTCCCAACAAAAAGGGGCGGGTGGATTTCTTCGAGCGGAAGCACATGGATGCGCTGCCGATCTCCTTCGAGGTGCCGGATCGGCTGGTGGAAGGAGACTGCCGGCCGGAGGAGCTGGGCATGGAGCCGGGGAAGAAGTGGAAACTGCGCGGAATCCGGCTATGCGGGGAAAACGGGTGGGCGTTCAGCCTGTCCGACATGAACCGTGAGTCCCGCCTGGTCAGGACGGATGTGTTGGACAAGCTGTTTTCCCCGGTGCTTCCGCCGGTGCAGGTAGAGTTGATGGATTACCTGTAGGGGTGATGGATATGAAGATCATCATCAAAAGTGTAGAAAGCGGCTGGGACACCGAGCGGGTGATGGAGCTTCCGGAGGACGAGGCCCTGGTGAAGTCCATCCTGCGCGCCGTGAAACGCCGCACTCAGCCAAAAGCGTCGGCTCAACCGCCAGCATCGCCGCCTGAGCAGCCCAAGATGGTGGAAGGAACGGATCATCGAGCAGGGTACAGCGGATTCCTGATGCTGGAGTGTCCGAAGTGTGGAGAAGTACGGGCATTCAATCCTAAACAGCCCGTGACAGAACTTGTGTGCAGGAAGTGCGGACAAGTCACTGAATTGGAGCACTTGGCGGTGCTGGAGATGGCGTGCCCCAGCTGCGGAAAGACCTGGGGATACCGAACCAACATTGAGGAGCCGGAGATCGTCCACGCCTGCATTGCCTGCGGCGGGGAAATGGCCAGCCGGTGGGACAAGGAGAAACACCGATATGTGCCGGGGAAGTCGGTGTAAAGGAGAGGGGCGGAGATATGGAGAGACCGATTCTGTTCAACACCCCCATGGTGCGGGCCATCCTGGAGGGCCGGAAAACCGTCACCCGGCGGGTGATAAGGCTGCAGCCGGGAAGCCGGTTCATCCGCATGACAGAGAGTAGCTGTTACCCTGGCTGTTTTGCAATCGAAGGAACGTCGATGGTAATTCGGCCACCCTGCCAGCCCGGTGATGTCCTGTGGGTGCGGGAAACGTGGGACAGGCTCCCGATCAGTCCGGGAGGGCATTTCAGACCAAACGGTGTGTATTACTACCGTGCGGATGGTGACACCCGGCCAGGGCCGCCCGCGCATAAGGCGTGGCATCCCTCCATCCACATGCCCAAGGAGGCCGCCCGGATATTTCTGAGGGTCAACGGCGTCCGGCCGGAGCGGCTACGTGAGATGGTGCTGGCTGATGTGTTGATGGAGGGCATCCGGGAGGCGGGCAGTTATGAGGAAACTTGGGCCCTGTGGCATTACACTTGGGACAGCACCATCGGGCTCGGTGAACGGCTGCTCTATGGCTGGAATGCCAACCCGTGGGTGTGGGTGATTTCCTTCGAACGGGTCGACCGGCCGGAGCCCAGCACATGAGAAGATGGACAAGCCTGATCACCGCCGGGGAGCGGGAGACGCTGCGGGCGGCCCTGCTCCGGGGGCGGGTCATGGCCCTGGAGTGGGAGGTGCCATCCATCCGGCTGCGTGTACGGGTAAGCACCCAGCGGGCGGGGCCTGTGTGGGCGGTGCCTATGCTGATCCGCCTGGAGCAGTGGGAGGGGAGTGGCGTTTACAGCACCCAGCTCTTTGACAGTGTGGAGGCGATGCTGGATGGACATTGACCCCAGGCGCCTGGGGATAGGCGCGCAGATACAGATTGCCCTCACCCTGGTGGGGAGGGCCGCAGAGAGGAGAGACGACCATGGCGGACGTGGAGCTGATTGCCCTGACCATCGAGGCACGGCGGCGGGGCGTATCCTATGGCCAGCTGGTGGCCAGGACGACCGAGAAGGAGCGACGGAAAATCGTGGAAAAGTACCGAGGCGGGCCTCAGAAAAAGGGAAATAAAGGGAAATAAACAAGGGCGGGCCGATGGAGCCCGCCCTTTGCGGCATGGCTTTGTGCGCTGCCCCCGGTCTCCGGGGGCGGCGCAGAGGGCCATACAGCACCCATTTATATATATAAGGATCGCGCGCGCGTGATCCTTTGCGGGGCCCTTGGACGGCTAACGTTACGACCATCCTGTGGGGGGAGAGGAAAGTGAAGCAGCTGATGCGGTACAAGATCACATCGGGCCGGGTGGTGGAGAAGCGGGACGTTCTCATGTATAGCTCCCGGACGCACAGGCCTAGGGGCGGGCGAAAAGGAAAATCGACCATCAAGCAGGTGGAACGGAACGAGCGGGAGACCGTGCTGGAGCTGGCCAGGTTCATCAACTGCAACCACCGGGGCGGGGATCTGTTCGTGACGCTCAAATACTCCGACGGACGGCTCCCTGCCAGCCGGGAGGAGGCCCGCAGAATTGCGGGGAATTATATCCGCCGACTGGCGCGAGCCTATCGGAAGGCTACCGGGAAAAAGCTGATTTGGGCCCTGGTGACGGCAGACCGGAGTTCTAAGACGGGGGAGCCGGTGCGCCTGCACCACCACCTGGTGCTCAACGCCATGCCATGGGAGCTGCTGGCCGCCAACTGGCCCGCCGATGAATTTTCCTGCCGGCACTTGGATGATACCGGGGACTATACCGCCGTGGCTCGCTACATGGTCAAGAACGCCGGCTATGGCCGAGGGGAACAGTGCTGGACATCCGCCCGGGGGCCGGAGGTGAAGCGGCCCGTGTACTCCACCCCGGAACCGGTGAGGAAGGCAGGGGCGGTACGGGTGCCCAAGGAGGCGCACATCGTCGAGCGGGAAGTGCATGAGAGCACGGAACAGGGCTTCTCGGCGGCTTACATACGGTATATTCTGCCTAAGCCCAGGCCGGAGGCCGGGAGCAAGTCGTGGGAGGTGCGGCGCGATGAATGAAGTTTTTGCGTTTCGGCTGCGGAAACTGCGGGAGCGGCGCCGGGTGAGCAGGAGGACTCTGGCGGATCTGTGCGGCGTCAGCAAGAGCGCCATGGCCCGCTATGAGAGGGGGGAGCGGGAGCCCAGCACCAAGCTGGTGTGTGAGCTGGCGGACTACTTCGGTGTATCAGCGGACTACTTGCTGGGCCGGACAGAAAATTTTTAGGCTGTCCCCGATCGGGGACACCTTGCGCCCAGGGCATGGTAGCATGAAGCTGTGGGGGTATACATCCCTGCGCCTCCTTTCTCCGCCGCCCGACTCCGAGGCGGTATTGAGTATCGGGCCCTTCTTTCCATGTTTCTCCCGGCGGTTGGTGCCGCCGGGAGACCATATGCCGCACGAGCGTATCAGCCCATGATCCGGGCCGGAGGGCCGCACCCTCCATGCGGCAATGACTGTGGAAAGACACTATACCGGGAAGCCTACAGCGTCTGACGACCCCGGAGAAGGGACACGACGCCCGCCTGTCATGGGGGCGGAAGCGGCGGCAGCTATGACCTGCCCCGGCGCCGTACCGCTGAAAACTGCCCGCATGAGTACGGGTGTGACAATCTAAGCGGGACGGTGCAAATATGCCGAGTGTAGCAGCAGAAGCGGAAGCGGCGGCCATGGACAACGCCGTGGACGTGTGGCGGCTCACTGCCGCCTCTCGGCTCCATACAGACAAGCATGAAGAGAGGGGCGGCGGCCGTATATTGGCGGAAGGAGGGCGGCATGGCCGAGTATGAGAATATGGGCCTGGAAGAACTGGAGAAGCTGCTGACCCCGAAAGAACGGCTGTTCGTGGAGGAGTACGACAAAGACGGCAACGGCACCCAGGCCGCCATCCGGGCCGGGTACGCCGCCGGGAAGAAAAACGCATCTGCGGCCGTGCAGGCCAGCAAACTGCTAAGGTCGGCTAAGATTTCCGCGTACAGGCGTGCGCGCGCGACTGAGTTGTGCCGCCAGCTGGGGATCAGCCGGGAGACCATTAGGCTGAACGTGATGGATATCTACCGCCGGTGCATGACGGCCGAGCCGGTGATGAAGTATGATTCCAATCTTCGGGAGTGGGTGGAGTCCGGGGAATATGTCTTTGATTCCAAGGGCGCGCTGAAGGCCATGGAGCTGCTGGGCAAGCCCCTGGGCATGTTCGAGCGGGATGGGGACGAGGTGCAGGGGGGCGTGACCATTGTCGACGACGTGTAAGCTGTCCCAAGTCATGCCGCCGGCCTTCTTCGACCTGCACCGCCGCATCCGGGCCGGGGAGGTCACCGAGGCGCTGTGTAAGGGCGGCCGAGGCGGGGCCAAGTCCTCGTATATCTCCGAGGAGATTGAGCTTCAGATGATGCGCCACCCGGACACCCACGCGGTGGTGCTCCGCCGGAAGGAGAACACCCTGCGGCGCACGGTCTATAACCAGTACATCTGGGCGGCGGGGGCGCTGGGCGTGGCCGGCAAGTGGAAGGCCACAGTCTCACCCATGGAGCTGACCTATCTGCCCACGGGGCAGAAGATCATGTTTTTCGGCCTGGACGACCCGGGCAACCTGAAATCCATCAAGCTGCCCTTCGGCTATGTGGCATATGTCCACTTCGAGGAGTTGGATCAGTTCCGCGGGCCGGAGGAGGTGCGCAGCGTGGAGCAGTCCCTGCTCCGCGGTGGCCCCATCGCCATCACGTTCAAGAGCTTCAACCCGCCGGCCAGCGCGGCCAACTGGGCCAACCAGTACGCCAGGGAGCGCAAGCCGGGCCAGGTGCAGCACCACAGCACCTACCTGGAGACGCCGCCGGAGTGGCTGGGCCCCCGATTTATCGCGGACGCCGAGCACCTGCAGAAGCTCCACCCCATGGCCTACCGGAACGAGTATCTGGGGGAGGTCACCGGCGGCGGGGCCAACGTGTTCGAGAACGTGCAGCTGCGCACCATCACCGACGAGGAACTGGGCCGCTTTGACCGGCTCTACCGGGGGGTTGACTGGGGCTACTACCCGGATCCCTGGGCCTATAACTGCATGCACTACGACGCGGCCCGTCTGACCCTCTACATCTTCGACGAGGCGGAGGCGTACCGCAAGGGCAACGAGGAGACAGCCCGCATCCTCCGGGAGGAGAAGGGTGTCACGGCCGGCGATCTGCTCACTGCGGACAGCGCCGAGCCCAAAAGCGTGGCGGATTATAAGGCGTTTGGCCTGTACTGCCGGGGGGCCGCAAAACCGCCTGGCAGCGTGGACTACTCCATGAAGTGGCTGGGACGGCTGGCGGCCATCGTGATCGACCCGGAGCGGTGCCCCAGGACGGCCAAGGAGTTCAGCGAATACGAGTTCGAGCGGGACAAGGACGGGAACCTGATTTCCGCCTACCCGGACGCCAAAAACCACCACATCGACGCGGTGCGCTACGGGATGCAGCCGGTGTGGAAGCAAAGGGGCGAATAACGTGGATTTTCTGTACTGGATGGGAAAGGCGGTGAAGGGAATGTTTCAGAGCGCGCCAACGGCGCCGGGGGAGCTCCAGGTCTCGGAGAAGATGGCCAACGCCATCACCAACTGGCTGCTGGCATTCTACCAGCAGCCGGCGTGGTTGGAGAAGGGATACCGGGTGACCAACACCCCGATCAGCGTCACGGACTACATGTCCACCCTGGCCTGTAACGAGATCGCCATGAGCGCGGGAGCGTCGGCCCGGGGGAACTGGATTAACGACCAGCTGGCCCGCTTCCTGCTGCCACAGCTCAAAAACGCGGTGCAGCTGGCCGGCGCCGGCGGCCGCGTGGTGGTGAAGCCCTACCCATCCGGCCGGAATATCTACTGTGAAATCGTCCCGGCCGACCGCATCTACCCCACCCGGATCAGCGGGGCTGGGGTGACGGAGGCGGGGTTTTTCACCGACTTCGCCATCCTGCGGGGGCGGAAGGTGGTGCGGGTGGAGGCGTTCGATCTTCAGCCGGACGGCCTGTACATCCAGAACCGGGCCTACTGGTATAACGCCGGGGATGCCCTGGGCGGGGAGTTGGCCCTGACAGAGGTGCCGGAGTGGGCAGGTCTGGAGCCGGAGGTGGTGATCCGAGGAGTCGACCGGCCCCTGTTCGGGGAACTGCGTATGCCCATGGCCAACACGGTGGACGAGACCAGCAAGCTGCCGGTGAGTATGTACGCCAGGGCCACGGACACCATGGCGGAGCTGGATCGCATCTACAGCGAGTTCCTATGGGAGATCCACACGGGCAAGCGCAAGCGAATCGTCGACCGGACGGCCATCAGACCGGACAAGGTTACCGGCGGCGGGGTACCCTTCAAGGATCAGGTCACCGACCTGTACCTGACCATGGATCTGACGGGCGACATGGGGCAGGGTGACCCCTTCCGGGACTACACACCATCCCTGCGGGTGGAGGACTACCAGAAGGCCATCGACATCCAGTGCCGGCTTTTGGAGCGGCAGACGGGTTTCTCCCCCGGCACATTCTCTTTCGACATCAAGACCGGGCGTATGACGGCCACACAGGTGGTGAGCGACGACAAGGAGACCTACAACACCACCAAGGCCATCCAGGAAAACGGGCTTCGTCAGGGGCTGCTCGACCTGATGTACGCCTATGACGTGTACGCCACGCTTTATGGCCTTGCGCCGACGGGGGCCTTTGACCCATCGGTCTCCTTCGGGGACTCCATCTTTGAGGACACCGGCGTGGAGTTCGCCCGGCGCAAGGGCCTGGTAGACAGCGGATACCTCCGGCCAGAGCTGCTGGTGGGCTGGTATTTCGGCGTCAGCGAACAGGAGGCCAGAGAAAAGTACATGCCGGAGCCCAGTCCAATGCTGAGATTCCCGGAGGAGTGAGGCCATGATCTGCCCCTACATCTGCCATGTGACCCAGGTAAACCAAAACCGCTATGAGTACGACGAGGAGGGGCGCAACACCTTCCATGAGCACATCCTGGCGGAACAGAAGGTGCCGTTTACCTGCGCCAAGGAGGACTGCGGTGCCTGGCGTGATGGCCGGTGCGCCTATGGAGGTGGGATGGAATGCTGACCCCCCGATACTTGGAGGGCGCGCCGGACGCCATGGTGGAGCTGTACAGCGAGGTGGAGGCGGACATCCTGGCGGACATGGCCAGCCGGATTTCCAAGTATGACTTTTTCATCCCGGCCGCGGAGCACCAGCTGAGGGTGCTGGAGGAGATGGGGGCTGAACAGGCGTATATCCTCCGGAAGCTGGCCGAACTCACCGGCCGGAGCGAGGAGGAGCTGCGCCAGCTCTTTGAGGCGGCTGGGGGGAAGGCCCTGGTCAGCGACCGGGCGGACTACCGCCGGGCCGGCCTGTACCCTCCGGCTCTCAACACGTCCCAGGAGCTCCAGCAGGTGCTCAACGCGGGGCTCCGCCAGACACAGGGCCTTTTTACCAACCTGACCAGAACCACCGCTCTGGACAGCGGTGGGCGGTTCCGGGATGTGCTGGATCGGGCATGGCTCCAGGTGAGCACCGGAGGCTTTGACGCCAACACGGCCATACGGAGCGCCATCAAGGAGCTGACCCGCCAGGGGCTGACCACCGTGGACTACTCCTCCGGCCGCACCATGTCCGTGGAGGCGGCGGTGCGGATGAACGTGGTGACCGGCGTGAACCAGACGGCGCTCCAGCTCCAGGAAACCATGGCGGACGAGATGGACAGCGACCTGGTGGAGACCACCGCCCACAGCGGTGCCCGTCCCTCCCATGCAAAATGGCAGGGGAAGGTGTTCAGCCGTTCCGGCAAGTCCAAAAAGTACCCGGATTTCCGCCGGGCCACAGGGTACGGCACCGGGCCGGGCCTGGGCGGCTGGAACTGCCGGCACTCCTTCCACCCCTATTTTGAGGGCATGGCCCGCACATACGGGGCCGGGGAGCTGAAAAAGCTGGAGGAGAAATCCATCACCTACAACGGCGAAAAGCTGACCGAGTACGAGGCCAGCCAGCGCCAGCGATACATGGAGCGGCAGATCCGCCGCTGGAAACGGGAGCAGCAGGCCATGAAGGCCGCCGGGCAGCCCCAGGAGGAGGCCAAGGCGAAGCTGAAGGAGTGGCGGGCGCTCCAGAGTGATTTTGTGGAACAGACCGGGCTCAAACGCCAGTATGACCGCGAGCGGGTGGGCGGCTGAGACTCGGCGTTCGATATCTGCCCATCCCCGGCCGGGCTTAAAATGCCGGGACGCCCCGGCGCGGAGTGGCCGCGCGTTTATAAGCCAAATCGCGGGCGGGAAAGGAAATGGCATGAGCTACGAGTATCTGAAACCCCTGTTTGAGGGCGGCCCCCTGTCCTTTGAGCAGCTGACCGAGAAGCTGGACGCAGCCGACGGTGTGAAGCTGATTAACCTGGAGGACGGCGGCTACGTGGGCAAGGACAAATTCGACGCCCTGAATGCCAGGGCGAACGGGCTCCAGGCCCAGCTCACCGAGGCCAACGGCAAGCTGGAGGGCTACGACCCGGAGTGGAAGGCCAAGGCCCAGCAGATGCAGCAGGAGGCCGACCAGAAGGTGGAGGCCGTCCGGTTTGACTACGCCCTCAAAGCGGCGCTGGCCCAGGCCAAGGCCCGAAGCCCGGAGAAGGTGGCAAAGCTCATCGAGCGGGACGCCCTCAAACTGGTGGACGGAAAGCTGGTGGGCCTGGACGAGCAGCTGAAAGCCCTGAAGGAGTCCGACGGCTATCTGTTCGAGGGAGACAAGCCCGCCCCGGAGATCGTCAAGCCGGGCAGCCCGGTTTACCGGACACCGGCGGGTGGCGGAGACCTGGACGCCTTCTATGCCAATAACCCGTTTTACAAGAAAAAGACGTAAAGGAGAATGAAGTATGTCGATCCAGTATAACACGCTCAATGTGGATGAGCGGTATTCCGCCATCCTGGAGCCCAACCTGTACTATAACCCCATCCTGGTGCCCGGCGTGACCTGCACCGACAAGTACGAGACCGGCCCCGCGGGCCAGATCTACGTCCACAAGCTGTCCACCAGCGCTGTGGCGGCGGGCACCCCCGGCCGGGATTTCACCGACGAGGTGGCATCCGACACCCTGATCCCCATCCAGCTCAACAACAACTTCCAGAAGTCCAAGAAGATCTACGGCGTCCAGGCCGCGGCGGTGCAGTTTGCGGCCGGCAATGAGTATCTGGCCACCGCCATCCAGGAGTGCCGGGAGGGCTGGATGCAGTGCGGCATCGCCTGCCTGGTGCAGGAGGGCACCGCGGCCACCGCCACGGCGGCCATCACCGAGGAGACCGTCAAGTCCGACCTGATCGACACCCGCACCGAACTGGTGAAGGCCAAGGGCCGGGCCAACGTGGTCGTGTGTACCCCGGAGTATTACGGCCTGGTGCTCAAAGCGGCAGGCAAGGACTTCACCCCCAACACCAACGACCGAATCGCCGCCACCGGCAACGTGGGCAACTGGCTGGGCTTCACCTTTGTGGAGGCCAACGGTGCCACCGGCAGCATCAAGTATTATGACCATACCGGAACCCAGAAGACCGTGGACATGAGCAAGGTACAGTACGTGATGTACTACCATGAGGCCCTGTCCGTGGTCAGCAACTTCGAGGTGACCCGTATCATCGACTCCGAGCGGTTCGCGGGCTCTCTGGCCCAGGTGGAGATGAACACTGGCTACCGTGTGACCAACGCCGTGCTGGCGCGGGTGCGCAAGGTGGCAGGGGCCTAAGAAGGGAGACGGGCCATGCTGACCGCGGGATATGAGTTTTACAAGGGAACCTATCACGGCGACAGGATCGCCGCGGCGGAGTGGCCCGCACTCAGCCGGGACGCCGCCGCCTGCCTGGAGGAGCTGACCCTGGGCAGGACGGCGGGCGACCTGGCCCCGGAGCTGCTGGAGCGGTGCCGGATGGCCCTGTGCGCCGTGGCAGAGGTATATAAGACCGAGCGGGAGCACGACGGGGGCGTGGTGGCCTCGGAGACTGTGGGCTCCTGGTCCCGCACCTACACACAGGCCGGAAGCCCGGCCAGCCGCCGGAGGGATGCCGCATGGATGTGGCTGGGGAACACCGGCCTGATGTACCGGGGAGGTGAATCGCTGTGTGGCCCCACACGGTAACCATTTGGCGCCGCAATATGGACGAGAGCTACACCGTGGAGGTGGTGACCGGCTGCCTGTGGGAGGACCGCCGGGGTGAGCAGCTCCGTAAGACCGGGGCAACGGCAGCCAACGGCGTCAAGATCTATCTGCCCATCACCGCAGCCATCCAGGCTGGGGACTATGCCGCCAGAGGCACGGGGTATGGGGCGGTGCGCACCGCCAAGGACATCATGGCCATGGGCGGCCTGCGGGTATCGGCGGCGGACCGCCTGGACTTCGGCGGCCTGCCCCATGTGGAGGCGGTGGCAGGATGAGCTATCGCTTTCAGTGGAATCCGGCCTTTGGGGAAAAGAGCAGGGGAGGACTGGACAGGGCCCAAAGGGCCATTGATTCCAGCGTCCTCCGCTTCTCGGAGCCGTTTCTGCCATTCCAGTCCGGGGCGCTGCGCAACAGCGGCATCACCGGGACGAAGGTGGGCTCCGGCCGGGTGCGGTGGACGGCACCCCATGCGCACTATCTGTACGAGGGTAAGGTCATGGGGCCCAACGTGCCGATCCACGAGGGCGGGCAGCTGGTGGGCTTCTTTTCCCCAAGAGCGCCCAAGACATATACCGGGAAGGAGCTGCAATTCCACGGGGCTCCCAAGCGCGGGGCCAGGTGGTTTGACCGCATGAAGCGGGTGCATACCTCCGACATTGTGGAGGCGGCCAACCGGGCCTATCGGGGAGGCGGTGTGCTGTGAGTATTTTGCAGGCCCTCCAAGAGTTCCTGGAGGGCTATGAGGGGATGGAGCTCCGCCCTCTGGGAGAGGTTCTGACCGACCTGACCAGAGCGGCACCCCCCGCCTATTCCCTGGCCCCTGCGGGCGGCGGAACCGCCGCCCAGGACGTGGTAGGAAACCGATATTACACCAGCAGATACCACTTTTTCGCCCTGGAGTGTGCGGGGGATGAAGCGGACCGGGCGGAGAACTATGACTTCCTGGAATCCCTGGCGAGCTGGCTGGAGGACCAGGAGGACAGGGGAAACTACCCGGAGCTGCCCGGGAGGTACTCCGTGGCCGGCATCGCGGTGCAATATGCCACGCTCTACGACATCTCCCAGAATGGGGCGGGGCTGTATGAAGTACAAATTGAATTGACCATCAAGAAGGAGGCTGTATCTGATGGCTGATCCCACCATTACCGGAACCGGCGCGGTGAAGCGCGCGGAATTCAAGCTGTTTGCTGACGTGGGCGAGGCGGACACCCCGGAGTGGGAACTCCAGGGCGACCGCATTGAGGAGCTGTCTCTGGAGATGAACCCCAATGTGGAGACGGTGACCGACGTCACCGGTGTCACCGCCACCACCCTGGACAAGTACGAAGAGCAGACCAGCGTAGAGCCCTACTATGCCAAACGGGAGAGCAAGCTCTTTGCCTGGCTGTATAGTGTGGTGCGGGACAAGAAGACCCTCACCGACGTGGAAAAGACCTTCTGCTGTGTCAACATCTTCGCCGGGAGCGAGGGGCAGTATGACGCATGGATGCAGAAGGCCATCGTGGCGGTGCAGTCCTACGGAGGCAACACCAAGGGGCTGCAGATTCCGTATAACATCCATTGGATCGGTGAGCGCACCTATGGCACCGCGGCGATTACGGCGGGCAAGCTGACCTTTACCCCCGCCTCGGAGGGATAAGACATGGACAGCCTCAATATTGCCGGGAAGGCGGTGCGCCTGTGCATCGACAACGACGAGAGCCGGGTCATTGAGTTTCATCCCACCGATGTGTCCTTTGCAGAAAACTTCTACGCTCTGGCGGCGGAGTTTGAGAAGCGACAACAGGATATTAAGGCCAGATCCGCCGCCATTACGGCGGGGAACGGCACCAGGCTGGAGAAGTCCCGGGCGGAGCTGGCCCTCACCCGGGAGGCGTTTACCATCCTGCGCGAGGGCATCGACCGTACCTTCGGACCGGGGACGGCGCAAACTGTGTTTGGAGACCGGGACAGTGTGGCCATGGCGGCCCGCTTCTTCCGCGGGGTGACGCCCTATATCAGGAGGGCCCGGCAGGCGGAGGTTGACCGCTATCTGAAGGAGCCGGCGGGGGATGTGATGGAATGAACCCCCTGCTGACCAGCTTCCCGGAGGCAGTGCGTATTGACGGGGTGCGCTATCCGCTCAACACGGATTTCCGGGTGGGGCTGCGCATTATGGCTGCCTACGAGGATCCCGGGCTGACGGGCGTGGAAAAGCAGATCGTGCTCTGCCGCCTACTCTATCAGGCCCAGCCGCCGGATTTTGCCCAGGCTGTGCGGGAGGGGGTGCGCTTTCTGGACGGCGGAGAGCGGCCCAGAGAGCCGCGGGGCGGCCGGGTATACAGCTTTACCCAGGATGGGGCGTACATCTATTCCGCCGTCCTCCAGACCCACGGGATAGACCTCCAGACAGCGCAGATGCACTGGTGGAAGTTCCGGATGCTGTTTCTGGATCTCCATGAGGATACCACCTTCCAGCGCATGGTCAGCCTGCGGAGCCGCCGGGAAAAGGGCCTGTTAACCAAGGAGGAGAAGCGGCTCTGGCTGGATATGGCCGACCTCCTGGAACTGCGGGAGCCGGATCCCGAGCGGGACCGGGCGCAGGAGGAATTTGAGCGAAGAATGAGGGGGTGAGCGCGTGCCTGACTTTGACGGGACCATTATTGTCAATACCGAGATTGACGCCACCGGCATCCAGCGGGACATGAAGAAAGTGGAGCAGGCCGCCCGGGCCGCCGGGGCCCAGGTGGATGAAATGGGCGGCAGCTTCCGGGAGGCGGAACAGGAGGCGGGCAGCGCCGCCTCCGGCATCCAGCGGGACACCCAGAGGGTGGAGCGGGCGGCCCGGGACGCCGGCGAGGAAGCGGAGGACATCGGAGACAGCTTCCGAGAGGCAGAGCGGGACGCGGGCCGCGCCGCCCAGGGGATGGAGGACGATCTGAAGGACCTCAAAGACGCGGTGGATGATGTGAGCAATGCCATCAGCCTGGGGTTTGGGGCCGACATGCTGACGGACCTGGCCGGCGGGATGATGGATCTGATGGAGTCCACGGACGAGCTTCGGGGAGATCTCTCCATGCTGGATCAGAACGCACGGGCGGCCGGGGTGGGCATTGGCGTCGCCCGGGATGCCATGCAGCAGCTCAACACCGTTTCCGGGGAGACCGACAGCAGCGTGGAGGCGGTGTCCAACCTGCTGCAGGCGGGCTTTACCGAGAGCAACCTCCAGAAGGCGGTGGAGGGACTGGCCAACGCCGCCATTGGGTTCCCGGACACCATCAAGATCGAGAGCCTGGCCGACAGCATCCAGGAGACCCTGGCCACGAGCGAGGCAACCGGTCAGTTCGCGGAAGTGCTGGACCGCATGGGCTACAGCGCCGAGGCGTTCAGTCAGAATCTCGCCGCCTGCTCTACCGAGGCAGAGCGCCAGGAGCAGGTAATCAACATCCTGACGCAGGGCCCGCTGCAGGGCATGTACGAGGGATGGGCCAAGGCCAACCCGGAGCTAGTTGCGGGCAGGGATGCAACCCAGGAACTACAGACCGCAACGGCGGAACTGGGCGAGGCTCTGGCCCCGGTTGTGACCGATATTACGGAAATCGCCACCAACGTGGTGAACTGGGTAGCGGGAATGGACAACATTGATGATGTCTTTGCGGCAATTGTTGGTGGTGTCGGAGCCCTCGCCGCAGTTAAGGCCATCGACATGATAAAGAATTTGGCTACATCGCTCATGACTATGGATAAAGCCATGCTCATGGCAAAAGCAAGTACGGGCCTTGCCTTCGTAGCTTTTGGGCTCCTGTTTGGGCTCCTGATGCAGGCGGCCGGTGTGTGGGACTCCATGACCGATGCGGAGAAGGTGGTCACCATCCTGGGCGCGGTCACCGTGGCGGCCTTCGCCGCAGCTCTGGCCGTGGGCGCGTTTCAGTCCGCCTTGTCGCTGGGCATCGCGGTGGCGGCAATTACCGCCGGCGTGGGGGCCATGATTCTGGCCATCAACTCCGCAGAAAAGCGAGTGAATCAGTTGGAAAGTACCATGGGGCAAAGCTTGAGCCCCAGCGCGCTGGGTATGGGAGGCAGCAGCGGTATCCCGGCCCTGGCCTCAGGCGCGGTGATCCCGCCCAATGGCGAATTCCTGGCGGTGCTGGGCGACCAGCGGAACGGCCGCAACCTGGAGGCCCCGGAGGGCCTGCTCCGGCAGATCGTGCGGGAAGAGGGCGGCGGCGGGATAAATGGAACCCTGACCATCCGCCCGGCACCCGGCTTGACCCGCTATCTGTCCTATGAGCTGAAGCGGGAGGATGCCCGGGCGGGCACACCGCTGGTGGAGGGGACCAGACGATGAAATTTTCGATCGATGCTCAGGAGTTCAATGTCATTGTCACGGAGCTGTCCCGGAAGGGCAGGGTCAGTGAAAGCAAGCTGTCGGGTGACGTGAAAAGCGGCGCACACTTTCGGGACATCATCGGAACCTACTACGACTACGAGATGACCATCGGGAGCAATGCCCTGTCTGAAACGGAGTACGACGCCCTTTTTGAAATTCTGAACGCGCCAGTAGAATCTCATGAGGTTGTACTCCCCTATGGATCGGGCACGCTGACCTTTCGGGCATACATTGAGGAGACGAGCGACAGCCTGACGGCAGATAACGGAAAGACCAGGCGGTGGGGTGACCTGTCTGTCCAGTTCTACGCACAGGCGCCCCAGAGGAGGCCGGTATGAGTACCACTGTCAACAAGCTGGTCTATGGGGATCTGACCTTTACCGATGACGAGATCCAGGACGGAGAGGTCTATGACGCCGTGGCCCTGCTGTCCGATGCTCTGGAGATCGGCACCCTAAACGTGGGGCTGTACATCCGGGACGGGGAGACGGGCGCGGCCCTGACGGCCTTCCGGCGGAATGACAAGCTGCTGTACTACTACCGGGACAAGCTGCGGGGCACCTACTACATCGAGAGCGTCCAGCGCACCGGGAAGTATACCTATGAGATCAGCGCCAACAACGCCATTGCCCTGCTGGAGCAGTCCAGCCACCTAGGCGGCATCTACACCGGCCAGACGGTGGACGAGCTGGTGGCGGAGATCTGCACCATCCCCTACATCATCCAAAACAAGTTCGCGGGCATCAAGCTGTATGGCTGGCTGCCCATCGCCACCCGGAGGGCCAACCTGGCGCAAGTGCTCTTTGCCATCGGGGCCCATGCAAAAACCGACCAAAACGGAACGCTGCGCATTGAATCCCTGTGGGACGGCGTTTCCGGCTCCATCCCGCCGGACCGGGTATTTTGGGGGGACAAGGTCACCTATGAGAGCAAGGTCACCGAGGTATCGGTGCTGGAGCACCAATACATCAAGGGGACAGAGGAGGTGACGCTGTTCGAGGGCACGGCGGCGGCTGGAGACGTAATCCAGTTCAGTGAGCCGGCCTATGACCTGGCGGCCTCCGGGTTCTCCGTCCAGTCCAGCGGAGCCAACTATGCCGTGCTCTCCGCCGGGACCGGCACCCTCACCGGAAAAAAGTATGTCCACATGACCCGCGACGTGCGGGTTCCGGTGTCGGAGGACGATGTGGACAACGTCATCGAGGTCAAGGAGGCCACCCTGGTTTCCCTGACCAATTCGGCGGCCGTGGCCCAGCGGCTGGCGGGGTACTATCAGTACATCGAGGCGCTGGATCACGAAGTGGTATACGGTGGGGAGCAACCGGGCGATGTGGTGGCCTTTGAGCACCCTTATGGGGGAGCCGCAAAGGGAACCGTCCAAAATGCGGCCATCACCATGGGCGGACGCCTGGTGGCCGAGGAGCATATCAGCATCGGGTACGTGCCGCCCAGATACGAGACCGAGGAAATCCTGGACGAGCGGGTGGTGCTCACCGGAAGCGGAAGCTGGACGGTACCTGATGGGGTAACATCCGTCCGCGTGGTCTGTATCGGGGGCGGAGAGGGCGGCCAGGCCGGTTTTAACGGGAAAAGCGGAACCGGCTCCTCCATCATTGTGACCACAAAAGAGCAGACCGCCGGCGGTTCCTGGTCTGCCTCCGCGGGAAGCGGAGGGGATGGTGGAGAGGCCGGAGAAGGCGGCTCTGGCGGAAAGGTGTATCAGGAGACGCTCGACGTCACCCCAGGGCAGAGCATCGCGTATCAGTGCGGAGCGGCCGGGCCGGGCGGCGCGTCCAACGGCGCCGAAGGTTCCCAGGGCGGTGCAACCACCTTCGGGAACCTGACCTCCGAACAGGGCTCGGCGTCCAGCATCGGCTATGTGGATCCGGTCACAGGTGAGGAATTTGCCAAGCCGGGCACGGCTGGGACTGCGGGTGCAGCCGGCGGCCGGGGCGGCTCCACCAGCGGATATGGCGAGGACGGCGAGGACGTTCCACCCAACACCGGCGGCGCGGGTGCCCGGTATTACTATTATTCCTTTACGGACTACGATTCCCACAACGAACGGACTGCCGGAGGCGGCGGTGGTGGCGGCGCCGCAAAGGGGGCCAACGGGACGGACGCGAAGTCCAGCTACAACACCATGGGCGACGGCGCGGACGGCGCGTCCCCGCCTGCACCGGCGGCCCCGTCGCTGTTCGGCGCCGGCGGCCATGGCGGCCATGGAGGTGGAGGCGGCGGTGGGTGCGGAGCGCTCTCCGCATCCGCAGAGCCCTATGAGACGGGTATGCCAACCGGAATTTGGATGACGCCGGCGCGCGGTGCGGGCGGACGGGGCTCCGCCGGCTCCAGCGGCGGCGCCGGAGGCATCATTCTCTATTTCGGCGTGACCAAAAAAGTGATTTCCGGGCCGATCAAGGACAGCGCCGGAAAGGTCCTGCTGGACAGGCTGGGCCGCCGGCTGATTGTGTGAGGTGAGCACATGGCACAGGAAAAAACATTGGAAGAGCGTGTGGCCGCGCTGGAGGAGGCACTGGCCGCCAGAGCCACGGCAGAAGAGCCCACGGAATACTACACCATGAAATACTCCGGTGAGGAGATTGAAGCACTTCTGGATAAGGTGGCGGCAATGTAAGGGAGGTGAGGCCGCGTGACCATCAACGGAAACGACATCCGCATGATCCGGGGGGACACGGAGCAGCTAGTGGTGACCTGCCAGCTCTCCGACGGCACGGAGCGGCCATTCGAGGAGGGGGACACGGTCACCATCACCGTGGCCTGGCCCCTAGGGGAGACCGTGCTGCAAAAGACAGTGACCTCCTTTGTGGAGGGCGCGGCGGAGATCCTGATCGCCCACGAGGACACCAACGAGCTGATTCCGGCGGAATATGCTTACGACGTGCAGCTTACCGCCAGGGATGGGACGGTGGCAACAATCATCCCGCCGGCCCGGTTTGTGCTGGAGGGGGATGTGACCCGTGACTGAGCTGCAGGGCAGCATGAGGGC
>ERZ1643246.1536-NODE-1536-length-24899-cov-4.913661_pt1 | contig 24899 bp, 21 predicted proteins | sample MGYA00579265_ERZ1643246 | MGnify/ENA primary metagenome ERZ1643246 (study PRJEB29033, sample SAMEA4952261) | chicken gut metagenome | biome: Broiler Chicken; feature: Gastrointestinal Tract; material: Caecum | place: Ireland | collected 2018 | study: Broiler...
AATGGACAATCCAGAATGGTATCCAGAAATAGAAACTACTGATATGAAATAAAGAACTAGAAAATAGTTCTTTTTATTCAATAACAAATTATCGAAAAACAATAAAAATATATTGACATTTAATATAAATAGAATATAATAATATCAAAAGGAGGAAAAATAATGAAAAAAGATAAAACTAAAATCATCGCAACCACAATAAGTATTTTATTAAAAATCAGTATAGTGATAGGAGTCATATTATTACTTTGTTTATGGAAAATATTAGAAGTTTTAAATATTAAATTTGATTTATTAGTATTTTTAATCTATCCAAGTGGAATTTTATTTTTAATGTTAGTATACCAATTCATAAAGTTGTTTAAACTGTTAAAAATAGAAAATCCATTTAGTATGATTATGGTTAAATATTTAAAAGAGACGATGTGGATAAGTTTCATCATCGGAATCATAATTTTAATAGCTCTACTACTATCTATCTTTGTATATCCAACTTATACGATTGCTGTAAAAATATCCCTAACATTCTTTACTATTTTATTTATCGGGGTAGGAATTGCTTTATATTTATTAAGTGAATTATTTAAACAAGCAACAGAATACAAAGAAGAGAATGATTTAACAATATAGAAGGAGGTAGTTATGGCAATAATTGTGAACTTAGATGTTATGATGGAAAAAAGAAAAATATCATCTCAAGAACTAGCAGAAAAGCTAGGAATTACACAGGCAAATCTTTCGATATTAAAAACAAATAAAGGAAAGGCAATTAGATTTTCTACATTAAATAAAATTTGTGAAGTGCTAGATTGTAAACCAGGAGATATTCTTGATTATGAAAGGGATGAAGAGCATGGTTAATTTAATATATATTTTTTTATTAGCAATCTGGTTTTGTATTATGTATTACGGAACAAAACTAGGATTATCAGTAATATTATTTAATATTCCATTGGTATGGATAATTTATAAAATATTAAAAAAGAATAATAAAATTAATAATAAAAAAGGTCTAATTTTACTAATACCAATATTTTTATTATCGTTAACTTACTTTATTTTTGATAGCTTATTCTTCAAAATATTAAACTTTATAGTAATAACAATATTAACAATTTTACTATTTATTATGACAATAAGACCTACTTTTAAAGTAATAGATTTAATAGGTGATGGATTTTGTATTATACTAAATCCTTTAGAATATATTGGTGAAGTCTTTCGCAAAGTAAAAGAAGGAATAAACAAAAAAATACATTTAAAGAAGGAATTAAAAAAGAAACTAAAATCTATTTTAATTATTCTACCAATTATAATAGTGGTACTTATTCTATTATCATCAGCAGATATGATTTTTAATGATTTAATATCAAATATATTAAACATCCCTGCCAAAGCAATAAATCATATAAAATTTGGAAATATCATCGCTAGAGTATTAATAATAATAGCATTCTTTATCTATTTTTCAGCATTATTATTATATTTACTTTCTAACTATCAAGAAGAAGATCGTGATGGAGAAGGAATCATCAAAGAAAAAAAGAAAGAAACGGATACAATCAAATTATTATTAATAGTATTAAATATTATCTATATTATTTTTGATATAATACAAATAAAATCTTTATTACTTCATTCAGTAGGTTCAACAATTACGTATGCTGAATATGCAAGACAAGGCTTCTTCCAATTAATGGTAGTATCCCTAATAAATTTATGTGTAATCTTATATACGAAAAAATATGATAACAAAAATGATAATAAAAAAATAAAAGCTTTATCAATACTATTAGTATTTCTAACGTTTATCATTATAATTTCTTCATTTATTAGAATGTATTTATATGAACAAGAATTTGGTTATACTCTATTAAGATTATTAGTATACATTAGTCTATTTACTGAAACAATCTGTCTAATACCAACGATTATCTATATTATAAAAGATAAATTTAATATCGTAAAAAGTTATATGATAATCATAATTACAGTATATGTAATCATCAATTATATAAATATAGACAAAGTAATAGCCATAAGAAATATTGATAGATATCAAAAGAAAAATGATATTGATATTTACTATCTAATGAATAATCATGCCGATAACATCCCTGAGTTAGTAGATTTCTTAGAAGAAGTAAAAGATAAAGATGCAAAAAAATTATTAAAGAAATATTTACAAAAAAGAGATTTTGAAACCAAAGACTTTAGAGAATGGAATCTAGCTAAGTATCAAGCAAGAGAAAGTATAAAAAAATTGAAATAGAGGAATTCTATTTCTTTTTTTATTATTTTTAAAATAAATGATTGTATTTTAATAAATGAAATAGTATGATAAAGACAAGAAAGGAAGTAGTATGGGATATAAGTTAATTTCAATGGATTTTGATGGTACTTTACTAACGGATGATAAAAAAGTATTACCAAAAACCGAAGAGATATTAAGAAGTTTAAAAAGAGAAGGTTACAAAGTAGTAGGTGCAACCGCTAGGACATTAGAAGATACAATAAATGCAGTTCCCATAGATATTTTTACACATGTAATTGTAAATAATGGAGTAACTATTTATGATGTTAATAGACAGGAAGAAGAATGGATGGGATACATCACTCATCAAGAAGCAAACCAAATAATACAAGAAGTAGAAGAAATATCAAAACAAATATATTTAATATCAGGGACAAAATATTATGCTTATAAAATTACAAGTGAATTGTTACCATTTATTGTAGAAAAAACACAAATAGATAAAGTAGAAGATATACAAGAAAAAATAGCCAGAATGAATATATTTCTAAAAATAGGAGAAGATGTCAATACCAATTATCAGTTGATTACCCGGAAATTTTCTAATGTGAATTGCTTTATAATGCAAAACTCAAATAGTAAAGATCAATGGCTAATTATCAATCCAAAAAACATTAATAAAGCAAATACCTTAGAAACATTAGGACAAAATTTAGGAATAAGTACACAAGAAATGATATTTTTTGGAGATGGATTAAATGATTTAGAGGTAATCGAACGAGTAGGTTTAGGTGTCGCCATGGGAAATGCACTACCAGAAGTAAAAGAAAAATCAAAAGCGATAACAACCTCTAATAATGAAGATGGAATAGAAAAATTTCTAGTAAAAAAACTAATAAAGAAATAAAAGGAACGGGTGAATATGAGAAAAAGAAAAGAAGAGTATATAGAAATAGTTAAGGAAGCAATATCATACATAAAGAATGTAGAAAGTCTACAAGAATTAGAAAGACAACTTGGAGAAGAACTGACTGACGATAAATTATCGGAAATTAGTAAAACATTAATTGCGATGAAAAGAAGTAACAGAGCACAAAACAGAAGTTATAAAAACAAGGGTCAAGATGAACTTGCTTTAGAAACTCAAATAGAATTTAAAGAAATTAAAGCAATTGATGAAAAATTTAGATGGATGCGAAATCAACCAGCACCAGTAGAAGAAAGAAGAACTACAAATGATACACCAAGAGAATCAAGATTAGAAGAAAGAAGAAAAAAGACAATTTCAGACATAGAGTTAATTAATTATTGGATATCAGACGAGGCAAAAGAAAAATTTCAATTATATAAAGAAACAGGATTTTATAATGAAAGATTATCAATTCTAAAAGAACTGCAAAGTATCTATACGAAAGCACTACAAGAACAAAAATCATATAAAAAAGAAATGACTGAAAATATTTATCGTATGGTAGCTGTAGATAGTAATATAAAACAAGGGCTTCCTACTTCAAAAAAACTAATATATGCCCAAATGAATAAAGAAGAATACTCTTCCTTAAAAGAAAAGCTAGAAGATATGACATCAGAACTTAGAAAATGTCATCAACTTTTAGAGTGCATAATACATCTAAAAGAGTTAGACAATGCGCAAATTAAACTATTAACAAATCCAGAATTAGCAAATGAAGAATTAATCGAAAATTATGATTTTATAGAACCAAAAAATGAAATTGAAAAAGACTTCCAAAGAATTTTAAGAAAATTAGTATTAGGTAAATACACATCAGAATATAGTAATATGCCAGTACGATTTATTCCAGAAGAGGTTAAAGAACTATTAAATCATATGCTAAATTTACCAGAGTATGAATTAGAAGAACTAACTATTTTAGCTATAGATGTAATAAAACAAAAGAGAAAAAATATTAATAAAGAAGAAAATCGTTGGGAAAAAGCATTTTTAAAAAATATAGAAAAAGAATTTACAAGAATAAAACCAGTATTTTATGAAATAGAAGATGAGGATACCAGTGTTTACTATGATATATTAAATAAATTAATGCAAGATGATAGAAATTACGAGTATATCAAAAAGCTACTTGAAATAGAAGAATTTACTAGAGCTAGAACAACTTATAAAGAAAAAGAGGACAAAGGTAGAAAAAAAGTAATCACTAGAAGAAAAGAACACATTGTTCTATTAGTATTAGATAACTTTATTAAAAATTATAAATTAAAACTTCAAAATCAAGGATTTGACTATATAGAACCAGTATATTATAAAGAAATAATAAAATTATTTATAAATAAAGAAGTAGAATTAACTAAAGAAGAGCAAGATAAATATTATCTAAGAATAGAAGAATTTAAAGAATATATCAAAGGTAAGGGCTATCAAAGTACAGAAAAAGTATTGACAGATATAGAAGAAATAGAAATATTTGATGACAACTATGAAAAAAGCAATGTTCAAAATAATAAAGTTCAATATTTTAATAATGAACAAAGAGGAGAAATATATGAATATTTGCTTAATGATGGCATAAAGGGAAATCATAGAAAAGGGTATCCTGAATTTAAAACAACTGACACAGTAAGAACATTTCAAATAGAAGGAGTAGAGCCTTTTGCTTTTTCAATAGCCTATAATCAAGATGGAAGCAAAAAGGTAGGAATTCACATACTTGATACAACAACAATAATAAATGGTAATGAATATATTGCTAAAGAATTAGAATGCGGATATGACAAGTTGCCAACTTTAAATACTAAAAGAGAATATCCAACTATGATGTTTGAAACTACGATTCAGATGAATAATAATCTTGAAAGTTTAAAAATAAGTCCTGCTAATATAAAAATAGATGCCTACTATAACGGTCAAGATTTAGACAAATATAGAGAAACACCTACACTAAAGGAATTTGTAAACTGGTTAGGTCTAATCAGAGATAAGATGAATTATGAAGAAAATATATATCAAGAAAGTAGTATGAAAAACATAATAGAAAGCTATTTATCAGAAACCATCTCATTAAAATTGGAAAGTGAGAAAATTCCTTTTATATATCAAAGCTCTTTACCAAATGCAGAAGAACTAATTTTAAGAAATCATAATTCTATTTGTCAAGATTTATATAAAATAGAAAGAAAAAAAGCACACCAGATATTTGATATAATGCATGATCAAGAAAGTAAATATTACATTCCATCAAAAACTTCAGAAAGCAGAATAGAAATAAATCCATCTACTGAGGAAGGAATATATTTATTAAATACAATTCACAGAATAGGAATGAATAGATACAATCCAGAAGAAGCAGAAACCGAAGTAAAAGAATTGTTAGAAAAATTGAATGAACAACATGAATATGTTCCAAGTAGTCTAGAAAAAAGCAATGAAAAGGGTATCAAAAAAATACTAAAAGCATATCAAAAAAAGGTAGGGCAGGCTTAGTCCTATCTTTTGTTTGACTTAGAATATGTCTTTGCAAATAAAGGTTGGATATTATCTGTAGATAAGTCATAGGCTGTAACACATAAATCTTTATCACAAGCAGATAAAATGGCAAATCCAGGATTATCTATCTTTGAAGATGCAGGTCTATTCACAAGATTACTACATGTTCCAATATAAGTTCTTTTGTTTCCTTGATAAAAATAATGATAATGGGCATAAAGACCAATATCATAATGAAGTTCAGGAGGAAGAAGACGGTCTTCAATACCAGGATGATTTAAGGAAATAATAAATCCGTTCATTTTAACATAGCATCTACCAATACCTAAAGAGAAAAAATCATCTCTTTTAACAGCAAGCATGTTCCATAAGTCCATACCAACTTGTTCAAATCTTTGTTCATGATTACCATGTAACATAAAATTCTGAAATCCCTTAGGATAATTATCTTCACACGCAACAAACTGTTGATAGCATTGAGTAATACTTCGGTTAGGACTATTTTTACAACTATAAGAAGGACCATGAAATAAATCTCCAAGTAGAACAACCGTATAAATATCATTATCAAAGAAAAAGTCATACATCCTATTAATTTTATCCCAACTCATAAAAGGACTACCGATATGAGTATCAGCCATAACTCCTATCTTAGAATCTGTAAATTCTAAAATACATTGTTTAGTACGCAATAATTTATATAAAGTGTTTTTTCGCATCTTAGAAATATCAGAATGAACTCCATAACCAATAATACCTAGTAACTCTCCATAAGTTAAATCATAATAATTCATAAAATCATAAAAATTAGTAGAACTTATTCTTTGCACAATTTTCTTATACTCTTCTTCGCCCATACAATCACCAAACCTTTTAACCATTGTAACACCATATCAAGCAAAATATGTCGAAATATTGCTAAAAAGTGAAAAAGAAAATAGTAAGGACTATCATATGATATCAAAAAAGACTTCTAAATCATAAATAGAAGTCTTATTTAGTTAATTTTTTTACTGGTATTTCGTAATTTTTATCAAAATCTAAAAAATCATTGATTCCATTGTTTAAAAAACAAGTATCCATTTGAAAATCTTTAGCAACTACTAATTTTACTGGATCACAAGAAACATATAAAGCGTGAATTCCTTGTTTCTGATAATTCATAGATTGTCTAGCGAAATACATCTCTATACTTTCATCATTAGGAATGGAAGATAACTCTGCTTTTGCCTTCATTGGTAAAAGAGAAGAAAGTATATTAATATCAAGGTCATTGTCAATTAGTAATACTTGATAATTAGCACTAGTTGAATCTTTTTCAGTTGACTTCACAGATATCCCTCCTTTTCCGTGTTCTTTAAGTATAGTAAAAAAGTAACGAAATGTAAAGATATAATGAAACGCTATTAGATAAATAGTGAAATTATAAAATTTGTAAAGCAGTTTATAGCATTTTTAATCACTATGGTGTATGATAGTAAATAACAAAAGACAAATTGAAAGGCGTCGATGGAGGAATAATTTTCCTATAGATTGGTGAAGAAATTAAATATGGAAATAAGAGATTTAAGAAAACAAACAATATCAGGATTATCATTAATTATTTTAAATGATAAAAATAGCACAATAATGAGAAATTGTGCAGAAATAGAGCTAAAAAGAAGAATAAAGAATTTGGGATGGAAATTTGATGATTTATTACATATGGATGATAAAACTATTGCAACAAGAGGTTTAGATATAAATAGTTATTTAATAGGTCCAGATCCTACAATACAACAATTAATGGAAATCTATTTTAATTATTATTATGAGAAAAAATCTAGCGAGAGCCAGTTACTTTTTAGTGAAAGACATATATGTACAGATTTAACCTTCCTTTCTCCTTTTTTTAATAATATTAGAAACATAGAGATTACGAATTTAAGTAAAAGAATAAAAAAGTGTGATAATGAAAAAGAAAAAGAGTATTTAAGAACTTTTAAATTTGCGTTAGAACAAAAGAAAAATGAGATGAATAAAGTAAAGAAAAAATATTATCAGGGAATAGAATTGTTAGAATTTAATGAGGCACTACAATGTTTAGGACAAGAGGATCTACTAGAATTTGGTAAAAATCTAACAGAAGAAGAAATATATAAAATAGGTTTATCACCATTAAGAATGTTAAAATATGATATTATGTTATCACTAAACGACAGTGTGTTTGATGCAGATGCTATAGATACTTTGTATGGACTTAAAAAAATAATTGAGGATAGTAGAAGGTTAAGTACTCAGAAGCAAAAATTGCATAATGAAGCATTAACTAAAATAGTAGATTATAGAAGTGAACCAATGAAAAAATCTTACCAAAAAGTAAGAAGGTCAGTTTACGGTATGAATGAATAGAAACCGAAAGGAGATAGAAATGGCATACATAATGAATTTAAGAAAATATGTAGGGCATGAACCATTAATAGGTCTTGGAGCAACAACACTAGTATTTAATGAGAAAAATGAAATTTTATTGAATCTAAGAACGGACACAAATAACTGGGGAATTCCTGGCGGATCTATGGAGCTTTATGAAACTATCGAAGAAACAGCAATAAGAGAATTGAAAGAAGAAGCTGGTATTAGTGCAGAAGAATTAGAATTAGTTACGGTATTATCTGGTAAAGATTATTATTTTGAATATCCAAATGGTGATAAATTGTGTACAGTAATTGTTTTATTCAAAGTAAAAAATTATTCTGGAACCGTGAAAGTATCAGATAGGGAAAGTAAAGAATTAAAATTTTTTGCCTTAGATAAATTACCTAATATGGAAAAAAGAGCACAAAGAATTATAGATAAAATTTTAAATGGTAGTATTAAAATATAAAAGCATTGATAAATAAAAGTATAAGAATAATGCTTTTTCTTTTGCAAAAACATTAAGTAGATGCTAATATAAGAGGCAAAGAGCAGTATCTAAAGGAGATAAAAGACAATGAAAGTGAATAAACTAGCTCAAATATTTATGTTTTTTGCAATATTTATTTGTTCCCTATTAGCCATAATTTTTTTAGTCACGAATCATATAATGTTGTTTTTGATGGCATTTGGACTTTGTACCTATATTTCTCTAAATAAAAAAATAAAACATTTTCCAATAATATTATTTATAACGAGTATAGTAATAAGATTAATTGTCGTACTATTATTAAACTTTCCACAACTAACAGATTTTTCCATTTTATTAGAAGCAGCTAAATCTTTTGCGAAAGGTAACTTTGACTTTCAAAATACCTCTTATTTTACAACCTGGGCCTATCAAACAGGTTTTGTAATCTATGAAGGTTTAGTATTAAAGTTATTTAATAATGTATTGATACTAAAATTACTAAATATAATATATTCATCAACTTTAATAGTATTAATATACCAAATTGGAAAAAAGATTTGCACAGAAAAAAGTGCAAGAATGGCTTCTTTATTATATATGTTTTTCCCATTTTCTATTTATATGAATACTATTTTAGCAAATCATCATATCGCAACATTTTTAACATACATAGGCATATTTTTATTGTTAAAGGAAAATAAAAAATTAAAACATTATATACTAGTAGCCATACTAATTAGTTTTGGAAACATTATGAGACCAGAAGGAATCATTATAGTTTTTGCCTTTATTTTATATGAAATTTTTAAATTACAAAAAGGTAAAATAAAACAAATTATAAAATATACTTCTGTATTTGTAGTGGTATATTTAGTAATAGGAGTGAGCGCATCACTAATAATTACACAAACGGGAATTAATAAACAAGGATTAAAAAATAATAACCCTGAGTGGAAATTTGTATTAGGATTTAATTATGATAGTTGTGGATATTATAATGAAGAAGATACCATATATTTATCAGATAGAAAAAAAGAAAGAGAAGTAATAAAATAGATAATTTCTAGTTACAAAGTGATATTTCTGTAAAACACAATATGTATATTACTAAAAAAATAAATATCCTAGGAATGAAAATAAATTTTATGGATATAGAAAAAATATTTATTACTTTTAACAAATTATTATATTTACTAACACTATTTACTTGTTTAATTGGAGTTATCTATAACCGTAAAAAAATCATAAAAAGTAGTGCTTTCTTCTTTGTAATTTTAATGATGGTAACATTTGGAGTATATTTATTAATAGAAATACAACCTAGATATGCATATTTCATTCAAGTATCTATATTTATATTATCAACATATGGATATGATATGTTATTAAATAAAGTAAAAGCCATATACAAGAATATGAAAAAGAAATATAAAAGGTCAAAAAAGTTTGTTTTGCTAAAATATAAAGTATAAAAAAAATAATATTTTTTCTAAAACTAAAGATAGAAATGTGATAAAATAGTCAAAAATATTGAAAGTATTGATATAGGTATAAATGAGTGTAATAATAAGAAGGGAGGAAAAATATGTTTAAACTAGTATCAAAATTTAAACCATCTGGAGACCAACCAGAAGCAATTAAAGAGTTAGTAGAAGGAATTAAAGAAGGAAAAAAAGAACAAGTACTGTTAGGTGCAACAGGAACTGGAAAGACATTTACGATTGCAAATGTCATAAAAGAAGTAAATAAGCCAACTCTAGTACTAGCTCACAATAAAACATTAGCAGGGCAACTTTACTCAGAATTAAAAGAATTATTTCCAGAAAACAGAGTGGAATACTTTGTCTCTTATTACGATTATTATCAACCAGAAGCATATGTACCATCAACTGATACTTATATTGAAAAAGATTCATCAATTAATGATGAAATTGATGAACTTCATGCAGCAACTAGTAGTTTATTATCCCGTGATGATGTAATTGTTGTTGCTAGTGTCTCTTGTATATATGGTATTGGAGAAGTAGAAGAGTATAGAAATAAAATGTTAACGTTATCAGTTGGAGAAGAAGTAGAAAGAAATGAAATATTAACGAAATTAGTAGAAATGATGTATGAGAGAAATGACCTTGATTTTAAACGTGGTACTTTCAGAGTACGTGGCGATGTAGTAGAAATTATACCTGCTTATCAGAATACTACTGGATATCGAGTAGAATTCTTTGGGAATGAAATTGATAGAATTAGTGAAATTGATACATTAACAGGAGCAATTATTTCGAATAAAAAGAATTTAAGTCTCTTTCCAGCAAGTCACTTCGTAGTTAGTGATGAAAAATTAAAAGCTGCAATTGTTCGTATTAAAGAAGAGTTAAAAGAAAGACTACAAGAATTAAAAGAAAACAACAAACTTTTAGCAGCAGAGCGTCTAGAACAAAGAACAAATTATGATATTGAAATGCTAGAAGAAACAGGTTTTTGCTCTGGAATTGAAAACTATTCTGCACCAATGGCTGGAAGAAAAAAAGGAGAAACACCAACAACATTGATGGACTTCTTTCCAAAAGACTATTTGCTAGTAGTAGATGAATCTCATGTTACCCTACCACAGGTAAGAGGAATGTATAATGGAGATAGAGCTAGAAAAATGAATCTTGTAGAATATGGATTCCGTCTTCCAAGTGCTCTAGATAATAGACCATTAAAATATGATGAGTTTGAGAAAAAGATAAATCAAGCAATCTATGTATCCGCAACACCAGGAGACCTAGAATTAGAACATACTGGTGGAAAATATGTAGAGCAAATCATTCGTCCAACAGGACTACTAGATCCAACGATTGAAGTTAGAAAAACAGAAGGACAAATTGATGACTTAGTAGGTGAAATTAAAGATAGAATAGAAAAGAATGAAAGAGTATTAGTAACAACGCTAACAATTCGTATGTCAGAAGAACTAACAAACTATTTAAAGGAGTTAGATATCAAAGTAGCCTATCTTCACTCAGAAATAAAAACACTAGAACGACTTCAAATTATTCACGACTTACGTGTTGGAAAATATGATGTCGTAGTCGGAATTAACTTATTACGTGAAGGAATTGATATCCCGGAAGTCTCACTTATCGCTATACTAGATGCAGATAAAGAAGGATTCCTACGTAGTACGAGAAGTTTGATTCAAACAGTAGGACGTTGTGCCAGAAATGCAAATGGTCATGTTATTATGTATGGAGATAAAATTACTGACTCTATGAAAGAGACCATAGAAGAGACAGCAAGACGTAGAAAGATTCAAGAAGAATATAATAAAAAACATGGAATTACGCCACGGACTATCAAGAAAGAAATTAGAGAAGTTATCAGTAATGTTGATGAAAAAGCAGCAGAAAAACCAAAGAAGATGACCAAGAAAGAATTCGCCAAAACAGTAGATGCAATCGAACAAGAGATGAGAGAAGCAGCCAAAGCATTAGACTTCGAACGAGCTATGGAATTACGTGATATCTTATTTGAAATGAAAGCAGGAAATTAAGATGGAAAATAAAATATTATTAAGAGAATTAGAAAACAAAGAGAACGTACATGAAATATTTGAACATCAAATATCAAAAGACGTAAAGGAATTAGCTAAAGTAATTAAAAAAGAGCATCCAAACGATTTATTAGTAATGTTTGACCCTAAAGAATACAAGGATAAAGTAGAAAAGATAATTTTCAAAGAAACAGAAGAGTATCGTTATGGAAAAACAATGAACTCTGCTTTAGAACAACAAACGGCAATGAAAATAGTAGATCAGTATATTGCTTTAAAAGTATTAGAAAACTTATCTACGAAAAATACACCATTAAACTTATTCTTTAATGAAAATAGACTAGATATATTTAAAAGAGGAGACTATGTTGCTTACGAAATGTTTAAAGACAAGATGCCAAATAGCGACGAAGTAAAAGAAATACTAACCCTAGATGAAAATGCTCCTAATAGAATTCATTTTATAGTAAACGGAATAAAAAGTAACAGTTTATGCGATGCTCTTTGTACCTATCTAGATAACTCTACCACTTTCGCAACTAGAATATACTTATCACCAAATGGCATGTATACTGCAACCGTAAAACAGAATGGTAAACCCGTATTTCTCTGGGAAGCATATGATTATATGATTTTTGATGAAGATAAGGAAGGTTATAAACCTGAACCATATCGTCCCAAAACTAAAAAAGTAGGTCAAAAGAAAAGTGGAAAAGTATAAAAAAGTCTATATTGAAATTACGAATTGTTGCAATCTAAATTGTTCCTTCTGTTCACCTGTTACAAAAGAAAAGCGCTTCATGACAGAAGAGGAATTTGAACATATTTTAAAAGAAGTATCCAAAGTGACAAAAGTTATCTATCTTCATGTGAAGGGAGAACCATTACTGCATCCTAAAATAATAAAGTTTCTAGAGTTAGCAGAAAAGTACAACTTAAACGTAAATCTCACAACCAATGGAACATTATTTCCAAAGTTAGTAGATAAATTAAAAGACTGTAAAGCTCTACATAAAATAAATTTTTCTCTTCATTGTGAACAAAATAATCGGGCCTATGAAGAAGAAATCTTCCAAAACGTAGAAAAGTTATCCTCAGATACTGTGATTATTTATCGCTTATGGACTTTAAAAGATAACAAATTAGATAAAAAATCCACAAAAGTAGTGGAAAAATTAAAAGATTATTATCATTTATCCACAGAAACAGTGGAAAAACTGCAAAATGAAAATAATGTAAAAATATCATCCACAATATATGTGGATAAAGATAATGAGTTTATCTGGCCAGAAATTACAAATCACAAAAGCTGTGGATATTGTCATGCCTTAAAAGCAGAAATACAAAATAAAGAAAGATATCAAAAACTAAAAAAGTCCTTTCAAGATAGAAAGCCATCAGAAGAACTATGCAGATCTTGTACATTTAAAGAAAAAATAACTAAAGAATGATAAACATAGAAAATCATTCTTTTTCGTTTTGTTCGATTGACGAACAAATGTTTCTTGCTATAAAATAAGTATGCATCAAATTAATGAATAAAAAATAACAAAGTTATGTTATAATATGTGGCAGGTGAAGTATAAATGGATAAAATTATTGTAAAAGGTGCAAGAGAAAACAATTTAAAAAATATAAATATTGAATTACCAAAGAATAAACTTATTGTAATGACTGGTTTATCAGGAAGTGGAAAAAGTAGTTTAGCTTTTGATACTATTTATGCAGAAGGTCAAAGAAGATATGTAGAAAGCCTTTCTGCCTATGCTAGACAATTTTTAGGTGGAAGTGAAAAACCAGATGTAGATAGTATCGAAGGATTATCTCCTGCAATCAGTATTGATCAAAAAACAACTAATAACAATCCTAGATCAACAGTAGGAACAGTAACAGAAATTTATGATTATCTAAGACTAATTTTTGCTCGCGTCGGAGTTCCTTACTGTCCAAACCACAATATTCCAATATCTTCTCAAAGTGTAGAAGAAATGACAAATAAAGTTTTAGAATATCCTGAAGGAACAAAGATAATCATCATGTCACCAGTAGTACATGGCGAAAAAGGAACACAAAAAGATTTACTAGAAGATTTACGCAAAGAAGGATATGTTAGAGTTCGTGTTGACGGAGAAATGATGGATTTATCAGAAGATATCATGCTAGACAAAAACAAAAAACATAAAATTGATGTTGTAATTGATAGATTAATCATCAAAGAAGGTTCAAGATCCAGGTTATTTGAAGCAATCGAAGGAGCAACCAAACTATCAGAAGGTAAAGTAGTAGTGGAAATATTAGGAGAAAATAAAAAGGAACTAGTATTATCAGAAGCATTTGCTTGTCCATATTGTGAATTTTCTCTACCAGAATTAGAACCAAGAATCTTTAGTTTCAATGCTCCGTATGGTGCTTGTCCAGATTGTAAAGGTCTAGGAGTGAAGCTACAAATAGATGCGGACTTATTAATTCCAGACAAAGATAAATCAATTGCCGATGGATGTATAAAAACATTAACAGATGACCCGGAAGGACTAGACTATAAAAAGCTAGAATGTGTTTGCAAACACTATAAAATAGATATGAAAAAACCATGGAAAAAATTAACTCAAAAGCAACAAGATGTCATTCTTTATGGCTCAGATGAAGTAATACATTTTCAGTATTCATCAAAAAGTGGCAATAAATATAATAGTAGAGATTTCTATGAAGGAATTATAACCAACCTAGAAAGAAGATACATGGAAACAAGTTCAACATGGATCAGAGAATGGCTAGAAAATTATATGGTAGAACACACTTGCGAAACTTGTCATGGAGCAAGATTAAAAGATGACGTATTATCAGTAAAATTAAGTGGAAAAAACATCTATGAAGTAACTGAGATGAGTATTAAAGAATTAATACCTTTCTTTGATAATCTAGAATTATCAGAAGAGAAAAAAGAAATAGCTAAATTAGTCATTAAAGAAGTCCAGGACCGACTACATTTCTTAAAAAATGTAGGACTTGAATATTTAACACTAAGTAGAAGTGCTGGTACTTTATCAGGTGGAGAAGCACAACGTATAAGATTAGCAACGCAAATTGGATCTCACTTGACAGGTGTACTATATGTATTAGATGAGCCAAGTATTGGACTACATCAACGAGATAATGAAAAGTTAATTAACTCCATGTTAGAAATGCGTGATTTAGGAAATACTTTAATTGTTGTTGAGCACGATACCGATACCATGCTTGCCTGTGACTATTTAGTAGACATTGGACCAGGTGCTGGAGAACATGGAGGACAAGTAGTAGCAGCCGGAACTCCAGAAGAAGTAATGAAAAACGAAAATAGTATCACCGGACAATATTTGAGTGGAAAGAAATGTATTGAAGTTCCAAAAACAAGAAGAAAAGGAAATAAGAAGTTCTTAAAGATAAAAGGTGCTGAAGAGCACAACTTAAAAAATATTGATGTAGATATTCCTCTTGGAACATTTACCTGTGTAACAGGAGTATCAGGAAGTGGAAAAAGTAGTTTAGTAAATGAAATACTTTGTAAGGCAGTAGCCGCAAAAATATATCATTCCAAAGAAAAGCCAGGAAAACATAAAAAAATTTTAGGACTAGATAACATTGATAAAATAGTAGCAATTTCTCAAAACCCGATCGGTAGAACACCAAGATCAAATCCCGCAACCTATACGGGAGTATTCGATGACATACGTACATTATTCACAACCACCAAAGAAGCGAAAATGTACGGCTTTGAAAAGAATCGTTTCTCATTCAATGTCAAAGGCGGGCGTTGTGAAGCTTGTCGTGGAGATGGTGTGAAAAAAATAGAAATGCACTTCTTACCAGATGTTTATGTACCATGTGAAGTATGTCATGGAACGAGGTATAATAGAGAAACCCTAAACATAAAATATAAAGGAAAAAATATTGCAGAAGTACTAGACATGAGAGTATCAGAAGCACTAGAGTTTTTCTCAAACGTACCAAAAATCAAAAACAAACTCCAAGTATTAGAAGATGTAGGACTTGGCTATATTAAATTAGGTCAACCAGCTCCAACCCTTTCAGGAGGAGAAGCAGAACGTGTAAAATTAGCAAAAGAATTACAGAAAAAAGCAACCGGAAAGACCTTATTTGTACTAGACGAACCAACGACCGGTCTTCATACGGATGACATTAAGCGTTTGCTTGCAATTTTACAAAAAATAGTAGATAATAAAGATACGGTAGTAGTGATTGAACACAACTTAGATGTAATCAAAGTTGCTGACTATATCATTGACCTAGGTCCTGAAGGTGGAGACGAAGGAGGACAAATTGTTGCAACAGGAACTCCAGAAGAAGTCGCAAAAGTAAAAGAATCATATACAGGCCAATTTTTAAAGAAAATTTTGTAAAAGAATAAAAGCAAAGAAGGATGTTTATGAATCAAGTAGCATTGGATCTAGGTGTAATTCAAATATATTGGTATTCCATCTTTATATTCCTAGGTATGTTAGTAGCTTGCATTCTAATATATAGAGAATCAAAGAAAAGAGGAATTGATGAAGATTTCTTAGTAAACCTAGCGTTTAACACCATAATCATAGGAATCATAGGTGCAAGATTGTATTATGTATTATTTAATCTGTCTTATTACTTAGATAGGCCATTAGAAATATTACAAATCTGGAATGGTGGTCTCGCAATTCATGGCGGTATCATAGCCGGATTAATAGTGGTAATTGTATCATGTAAAAAACATAAGGTAAATATCTGGAAAATGTTAGATATCATTGTAGTTGGTCTAATTATTGCTCAAGCCATAGGGCGCTGGGGAAATTTCTTTAACAGTGAAGCATATGGACCAGTCACTACATCAGCTCATCTAAAATCGTTAGGAATACCAAGTTTTGTAATACAAGGAATGTATATTTTAGGAGAATATAGACAGCCTACTTTCTTTTATGAGTCACTCTGGTGTTTATTAGGCTTTTTAGCAATGCTATTAATACGAAGATTTAAATACCTAAAACTAGGTCAATTAACAGGCTTCTATCTGCTATGGTACGGTATCATCAGATTTTTTATAGAAGGAATGAGAACAGATTCCCTAATGCTAGGAACCTATAAAATAGCACAAATTGTATCAATAGTATTTATCGTATCTGGACTAATTATTATTATTGTCAACATGTTAAGAAAAAATAATAAGCAATATAATGCATAACAGGAGGAAAGAATATGTATAAGAAAGTTGTAGTGTTTGGTGGAGGAACAGGAATATCATATTTATTAAGAGGATTAAAAGATTTTCCTGTAGATATTACTGCGGTAATCACAGTATCAGATAACGGGCGTTCTACTGGAAAATTAAGAAAGGAATTTAATACGCCGGCAGTAGGAGATATTAGAAAGGTAATTACTGCATTATCTGAAATTGATGAACCTATTAAAGAAATGATGGAATATAGATTCCACACTTCAAGTGATTTAGATGGACATGCCATGGGAAATTTAATTCTAACTTCTATGTTAGATATTACCGGTTCATTAAAAGAAGCGATTTTCTCACTAAGTAAATTATTTGATGTAAAGCATACAGTTTTACCTATTTCCGAGGATTCTTCTCTAACGTTAATGGGATTAGATAAAGCTGGTAATATAATTGAGGGAGAAGAACAAATTACAAAATCAGAACAAAAGATTGAAAAAATATTCTATAAGGAAGAACCAAAAGTCCTACCAGAAGTATTATCAGCTATAGCTGAAGCAGACTTAATTATTTTCAGCATGGGTAGCCTATATACTAGTATTTTACCAAATGTTATCTGCAATGAAGTAAAGAGATCATTAAAAGACACAAAAGCTCCAATTATGTATTTATGCAATGCTGTAACTCAACCTGGAGAAACAGACAATTTCACAGTTAGTGACCATGTAAGACTATTAAATAAATATCTAGACTTTAGAAAAATCGATGTAGTAATTGCTAGTAACACTAAAATAGATAAAAAGATTGCCGAAAAATATGCAACGGCAGAACAAAAAGATCCTGTAAAAATAGATTATGCTGCATTAGAAAACCTCGGTGTAGAATTAATTGAAGATGACTTAATAACAATAGAAGCAAACACCTTAAGACATAACAGCCTAAAGTTAAGCACTTTAATATTTAACTATTTAATGAGGGATTAACATGTCATATACAACAGATATTAAAGAAGAAATTTCTAAAAATATTGCTTCAAAATCAGAAATGATTGCAGAGCTATCTGGATATATTAGAAATAATGGACATCAAACACAAAATGGCTTTCAATTAACAACAGAAAATCCTCTTATTTGTGAAAGAATTGAAAAGCAAATAGAAACACTTTATGAAGTAAAAATAAAAAAAGAAATAAAGGATAGTCTAAACTTTAGTAAGAAAGACTTATTAGCACTAACACTAGAAGAAAAAAAAGACTTTATCTTAGAAGATGTCGGTTATCAAGATAAACAGGGAGAATATTTAGAAAAACCTCCACAATATATTACTGGAGCTAACGAAGAAATTAGAGCATATTTAAGAGGCGTTTTCTTAGCATCAGGAAGTATTAATGACCCTAGAACTTCAAGATACCATATGGAGTTATTAATAGAAGAATCGGGAGAAGCAGTATTTGTACAAAAACTATTAAACTTATTTGATTTAAACGTAAAAATTCTAACCAGAGATAAAGGTTACATGCTATATATTAAAGAAGCAGATAAAATAAGTGACTTTTTAAAAATAATAAAGGCAAATAATGCCGTATTATATTTTGAAAACCAAAGAATTTATAGAAATCAAAAAAATCAGGCTAATCGCCTAAATAATTGTGAACAAGCCAATATGGATAAAGTGGTAGCAACTGCCACCGCCCAACTAGATGATATTGCCATTATTGAAGATAATCTAGGAATTAGTCTGTTAGATGATAAAACGCAACAAGCTCTAGAGTATCGAAAGAAATATCCAGAAGCGTCTCTAAAAGAATTAAGTGAAATTATATCTCTAGAAACAGGAAATTCAATAACGAAATCAGGACTAAATCATAGATTTAGAAAGATTAAGGAGCTAGCAACAAGATTTAAAAAATTAGAAAATAAAGAAAAATAACTATTAGAATGACCCTAATAGTTTTATTTTTGAATTATTTTGTCAACGAGACCATATTCTAAAGCTTCTCTAGCATCCAAATAATAATCACGTTCCGTATCTTTTTCTATTTTTCGAAGAGTCTGCTTCGTGTTTTTAGCAAGAATTTTATTTAATCGTTTACGAAGTAACACAATATGATCAGAGGTAATCTTAATATCACTAGCTTGTCCTTCTGCACCGCCCAGAGGTTGATGTATCATAATATCAGAATTAGGTAAAGCAAACCTTTTACCAATAGTACCAGAAGATAGTAAAAAAGCTCCCATGCTTGCTGCCATGCCAACACAAATAGTAGATACGTCACTAGAAATAAATTGCATAGTATCATAAATAGCCAGACCAGAAGAAACACTACCACCTGGAGAATTAATATAAATAGAAATATCATCATGACTAATAGAATCTAAATATAACAAAGAAGCAATCACACTGTTAGCTAAAGTATCATTAATTTCACCACTAATAAAAATAATTCTCTCTTTTAATAATCTAGAAAAAATATCATAGCTACGTTCTCCATCTAATTCTTTTTCAATAACTACAGGAACTAAACTCATATCTATATCACCTATCTTTAGTATAGATGTAAAGAAAATAAAATATGTATATTTCAAAACGACAAAGTATGATACAATAGTAAGAGAAAATAAAAAAGGGTGAAGCAAAATGATAGAAACATTAGAAGTAGAAATAAGAGGAAAAAAATATCAACTAAGCAAAGGAATGACCTTAGAAGAAATTGCTAAAGAGTTTCAAAAATATTATAAATATCCAATTTTATTAGCAAAAGTAAATAATAAATTAGAAGAGTTAACAAACGAAGTAGATGAAAATTCTAAAATAGAGTTTTGTGATTTAACAACCAGAGAAGCAAATAGAACGCATATTAGTGGACTTACCTATGTACTACTATATACTATAAAGAAATTATTTGGAGAAGATGCTAATATTCAAGTTCAACACTCTTTAGATAAAGGACTATATATTGAAACGAATTTTAAACTAACAGAAACACGTATGAAAAATATCAAAGAAGGTATGAAAAAAATAATAGAAGCGGATATGCCAATTATTAAAAGTACAGTAGATAGAGCAGAAGCAATTAAATATTTTAATAGTAAAAATGATAAAACCAAGGCAGGAGTAATGACATATAATACGAATAGTTATATTACGTTATATCGTCTAGGAAATTATTATAATTATTTTTATAATCTAATGCCAACTTCTACAGGAAAAGTAAAAGATTTTGATATAACTTTTATTAAGGATAATGGATTTGTACTACAATTTCCAACAGTCTATATTCCAGAAAAAATTCCACCATACAAACATCATCCACACATGTTTGAAGTTTTCCAAGAATGTCGTGACTGGGCCAAAATAATAGGAGTAGAAAATTCTGTTGATTTAAATAAGGTAGTATCATTAGGTAAAATCAACGATTTAATAAGAATTGATGAAACATTACAAAGTAATCGTTTATTAAACTTAGCCCGTGAAATAAATAAAAGAAGAAAAGATATAAAAATAGTATTAATGGCTGGACCTTCTTCTTCAGGAAAGACAACAACATCTAAGAAATTATGTATGTATTTAGAAAGCTTTGGACTTCATCCGAAAGTATTATCTATGGATGACTACTTTGTAGAACGAGAAGAAACACCATTAGATGAGAATGGAAAACCAGACTATGAATGTTTAGAAGCAATTGATATGAAGTTATTTGACAAGCAAATCGAAGACTTATTAAAAGGAAAAATAGTCACAATTCCAACGTATAGCTTTTTGGTTGGCAAAAAAGAATTTAATAAAGAAATATCGTTAGGAGAGGAAGATATTCTAGTAATAGAAGGAATACATGCCCTAGATAATAAAGTACTAACTAATATCCCTAGAGCTAAAAAATACAAAATATATATTTCTGCTTTAACAGAGTTAAACTTAGATGATCATAATCGTGTATCAACAACCGACAATCGTATGTTAAGAAGAATAATAAGAGATAATAGAACAAGAAATAATAATGTAGAGCATACCTTAAAATCTTGGGATAGCGTAAGACGTGGAGAAGAAAAATATATCTTCCCATTCCAAGATGATGCTGATTTTACATTTAATTCAGCTTTAATTTATGAAATTGGTGTCTTAAAAACTTATGTAGAACCACTACTTTATTCGGTTCCACAAGACTCTCCATATTATGAAGAAGCAAAAAGATTAATAAACTTTTTAAGATTATTTTTACCAATTCCCGCAGATGTTGTTCCACAAGACTCTATTTTAAGAGAGTTTATTGGCGGAAGCTGTTTTCATGAATAAATATCCACAAAACCTGTGGATATTTTCTTGCGACAAAAAAGTGTCAAAAAACTTAGAATATATTGAAACAAAAAAAAGAACACTATATAATGAAAATAAAGGAGGAATAATAAATGGTAAGAGTAGCAATCAACGGATTCGGAAGAATTGGAAGACTAGCTTTTCGACTAATGGAAGAAGATCCAGAATTTGAAGTTGTCGCAATCAACGACTTAACAGATGCTGAGCAATTAGCATACTTATTAAAGTACGATACAAATCATAGAAATTATCGTATTGATGAAATTCATAGTGAAAATGATACAATTGTAGTAGGAGATAGAAGCATTAAAGTATATGCTGAAACAGATCCATCTCTATTACCATGGAAAGATTTAGATATTGATGTAGTACTAGAATGTACTGGTAAATTTACATCAGAAGAAAAAGCTATGGCACATATTAATGCCGGAGCTAAAAAAGTAATTATTTCTGCTCCAGCAAAAGGAGACGTTAAAACAATAGTTTATAACGTTAACCATATGATTTTAACAGGAGAAGAAAAAATTATTTCTGCTGCTAGCTGTACAACAAACTGTCTAGCTCCAGTAGTAGATGTATTAGATAAAGCCTTTGGAATTGTAAAAGGTTATATGACAACAGTACATGCTTATACAAATGATCAAGCAACTCTTGATGTACCTCATAAAAAAGGAATTAAAGCTCGTCGTGGAAGAGCTTGTGCTGCAAATATTGTTCCAGCATCAACAGGAGCAGCATCTGCAATTGGTAAAGTTTGCCCTAACCTAGATGGAAAACTAGATGGAGCAGCAATGCGTGTACCAGTACCAACTGGTTCTGTAATTGATTTAGTACTTGAATTCTCAAAGAATACAACAGCTGAAGAAATCAATGAAGTATTAAAATCATCTCAAAACGAAACATTACAATATACAGACGATCCTATTGTATCAAGCGATGTTATCGGAAGACATTGTGGTTCTTTAGTAGACGGACTATCTACTAGTGTTCTAGAAGTAGATGGAAAACAACTAGTAAGAGTAGTTTCTTGGTATGACAATGAAATGAGTTATACTGCTCAAATGATTAGAACTGCAAAATATGTATCTAATCTATAATACATAAAAAGATATGGCTAAACATATCTTTTTTCTTTACTTTTCATCTTTATAAACTATAATAGAACAAAAGAGAAGTTTAGAGGAGATAAGTAAAATGGTAACGATAAAAACAAAAGAAAAAGAAAAGTGTTTAGAACAAATAAAAGAATTAGAAGAGGTAATAAGTAGTCTAGAAGAGCAGGGCTATAACTGTGAATATTATAAAGCTGGAATAGAAGTAATGAAAAATACAGAAAGTAATATTAGTACTCATGACTTTATAAAAACATCTTACGGACCAGTTTTAAAATATGAGGTAGCTATGGATCTACAAGACAAATATGTAGCCTATCTAAAAGACTTAGAAAAATATAAAAGTGAACTTGTGATGAGTGAAGAACAAAATAAAAGATTAGAAGAACTTCTAAGTCGTGCTGATAAACAGATACAATATGATATGGATAGTAAATTATTAGTAGATTATACAAACCAACTAACACCATATCTAAGAACCGTAATAAAAAATACGCAAATTCCATCTTTAGCGAAAATAATATACCGCGTAATAAAAGTAGAATACAGTCAAAACTTTACTACAGAAATGCTATCCCGCTTAAATAGTAGTATGTTTCCAATAATGAAAACAAAGATTTTTAGTGTAATGACAGAAACAGAATGCTATCAAACAATAATAAACGAAGTAGAAAGATGTTTAAATGAAGATTTGAAAAAATATAATATAAGTGCATCTAGACATGTAGACTCCATTGTAATAGAACAAATAGTAACACAAGATAATAGGAATTTCATATCTTTAGACGATAGATTAGCAGACTATAAAATTGATGCCAGTAATTTTCCTATCGTAGAAGAAAAACCATCTGAAAAAGCAACAACTTTCTATAGAGCCTTACGAGATAAATTATTATTTTTAAAGGGTAAATGGTCAAAAAAAGTACAGCCTGAACCTCCTACTTTTGAAGAAGAAGTGGGAATAATAATAAATAGTCCTAATTTAAAAGATCCTAACAATACCAATATAGGTATATATGAAGCTCAACTAAAAAGGCCTTATGAATTCGGAGTAACAACCGTCTTTCATAAACGATCTCGTTCAAATATTAGAAGAGAATTATTACCACCAGATGCACTATATGTTTTATACGATGAACTTCATCCAGAGGCAGCATATGAAATTATAACCGGTAGAAAAATAGATGTACTATCTTCTACAGAAGGAAATTTACCTGCAATGTTTATCGAAAGAAAGAATGAAGATACAGAAAAATTTGATATTTTATGGCCTAACGAGTTAGAAGATTATTTAAAAATAGATAAAGACACTTTAAATAAACAATTAGATTACTGGGAATATGAAGGAAAAAAAGGAATCTATAATCGAACACAAAGTCACAGTTATCAAAAAAAGAAAATGTAATAATCAATTTATTGTAAAATTTATGGCAGAAAAACTAGACTATATTGAAAAAAAATAAGAAAAAGACTAAAATAATATCAGGAGGATAGATAATGAAAACAATCAAAGATATGAATTTAGAAAATAAAAAAGTATTAATTCGTTGTGACTTTAATGTTCCAATGAAAGAAGGAAAGATATCAGATGATACCAGAATCACGGCAGCCTTACCAACAATTAAGTATTGTCTAGATCAAAATGCCAAAGTAATTTTATTTTCACATTTAGGAAGAGTAAAAGAAGAAAGTGATTTAGCAAAAAATAATTTAGCACCTGTTGCAAAAAGATTAGAAGAATTACTTGGTCAAAAAGTAACATTTGTAGAAAAAACAAGAGGAGAAGAACTAGAGAATGCCATTAATAATATGAATAATAAGGATATCATACTAGTTCAAAATACCCGTTATGAAGATTTAGACGGTAAAAAAGAAAGCAAAAATGACTCTGAATTAGGTGCCTACTGGGCATCTTTAGGAGATGTTTTTGTAAATGATGCCTTTGGAACGATCCATAGAGCTCATGCATCAAATGTAGGAATTGCATCACACTTAGATTCATGTATCGGATTCTTAATTGAAAAAGAATTAAATGCCCTAAAGGAATTAGATAATCCTACTCATCCATTTGTCGTAGTATTAGGAGGAGCAAAAGTTGCTGATAAAATCGGTGTAATCGAAAACTTAGTAACCAAAGCTGATAAAATTCTAATTG
>ERZ1643246.1538-NODE-1538-length-24861-cov-19.720269_pt1 | contig 24861 bp, 23 predicted proteins | sample MGYA00579265_ERZ1643246 | MGnify/ENA primary metagenome ERZ1643246 (study PRJEB29033, sample SAMEA4952261) | chicken gut metagenome | biome: Broiler Chicken; feature: Gastrointestinal Tract; material: Caecum | place: Ireland | collected 2018 | study: Broiler...
TGTAACTTTTGAACCATATCATTATTTCTCTTAATTTGATTATCAAGTGAATCTAAAATATTTGCTACAAATTTTTGTTCTGTAATGTCTGGTAATTCTATTTCAAAACTTTCAAGATCTCTTTGATAAAGGTGAGGTATAGTGCTGCCTTGAGCTTTGTTCCTGTGAATAAAATCCTTAAAAATATTGCTTTTTAAAATGTGAAAAAGGTAATTAAAATCCACAATATCTGGCTTTGTATTTCTAAGAACAAATATCCCAGAGGAAACGGTACAAAATCCATTAAGACTTTTTACAAAACCTATTTTTCCCAAAGTTCCATCTTTAGAAATTAAAATATCGTTTTCCTTTAACATAATTTCTTCGGATTCATCATACCTATCTTTTGATATATAACCGCAAGTGCTCCAATCAATATAGCCATCCATTAAAGATGTAGCATTAATAATCTTATAGTCACTATGTTTTAAATATTCTTCTTTACTTAAACCTCTCCACCCTATTCTACCTTTTAAGTATAAATCTTTTCCTAAATTTAAAGTTGTCATTTTACTTTCAACTCCTTTAAAATTGCGCTTATTTCTTTTTGGAATTGAGTAGTTTCTTCTACATATCTTGCAAAATCCGCATTAAAATCATCAATCATCTTTTCGTACTCTTCTTGAGTTATATCGACATATTCAATCTTTACTTCAAAATATTGACCAGCTGAAAATGAATAATTTTTTTCCTTTATAGCATCATAAGTTACTGATATAGTGAAATCTTCTACAACTTCATGATTAATAAAATTATTAACAATTTTATCAAGTTCTTCTTGTGAAAGCACTGTCTTTTGATTCTTTCCTACTTTAACCTTTGCCCCCATTTTAGATGCATCCATTAATAAAACTTCTCCATTTTGATTTGCTTTATCAATGAATAGGACTGAAACGTTTGTGCCAGTATTAGCAAATATATTTGAAGGCATCGAAATAACGCCTCTTAGCCATTTTTTATCAATAATTCTTTGTCTAATTGTTTTTTCGATTCCTGATTGAGCAGTGATAAAACCAGTGGGAACAACAATAGCAGCTTTCCCGTTTTCTTTTAAAGAATACAAAATATGTTGAATGAAAAGTAAGTAAATTGCCATTGATTCCTTTTTCTTATTTGGAATAGTAGGAACACCCGCAAAAAATCTATCTGTTGACTCCCAGTTTGTCTCTATAGTATTTCTAGTTGAAGAAAAGTCAGTCTTAAAAGGTGGATTGGATGTTATAAAATCAAATTTCTTTAATCCTGAAGTTGAATCTCCCTTTATAACAAAATGAGCAGGATCAACAAGTGTGTCTCCTTCGATAATGTTCTCTAAAGATTCTTTTAACCCATTTAAAAGCATATTAATTCTTAAGAAACGAGATGATTTTTGAGAAATATCTTGAGTATAAACACGTGCTTTATTTCCAAACTTGCCATTACCTAGTTCGTTAGCTAAATGTAGAACTAAAGAACCTGATCCTGCGCTTGGATCATAGATGTCATAAATAGTATCTTTGATTGGAGACATATGAACTAGTATCTTAGCAATAGCACTTGATAATGCCTGGGGAGTGAAATATTCTGCATACTTCCCACTAGCAACGTTGTAATCAGAAATTAAATATTCAAAAATTGTAGAGAAAAAATCATAATTCCCTTCATTGACAATACCAAAATCGAATCTATCTCGAGTTATGTATGAAAATATATTTTGCGCGAACGCATTTCTTTTTGATGGCTCTACATAAGTTGATAAAGGCGTAAATAAAGGCTTTTTAGTCCCTTCTGCAGTATCAATATTAAAGGCATCATTTTTAGGATAGCTTGAAATTCTTATTAGCGTATCATCAAAAGTTTTATAAAAATCCTTATCACTTACTGATTGAACTAAGTAATCTATAGTATCTTCATAAGCAAATGCTACATCTTGTGGATAAGTATCATAAAAAGCGTCCATATAATCTTCTTTGTTAGCTATTAACTCGTCATATGTTATTCCAAGTTCATTAGCAAATTTATGCAAATTATAGATAAACTTATCATTTAAAAATTTGTACAGAAAAACTGAGGTAACAACAATCTCCTCACCTGCGGTATTTGAAAGTCCATTTGTCGAACATAGGCCCTTAAGATCATCTATTATTGATTTAATATTAATTTCTAATTCAGCAAAATTTTGCATTTTTAAATACTCTCCTTATAAAGTAATAAATTAACATATAACATTTCTAAAATGTCATCGTAATCATTTTTGATTTTTTTGTATAACCCACTTTTTAGAAGACTAACAGTTATTTTAGATTTTGTTGTTGTAACAAACCCTTGTTTACCTTGAGCTTTTAAAGCATCATCATAAACTGTGTCTTTAATTGCGTTATAAACAACAATCAATAACTTCTCTAAATCAGAACGATCAATATTTGTTTCAATAACAGCTTCAGATAAAGTTTTAACAAAAGCAAATGAACCGCCATAAGTAGCAGATAATCTTTCATTTTCTTTATTTATTGCTTTTGCTTCTTCATATGCTTTGCGTAATTCTTCAGACAAGTCATCTATAGAAGTAAATTCATTCATGTCTAAGCGTTTAAATATATCTTTAATTAAATCTTCGAGTTTTTGAATTTTTATATCTTTTTTATTTTTATTGCTTTTAATTTCATTTTGTAAATTGGTAATTACATCAGTAATTTCCTTATATTCCTCTTCTCCAACTACAAATTTGCTTAAATCAATGACCGTAACTTTAGTTTTAATAAACTCATAAATGACATTAATCACTTCTTCATTGTTCATAATGTCTAAAGTATCGATGGTATTTGTTGATAAATTAATAAATGAGATTCTATCATTAACTGTTTTTAGATATTTATTCACTTTGTCATCATCAATTAACTTAGAATATTCATCAGCTCTAGATAATTTAAATTCTATAGAGCATTCTTTTATGCCGATCAACAATTTTCTTATTCGTAATAAAGCATCTTTATTATAAAAATTCATCATATTTGTAAACTGCTCTAAGTTATCAACAGGTATAAATTGTTTTAGCTCATTACAATATTTATCAAATTTAGATTTAATATTTTCCTTATCTACAATTAATCCAGATAATGAAACTGGATCATCACCCTCTGTATTTAAATCATCTTCAAGCTCTTTTATATAAGCATCAAGTGTATTGTTATACTCCTCTTCAATATCAATAAAATCGACAATGTAACCATATTGATAGATTTTTCCTGAAGGAGATTTGTAAGGGCGATTTACTCTAGAAATAGTTTGTAATAAGCTCTGTGCCTTTGGTCCCCTTAATAAATACATTTTCTTTAGTCTTTTGACATCATAACCAGTAGTTAACATATAATGAACAACCAAAATATCAGGTATACCATTTTCTCTAAAATTAATTTGGTTTTGTTTGTTAATATCTGCTTGAGTTGCATTATCAGAATCTGAAATTACTAATCCTGAGGTTAGCTTGCTATTCTTTTCAAACCACTCATTAATTTTCTTGGCTTGATAATTAGAACGACAAACTATCATGCCTCCAATTGTGTTATCGGTATTTAAATATCTAAAGTTTTTAAAATCATTTTCTATGTATTTACTTACACTGCTTACATAATTATCTGATTCATATACATCAGCTGAATCTAGGTCTGCATTTTCTATTTCTAAATTAGCCTTAATCTCAGCTTTAGCAATGGTATCAATTTGCTCTTTTTTAATTCTTAATGTATATCCATCAGCAATAGATTTATCATAAAAATATTTATGAATATAATCTCCAAATTTAAGATTAGAACGTTCTTTTTTAGATAATAATGGAGTTCCTGTCATAGCAATGTAAATACCATTTCTATCACAAGTCATTAAATTTTTAAAAAATTCTCCATGAAGTTTATAACTCCTATGCGCCTCATCAATAAAAAATATTCTTTGAACTTTTACGTTATATTCATTTTCAACATGAGGCATTTTGGATTCTTCCATTAATTTTTGTACATTAACTACACAAATAGTCCCTATTCCTTCGTTTTTTTCGTCAAGTGGCTTTTTTAATTCTTTTGCAAAATCAAGTTTGTTATCAACGGATATTACTGAAAAACCCCTGTTTTCAAATTCTGTTTTTGTTTGTCTTAACAAGTCTAATCTATCAACAACAAAGAAAAATCTAGTGTTTACTTTTTTATGACTAAAATAATCTTTTATAACTCGATTTGAAAATGCTGCTAGTGCTGTTTTACCAGAACCTTGTGTATGCCAAATAATTCCATTTTTTTCTGGTTGCTCAAATCGTTTTAAAATTGCTCTTGTAGCAAAGAATTGAGGATAACGCATAATGTGTTTTTGATAGATATAATATTCCTCATCTTTGTTCGTGGTTTTATTATGGATCTTCTTTGTTTCTTTTAAAAACATGGTTCCATAACGAAGTAAATACATGAATCTTTCTTTATCAAAAAAAGATGTAATAAATCTATTGCATGGTGTTAAATCAGAAAGATTAGTCTTAAATTCTTCTGTATCTGTTTCTTCAGGGGCGTATCCACCATCTTTTACAATGCTTTTGATTGTATCAATATTTATTTCTTTAAGTTTATAACTTGCATGATAATTAGGAACATCCTCTCTAAAGAAAGAAAATGTCGTCATTTTTCCGTTTGGAGTTGTATAAAAAGAACCAGCTCTAACAGTATCAGCAATATCATCATCAGCATCTTCATATTCCATATTATTAGAAAATGAAACAACCTGAAGCATATTAAAATACTTCTTATAGTCATCATTAACCAATCTTTTATTGATCATGCGTTCAAACTCAACTTGAATACCACCAGAGTTATTTGGATGTTTTACCTCTAAGAAAGCTAAAGGTATACCATTAATTAAAATATTAATATCTGGACGAAAAGAACCTTCTTCAGTCCCTTCTTTTATGCTGAATGGAAGCTCATCAACAACCGTAAAATCATTATTAAGATAATTATCTAAATCTAATAACTTAATGTCATGCTCTACTGAAATTAATCTGTTATAGAATTCCTTACCTAAATCATTATTTTTAAGCATTAAATTTATTTCTTTTAAAAGATTTTCAATTTCGCTTTCATCAATTTTCCTGCCGTTAATTTTTTCTAAAGAAGATTTGAAAATATCAACAAATATTTTAGTTTCAAAATCAATCCTTACACCTTTTAAAGATTGATAATTATATCCAAGTTTTAAAAATTGAACTGTAGCTGGAAATTTAACTCTAGTATCTTCATTAAAGTGCAACATTAGAATTCACCCCTATTATTAATCGTCTAATTTCATGCCTATCTCATCAAAGAGAGCGACAAGTTTCTTTTTGGTATCCATAGTTGGTTCAAATCTACCTGTTTCCCATCTACAAACGGAAACATAACTAACATTTAATATTTTAGCTAATTCCTCTTGTGTTAAGCATTTTCTTTCACGGTATTCTCTAATTTTTTTAGCATAATCAAACATATGGTCACCTCAAATGGTTATCATTATTTTAACACAAAGGAGGTTTGATTTCGATATTTTCATGGAACTTTTACAAGATTTTTCTCAAAAAGAATAAAAAGTTTTTTGTGGGACAAAAAGTTTTTAGTGCAAAATCACAAGCTAAAACTTCACTAGTAGAAGTTAGGATGTTAAGTTGCTTATGCTCAATTTATGTTAAATTACTGTTAAATTTTGCTAATTTTAGCTCAAAAAAAGGCTTGATTAGCCTTTTATAGCGTATCAAACCTATGCTTTCTTTATGGTGGACCTGCGGGGACTCGAACCCCGGTATACAACCCACTTCATTTTGCTTTCTACACGTTTATTATGTTCTAAATTTTCATTAGCCCTAAGCGAACATACAAACCAAAAGCTAACTACACTCTGTTGTGATTCGTCAGTTACTATTAGAGTAGCATAGTAGTGATATATCCTACTGTGTTGAACCTCAAGCCAAGAAACATAGGAAATCTCTTGGGTGAGTCCGCTTATATTATATTAGCAAGCGAATGCAGCGCTCATATTGTTATTAGCGCGTGCAAATAAATGTGTATTGTTTGCGGTTATTATAAACCTCGACGTTGTTAAAGCAGACTACTGCTACGTGCTTACAAAACTCTATGAATCATAGCGAATCCAAAACAAGCCCATGCGTTATTATATTATCACTTATAGATGAAAATTGCTAGTATCTAGAAGCAATTTTCATCTGTTTAGCGATATTTCTTTTACTTTCTGCTTCTTTAATAGCCTCACGCTTATCATTAAGCTTTTTACCGCGACATAAGGCTATTTCAATTTTGACAAGTGAACCAACAAAATAGGCCTTTGTAGCTACTAAGGCTAAACCATCTAGCTTAACTTTAGTAGCAAGCTTAATTGCTTCATGCTTATGAAGTAATAATTCTCTTGTTCTTGTTTCTTGATGATTAAAAATATTGCCATTTTCATATTTTGCTATATGCATATTTAAAATATATGGCCTATTATTTTTAATTATGACATAAGCATCATTAATATTGCATTTACCTAAACGAATTGATTTAATTTCTGTTCCAGTAAGCTTTATTCCTGCCTCATATTTTTCTAATATAAAATATTCATATGATGCTCTTTTATTACTGCATATTACCTTCATAAATATCACCCTTTATATCGTATTCATCTTTAAGGACAAAATCTATTTTTCTAGATTCCTTGCTGGCACTAATAACAACTACATCAACCTTATCACCTAGCTTATATTCCTTATCCTTATATATGCATTTTAAATCTTTGTCATTATAGATTACATAGCCATCCATATTTTTATAAGCTACTAGTCCCTCAATTCCATTACTAAGAGTTACAAAAAAGCCAAATGAGGTTATTGAAGTGATAATACCACTGAATGACTCTTCAATATGTCTTGACATATACCAAGCGTATAGCATGTCATCCACCTCACGCTCACACTCGATGCTTTTCCTTTCACTAGCTGAATTTTTAAGACAAATTTCTGGTAGTATAGCCTCATAATAGGCAATATCTTTAGCTAAATCATTAGGATGAAGAAGTAATTTTTTAATTAATCGATGAACCATTAAATCCGGATATCTTCTAATTGGTGAGGTAAAGTGACAATAGTAGTTCATCGCAAGACCATAATGTCCTAAACATTTTTCATAATATTTAGCCTTCATCATGCTTCTTAATAGCATTTGATTTAATATTGGCGAATATGGTGAATCAGATATTTTCTCTAAGGCCTCTTGAACCTGCTTAGGATGAATATCATTTTGAGTTTTCTTTAATGATACTCCCATGTTATTGATAATATTGAAAACATCATGAAGCTTCTCCTGTTCAGGCTTTTCATGAATTCTATATTCACATGGCAAATTCATAATATTCATATTATAGGCTACTGTTTCATTAGCGCATAGCATAAAATCCTCAATAAGCTTTTCAGCATCATCTCTTGTTCTTAGAGTAATATCCTTTGGTGAGCCATCAGAATATAAGGTTATTTTATATTCGTCAACATCAAACTCCAAGCCACCTTTTTTATAGCGTATTTGGCGAATAATGCTTGAAAGCTGTTGCATTTGTAGTAGCATTGGATAAATGTCGCTATATTCATTTATTAAATCCTTATCACCATTTAAAATTTTATTAACCTTGTTATAGGTCATACGGTGATGGGATTTAATGACTCCTTCACATATTTCATAATTTACTAAATTACCTTTTAAATCTATTTCCATTAAGCATGACAAAACTAATCTTTCAACGCCCTCATTTAATGAGCAGATTCCATTGGATAGCTTTCTAGGTAGCATTGGTATAACTCTATCAGCTAGATATACTGATGTTCCTCTTTCAAAGGCGTCCTTATCTAATGGTGAATTTTCTTTAACGTACGATGCAACATCAGCTATATGAACGTCTAATTCAAAATTACCATTACTAAGCTTTTTAACAAATACGGCATCATCAAAATCCTTAGAATCATCACCATCAATAGTAATTACACTATCGTTTGTAAAATCTCTTCTACCCTCTTTTTGATAGGGTAATACGCAATCTGGAATTGTTTTAATCTCTTCATTAGTCTCATCAGAAAAATTCGATTTAAAGCCATATTCTAAGGCAATTTGACTAATTTCAATTCCTGGATCATCAGGATAACCAACTATTTCTACTACTTTACCAATAATAGAGGTACCGATATAATCAATATCGCACAAAACTAATTGATTATTCTTAGCATTATTTAAATTTTCATATCTTATCACTACGTTGACATCAAAGGCCTTCGAATTGGATTTGACATAGTATTTTATACCTCTTTTAGTTTGTTTTTCATGAAGGATACCTATAACCTGCTTATGAGCTCTATCTATGATCTTAATTACCTTAGCATTCATAAGCTTACTACCCTGTTTATATGGATATATTAAGGCAATATCCCCATCATAGGCATTTAGTAAATCATCATTAGAGATAAAATAATCCTCATTTTCACCATCGACAATACCAAAGGCGTAGCCAGCCTCCTTTACTTGTAGTTTGGCTATTTTTGTTAAAACATATTCATTTTTATAGTGATTATAATAAATTTTTTCTTCGTCTTCTAATTTAGTTAATATGGCCTGTAATTCTTTTTTATCTAAATTAGTATATTTTAACATCGTTTTAAACTTACCAGATTTATTTTTAATACATTCTAATATTAATTCATCTTTTTCCATTGTTTCACCACCTTTATTATTTACTATTTTGAAAAAAAAATGAGATTTTTACAAATCTCATTAATAAACTGTATGTAATACCCAAGAAGTAATTACTAATGCTATAAAAATTATAGCAAGTACTGCTGTACTTCTTTGCATGAATAACTCTATACCACGCGTTTTTTGATTTTTAGTCAATTCAGACTTACTTCCATTAAACGCATCATTTATATCATCCTTTGAACTTTGAAGCATTACGATAATAATTAATAAAATTGCAACAATAAAAACGAATATATCTATAACAAATTGTCCCATGAGTAAACCTCCTTGCACAAAATCTACTATGTTATTATACCTAAAATATTTCTAGATTACAAGTGAATTTAAAATTATTTTATAACTTTTAAAATTAATTGGGGCTCACAAGCTTCATCTTGAATACAATAAGCCTGTAAAACATTCTCTATTATTTCCTTATTATCGCTAAAATTAGTGTGAATATATAACAATGTATCACCATTATTTACATAATCACCAACTTTTTTATTTAAAACAATTCCTACACTATGGCATATCTTATCCTTAATAGTTTGTCTACCTGCCCCTAAAAGCATTGCAGCATGACCAATAGTTAAGGCATCTATTCTCTTTATATATCCATTAGATGCTGCCTTAACCTCAATAATATACTTTGCTTTTTCAAATTTCGTAGGATTAAAAATATAACTAGCATCGCCACCCTGGTGAGAAACTAAATTAGCTAAGGATTGTAAACCTTCTCTATTTTCTATTTGCTTAAGGCATAGCTGTTTAGCCTCCTCTAATGAAGATGCATAATTAGCATCAAAGATTAAATGAGATGCGATCTCTAAACATAGATTGGTAAAATCTTTAGGACCATTACCATTTAATGTATTTATAGCCTCTATTACCTCAAGTGAGTTTCCAACGGCAAAGCCCAAAGGCTCATCCATATTAGTTAAGACCGCAGTCATCTTTTTGCCACATTTTTTACCTATTTCTACCATTAATTTTCCTAATTTAGTAGCTTCCTCGATATTTTTCATAAATGCTCCACTGCCAACCTTTACATCTAAGCAAATTATATCTGCACCGCTTGCTAGCTTTTTACTCATTATGGAAGAGGCTATCAAAGGAATTGATTCTACTGTAGCAGTCACATCTCTTAAAGCATATAATTTTTTATCGGCCGGAACAAGCTCCAAGGTTTGCCCAATTAAAGCAATACCAATATCATTAACCTGCTTTATAAACTCATCCTCAGTTAGTTCAATATTATAGCCTGGAATTGATTCTAATTTATCTAATGTCCCACCAGTATGACCAAGACCTCTACCACTCATCTTGGCAAATTTAATTCCTAAAGAGGCAACAAGAGGGGCTACAACCAATGATGTTTTATCACCAACTCCCCCAGTTGAATGCTTATCGACCTTAACCCCATTAATTTTAGATAAATCGATAACGTCACCAGTTTCTAGCATTGCCTTAGTTAAATATGTAGCTTCTTCATCATCCATTGATTGAAAATATATGGCCATCGCTAAGGCTGACATTTGATAGTCCTCAATACTACCCTTAGTATAACCATCTATAAAAAATTTTATTTCCTCTTGAGTAAGCTTCTCATTGTTTCTTTTTTTCATTATGATATCTACAGCACGCATAAAAACACCTACAATTCATCATATATTCCTAGTATATTAACCTTTAGTTCATTATCACTTTCTAGGTTATTAACTAGTTTAAAGATATCTTTAATTTTTTCTTTTTTTAAACTACATTCAATAAAAAAACGATATTTTCCCATTTCGGTTTTCATAGGTCTTGACATAATTGACTTTAAATTGATATTAAAATTATGAAATTCCTTTAATATCTCATATAAAATACCTGGTCTATCGATTTTAGAGGCAATAATTAAAGATGATTCTAAATTGTTACTTTTATAATTATAGTCATTACTTTTACTTACTACAAAAAATCTCGTTTCATTAGATTTGCTGTCAGCAATATGATGCTTTTCAATTTTAAAATGATATTTATCTAAAAGATGCATTGGAATAATTGCTGCATATTTACCTTGAGACTGCAATAGCTTATTTAAGCTTTCAGTATTGCTTTGAGTAGTTATGATATTAAAATTATACTCATTAATAAAGCTTATACATTGTCCATAAGCCTTAAACTGTACATAAAGATTTTCAATATCAGCTTCATTGTCGCAATTGCTAACAAAAGCGAAATCGATATCTAGCTTTGTTTGGCCAATAATATATAATCTATTTAATAAAATATAGTCAAGGCTTTCAATAACAAAACCATCCAAAGTATTTTCAAAGGGAAGCATTGCCATAGTATTATCATCAACAGCCATACTAGCCTTTAAAATGCTCGGATAATATTTTATTTCATAATCAAGATTTTCTTTATATAAATAATTTTTACAAGCAATATCACAATATGTACCCTCAGGACCTAAAACTGCAATCTTTTTCATAAACTACCCCCTCATATAAAGGAATCATCAAGTAATCCTTTGTCGAGTCAAAAAAATAAACACTCTTTGTTAAATCTTCCTTAATAACATAAAACTTATTATCATTAATAACTAACATACAATCTTCTTCTATACCAAAGGCATCCATATTATATTCTTTTAGTTCATCATTATATATAACTAAATCCTCATTTTGATAGTGAGGACAAATGTCTAAATTTAAAATATTTAAGCATTTAACCATTTTGTAATTATAGGTATGGAAATTATCGCAATAAGCATACTTATCTCCCATAGCTACATTGGTATAAAGCATGGCACCAGCAGAGCTACCTGCAAAGATTTTATTAGTATTTACATATGACTTTAATATTTTATCTAAACCATTTTTCTTAAAAAAAGAAATAAGATCATCACAACAGCCACCATCTACATAAAAAATATCACATTCATTTAATAATAAAGAAAATGAATTTAAATTTTTCATATTTAAACTTACTACGTCACAGTCTAAATTACTAACCAACTTCAAAAATTTATTAATGCTTTTTTCAATTTGATTAATTTTGGCATAAGGACAAAACAAAATTTTAGGCCTTTTATTTTTGACCAATGATAGTAAATGTAACATTATTTTATTATCTAAATGTGGCTGTGGGCTACTACCACCAATCAAAGCAAATAAAGCCATAAAATCACCTACTTTTTGTAAGCCTCAACTCGATAAATAGGTCCTAATTTAGACCACTTTTCTTCAAACTCAGTCATAATATTATCACTATATTTATCTTTATCGGCGTGTAAATTTAAGGATATATTTTTTATACCCCAATTACACTCACTATACATTTGTAGGGAATATTCAAAAAGACCTCTATTATCAGTTTTTTGATGAATTTCCCCATCTTTACTTAAAATTACTTTATATTGCTTTAAAAATACAGGAGATGTTAAACGTCTTTTAGCATGAGCATTTTTTGGCCATGGATCAGAAAAATTTAAATATATTCTACTTACTTCACCATTAGCAAAATAATCGTTGATTTTAAAAGCATCTAATATTGTAATTTTTAAATTATTTAGCTTTAGATTTTCTAATTTTTCAGCTACCCTTAATAGAACAGAATCATATTTTTCAATGGCAATAAAATTGATGTTGGGATTTTGTTTACAAAGCTCAATAATAAATTGACCCTTACCACAACCAATTTCAATATGAACTGGGTTTTCGTTATTAAACACCTTTTGCCACTTGCCCTTTAAATTAATTGGCTCATCAATAAAATAGTCAGCGTGCTGTTTTAATTTTTCTAAAGCATTTTTTACTTTTCTTAATCTCATTAGCTACAAAGCTTGTATATTGCCAAAAGATAAATTTCGATTGCTTTATAAAAATCATCTTCATGTATATATTCATTAGCAATATGACAAACATCCTCTCTTCCTACAAATAATGGTCCAAACGCAACCGCATTACTAAGTTCACGAGCGTAGGTACCACCACCGATAGTTACTGGTGGATTTTTATAATCATTTGTTACACTTTGATATACAGACATTAAAGTCTTAACTAAATAGCTATTAGGATCAACAAAATGTCTTAAAGATGTAGATAAAATATTATAGCTATAATCAAATTCCTTAGTTATCCTTTTTAGGCAATCCTCGATAACAGTAAATAAGCTATCAAGAGGAATTCTACAATTTACTCCAAGCTTAAAATTATTATCCTTTAAATTGAAAATAGCTAAATTGCTTGTTAATTCCTTCATATCCTCATCATAATAATTATAGCCAATTTTAAGTCCTAATGTATCATCAACAAAATATTTATTCATAAATTTAACAAGCTGGCTATTATCAAATTCTTGTAAAAATTTAAATAAAATAAAGATGGCATTAATTCCTTTATCTGGACACATCGCATGGCTTGCTAATCCATAGGCAATATACTCATCACCTTTAACCTCACCATGATAATTATTTCGCTTCAAAAACTCTAGGTACTCATTTTTTAGATCCTTTTTTAACTTCATTTTAGCTATAGCAGGAACAATATTATATCTATCACCAGCACTAAATTCACTTATAATACTATCATAATCTTTACCTAAAATGTCATATGACATCATCGCTTTTTCTCCATAAATTAGTGGAAATTCAGCATCTGGAGAAAAACCTATACTAGGCTTTGGCTCATGCTTGAAATATCTTTGTAGGCATCTACTTCCTGATTCCTCATCACAGCCTAAAATTAATCTTATTTTCTTATTTGGCTTAAAGCCAATATCCTTAAGAATCTTTAAGGCTATATAAGAAGCAACAACTGGACCCTTATCATCTATAGAGCCTCTAGCATAAAATTTCTTATCCTTATAAGTTAATGTAAAAGGATCACTATTCCAATCCTTAGCATTTACAGGTACAACATCTAAATGACCTAAAATACCTAAAATTTCTTCACCATCGCCATATTCAATATGCATGGCATAATTGTCAATATTTTTTGTCACAAAGCCATCATTTTGACCTAATTGCATCATATATTCTAATGCTTTTTTGTTTCCTTCACCAAAAGGACTAAATGAATTTTCTTTATATTCATCTAATACACTTTTAAAAGATACTAAATTTTTTAAAACTTCAATTGCATAATCTTTATTATTTTCAATATATTTTTTATAATCAATCATATAATTACCTCTATAAAAATAAGATAAATTACTAGAATAATTTATCTTATTTTAATCCTATCTTTAAATTTTTACTTCATGTCCTAATTTTAAATTCACAATTTGTTCAGTTAAAGCCTCAATAGCCTCTTTTTCATCTTGACCATTACATGTAATTTCAATACAAGAACCACGATATATGCCCAATGACATTACACCCATTATAGACTTAAAATCCACTGTCTTTTTAAAGGCTGTAAGTTGGATATCGCAATCAAAAACCATTGCAGTGTTTACTAGCGTAGTTGCTGGCCTAGCATGAATACCAGCTTCACTAGTGATTTCAAATACCCTTTTAATCATGCTTATGCTCCCTTTCTCATAATTTTTTCTATTGAATTTTTAATTAAGACTGAATCAATCTTAAATAAGGTCTTAACAGTATTAGATGTTACAAAAACACCAGCCTGTGAGCTTTTCTTTAGTGCTTCAAGATTAACATTATCAAGGTTAATAACAGTGACCTTTAATCTTGCATTATCAACCATAACACTTTTAATATTATCTATTCCACCATAATTTAAAACAAGCTCATTGATAAAAGCATCATCTACCTTAATTTTTTTTGACTTTTTCTTAAAAACAACAGCTAATATTACTATTAATAAAATAATTACTACTATAGCTGCTATAATACTTGGATATAAAATATAGGGATTAATTGTATTTAAATTATTTATCATTTTTTAACAAATCGAGAAACTCGATTTCTCCTCTCTTAAAGTATCCATCTACTTTATATTATAATATACTTATGAAATATATCAAGAATAAGTTTAAGATTAATTGGCTTTTGTCTACTCTTTTCTGCACTTTAATGCATAACCTATAATGGGAGGTGAAATAATGAATTTAGATGATTTTTCTAAAGATAGCTGCAACTGCAACTTCATTAAAGAAAGTGTTTGTAAGATTGATAAAATGCAAAAGGAGGTAGTATCCGATACCAACAAGTGCATTAGCTGCGAGACATCCTTATTTGCCTCTATGTACAATACTATTCCCGTAAGCTTTTATACCTGCTGTGGAAACCAAGTAACAGCTAATATTTCTACAACTACTACAACAACTCCATATTTTAGAATTGAATCAATTCGTTGTAATCGTTTTGTAACCTTAAATCTATTACAACAAAGCTCTGAAACAACCCCTACATTAACAGCTACAAACTACACTATGATATTAGATCTTGATTGTGTTGGTTCAATGCAATGCTATGAACCTATTAATGTTGAAATTTGTACACAATCACAAAGCACAACATAAAGGATGAAAATCCTTTTTTTATTTTAAAGTTTTTAAAACGGATTATTTTAATCCGTTTCTATTTTTTTGATGACCTTAGCTGGCACACCACCTATTATTAAATTATCACCAAAGCTTTTAGTTACAACTGCCCCTGCCGCAACAACGCAATTATCGCCAATAGAAACTCCTTGTAAGATTACGCTTCTAGAGCCAATCCATACATTCTTTCCTATTGTAATAGGCTTAGCTTGCATATTAGCCCGCTTAGATGGATTTAAATCATGATTTAAAGTAGCCAAAACAACCTGATGACCAATTAAGGAATTATCCCCTATAGTAATACCACCTTGGTCTTGAAAATTACAACAGGAATTAATAAAGACATTTTTCCCAATCTTAATATTTTTCCCAAAATCAGTATAAAATGGTGGGAAAAGATTAAAAGTATCATCTACTTTAGAATCTGTAAGTTCACTAAAGAGCTTCCTAATTGTTGACATATCATTATAAGTATTATTTATAAGGGAGGTGATTTTACGAGCTGAAAGTGAAGCTTCATGCATAAAATCATGCATACTACTTCCAGCTACGATATAATCATCTTCTTTTAATCTTTTTAAAAATTCTTCTTTATCCATAACATCACTTACTTTGTATATCCGAATTCCTTAAAGAATTCCTCTTTGAAGTCTAATAATCTATCCTCTTGAATAGCTTTTCTGATTTGAGCCATCAAATTTTTTAAAAAGTATAGGTTATGATATGTTAATAGCCTCATACCTAAAATCTCCTCTGATTTAACTAGGTGATTTAAGTAGGCTTTAGAATATGTCGTACAAACAAAACAATTACATTTAGGATCTAAAGGCCCTTTATCATGCTTTAGGCTTACATTTTTAACCTGAATTTTTCCTTTAGATGTAAAGGCTGTACCATGTCTTGCGTTTCTAGTAGGAAGAACACAGTCAAACATATCTATACCATTCATAGATCCAATAATTAAATCATCTGGAGAACCAACACCCATAAGATATCTTGGCTTATCAGCAGGCATAATTGTCTTTAAATATTGTAGCATATCATACATTTCCTCTTTAGACTCACCAACTGATAAACCACCAATTGAATAGCCAGGAAAGCCTATTTTTTGAAGCTCATCAAGACAATATTTTCTAATTTCTTTATTTCCTCCACCCTGAACTATACCAAAAAGAGCTTGAGTGTCAGGATTTTTGTGAGCATCAAAGCCACGTTTAGCCCATCTAATTGTTCTATCAACGCTATTTTTCATATATTCATAGGAGGCATTAAATGGTGGACATTCATCAAAAGACATAATGATATCAGCACCTAAATTATTTTGAATGGCGATTGATTTTTCTGGTGATAAGAATAATTTTTCACCTGATTTATGATGTCTAAATTCAACACCTGCCTCAGTAATTTTTCTTATTTTAGATAAAGAAAATACTTGAAAGCCACCACTATCAGTTAATAGGGCATGATCCCACTTCATAAACCCTCTAATACCACCAAACTCTTTAATCAATTCATCACCAGGCTGTAACCATAAATGGTATGTATTTCCTAAAATCAAGCCATCAGAAACCTCCTCAATTTCTTTTGGGATCAAGGTTTTTACTGTTGCCTTAGTTCCAACTGGCATAAATATTGGCGTTTCGAAATCGCCATGAGGAGTATGTAAAATTCCATATCTAGCACCTGTTTGCTTACAAACATGCTTAAGCTCATACCATACTGCTGGCATTATCTTATTCTCTCAATTCTTGTTATAACAACATCCTCAATAGGTCTATCCATAGGATTTGTTTTAACACTAGCTATTTTATCTATAACATCCATACCTTTAGTTACAACACCAAAAGCAGCATATAAGCCATCTAAATGAGGAGCATCCTCATGCATTAGGAAAAATTGCGAGCTTGCAGAATCATAAGCACTAGTTCTAGCCATAGAAATTACACCTTTAGAATGTTGTAATGGATTATTAACTTTATTAGCCTTAAATTCGCCTTTTATTTTATCTTTACTGCCACCCATACCGGTTTTAGTAGGATCTCCTCCTTGAATCATAAATCCTTCAATAACTCGGTGGAATATTAGTCCATCATAAAATTTTTCTTTAACTAAATCTAAAAAATTTTTTACGGTTATTGGAGCTATATCAGAAAATAGCTCAACTTCCATATCACCATATCCTGCAACTGTAATTTTACAAACAGGATTGTCCTTATTTAAAAATTGTTGATAATTCATTTATTTTACCTCACTATTCTATAAACATTGCATCCCCAAATGAAAAGAAACGATATTTCTCTTTGACCGCCTCTTCATAAGCCTTTAAGATAAATTCTCGTCCTGCAAAAGCACTAACAAGCATTATCAAAGTTGATTTTGGCAAATGAAAATTTGTAATTTGTGCATCAATAGCTTTAAATTTAAAGCCTGGATAAATAAAAATAGATGTTGTTTGACAACATGGCTTAAAGCCATTATCATAAGCTGATTCTAAAGTTCTTGTTGAAGTTGTGCCAACGGCCACAATCCTTTTTCCTTGCTGCTTTGCCTTATTTAGTGTATCTGCAGCCTCTTTAGAAATCTCATAATACTCCTCATGCATAACATGATTTGTAAGATCCTCTTCTTCTACAGGTCTAAATGTTCCCAAGCCAACATGTAGGGTAATATATACAATTTGAACTCCCTTATCCTGAATTTTTTTCAAAAGCTCAGGTGTAAAATGCAATCCAGCTGTTGGAGCTGCCGCACTACCAGGATTTTTTGCATAAACGGTCTGATACCTATCCTTATCAGCTAATTTTTCGTGAATATATGGTGGCAATGGCATTTCCCCAAGTGAATCTAAGATTTCTACTAAAATACCATCATAGATAAGCTCAAACTCACAAATACCCATATCTTCCTTTTTTATACATTTAGCCTTAAGTCTACCATCACCAAAAGAAATAATACTACCTATTTTTACCCTTCTTTGTGGCTTAGCTAATGTTTGCCATACATTATTGCCTTTATCATGAAGTAATAAAATCTCAATTAAGGCATTAGTATCCTCCTTGTGACCATATAGTCTAGCTGGAATGACTTTAGTATCGTTTAATACTAAAACATCATTTTCATCTAAATAATCAACTATATCTGAGAAATGCTTATGCTCTATAGTTTTATTTTTACGATTTAGTATCATTAATCTAGATTCACTTCTATTTTCTAAAGGCGTTTGGGCTATTAATTCCTTTGGCAAATAATAATCATAATCCTTTGTTAATATCATGAAAACAACCCCTTATAATATTTAATTCCTAATTGCTTATATGCCTTTTCTGTCGCAATTCTTCCACGATTAGAACGTTTAATATAGCCCTCCTGAAGAAGATATGGCTCATACACATCCTCAATAGTACTAACCTCCTCAGAAATGGTTGCAGAAAGCGACTCAACACCAACTGGACCACCCTTGAACGTTTCAATTAAGGCTTTTAGGTAACGATAATCAGTATAATCAAGTCCATCATCATCAATACCTAATTTTTTTAATGATTCCTTACAAATATCTAAAGATATAATTCCATCATTTTTAACATCAGCAAAATCTCTAACTCGACGGAATAATCTATTGGCAATTCTTGGCGTTCCTCTACTTCTTTTAGCTAGTTCCATAGAAGCTTGTTTTTCTATTTTTGTATTATAAACACTTGCAGTTCTGTTAACAATTAACTCCAAATCAGTAACTGTATAATAATCAAGCCTTATAACTACACCAAATCTATCTCTTAAAGGAGCTGCCAAATCACCAAATCTAGTAGTAGCACCAACCAAAGTAAATGGTGGCAATTCTACCCTTATACTTCTAGCCTGTGAATCTTTACCTACCATTATATCTAAAACATAATCCTCCATGGCACTATATAAAACCTCCTCTACATAACGAGGAAGTCGATGAATTTCATCAATAAATAAAACATCACCCTCATTTAAGGTTGATAAAATCGCAGCTAAATCACCACTTCTTTCAATGGCTGGCCCAGAAATAACCTTAATATTCACACCTAATTCATTAGCAATAATAGTTGCTAAGGTCGTCTTACCAAGTCCTGGTGGACCATATAATAAAACGTGATCTAATGCCTCATTACGCTTTAGGGCAGCCTGAATATAGACTCCAAGCATCTCTTTAGCCTGACTTTGACCAATATATTCACTTAATTTAGACGGTCTTAAACTTAAGCCATCTTCATTATCGCTTTGCTGCAAGTCCGGATCTACAATTCTTTGTGCTGACACCTAAATCACCTACTTTATCATTTGCTGAAGAGCTTGCTTAACTAATGTAGCTTCATCTAAAGAAGCATCAAGCTTAGCTAAAACCTTACTGATTTCCTTTTTATTATAGCCCAAAGCTAATAATGCCCCTTCTACATCATCTAATTTGGAGTTAGGAACTAATAATTCATCTGTAAAAGACAATTTACCACGTAAATCTAATATGATTTGCTGACTAGCCTTAGCTCCTATACCTGGAAATTTACGTAAGTAAGCATCATTTCTATCCTCAATTGCCTTAATAATCTCACTAACCTTGCCGCTAGCAAGCATACTTAAAGCACTTTTAGGTCCAATACCACTAACAGAGATAAGCTTTAAAAATAATTCCTTTTCTTCCTCTGTTTGAAAGCCATATAAATCTATTATATCCTCTCTAACATATTGATATGTATGTATTTTATATTCATCATTCAATTTAAAATTGTAAGGATTACTAACTATCAATAAATAACCAATTCCATTATTTTCACATATAATAAATTTAGGAGTTATTTTAGTAATCTTACCTATAATATAGCCATACATGACAATCACCCAAGTTATATAATATCATAAAAACTGGCAAAATAAAAGATAAAAAGACAAGTTCTAGCTTGCCTTTTTATCTACCATTATAAGGCCTATTAGGCGGTAGAATACCTGGATATGCTCTTCTTGATTTGCTTTCATTAATGTTTGTAGAGGGCTGATTTTCATTTTTAGGTTTAGTTTCAACTTTAGAATCAGTCTTAACAGCCTCTACTTTTGAAAGCTCTTCACTTATCTTTGGATAATAATCCATAACAAAGCTCTCTGTAGTGTTTAATATTTGTTCTACCTCACTAGTTAAATTAGGAATTAAAAGCTTAGTACCACAAATTAAATTATTAAAATCTGTAATATGATGATTGTTTGCTTTCAACTCCTCTAAGGAAATATTATAATGATTTAAAATTGATTCTACACTCTCATTATTCTTAACAATATGCTCTATCATGCTATCACCAACTAATTATATGCGTGAAAGAACAAATAAAGAATTATTTTCATCTATAATAGCCTTTAAATTAAAAGCTTTAGCTAAGGCTTGGATACTTTTTATGCCAACAAAGCTTACATGAGTAATATCTCTTAAATACCACCAATTATTTAAATCCTTAGGAATAAACTTGGTCATAACTATAATTCTGCCATTTTCACTAAGCATAGATAATAGTTTTTTAATCAAATCATATGTATCATTAATATGCTCAAATACTTCTATTAAAATAATATTATCATATTTTTTAAATTTTAAATCATTATAATAAAACAAATCATAATAACTACAGCTAAAACCATTAGCATTTAAAATATCGCTTAAAAGATGAATTTTTCCACAGCCAAAATCTAAACTCTCACCATTTATTAAATATGGCTTAACATTATTAAAAACACAATTCATATATTTTTGATAGCCCTCATCACAAATATGTAAATCATAGCGTGACTTTTCTTGTTCTAAGGTAGGAATGTTTATTTTTTTTAAATATCCGCAATTACTACAGTAGTAAAATTCCATATTATTTATAAGCTTTTTTTTCATCAAATTATGACAAAAACATCGCATAATGCATACACCAATTTTCTTTACTATTATTTAAATTAATTATATAATATTAATGTCAACAAGGCAAGGAGGTGTAAAAATGAGTGATTACAGTAATGCTGTTAAAAAGCTAAACGATGATCTTTTAGCCTTTATACATAGATACGAAATTCTTAACGATAAAGAGATTTTTACTCCTACCCTTTTAGCTCGTTTTAAAAGATTAATAAACTCATTAAATACCACCTCTAATCAATATATTGCCACATTAGAAAAACAATCATTAAACTTTGAGCAATCATTTAAAAAGGTCTTACAGCTTAATAAAATAGAAATAGAAAAAATTCAGAACAATTTAAACTTCTCTCTTGATGTTATCAAAAATAAATATATACAAAAAATAAATCTTTTAAATCAGCAAATAAATGATTTAAAGCAATCTTGTGCAAAATCTATAGACAGTTTTAAGCAAGACATTGAGTTTTTTATAATATCATCTAAACAAACTGAGGACATATTTAAACGAGAATATGAGGAAAATATTAAACGTTACGACTACCAAATCGCCTCTGCTAAAGAAACCTATAATCAAAGTATTAATACCAATAATCAAAAGCTAGAAATAAAATTAGCCCAAATTCAAAAAGAATATGAGGAATCACTAAAAAGCTATGACATTAGTTGTGATGAACTAATGAAAAAAATAATTGAAAAAAATAATCAGTATAATGCTGAACTTACTGAAGTTTCCAATAAGCTTAACCAAATAAGAATCCAAATGAAGGAAAAGTTTAGACAAGAAAGTATTTTTTTAAATAATGAAATAAAAATATTAGTAGATGAAAAAAATAAATCCATTGATAATGCTAGAAATACCTATACTAAGGCACTAAATGATGCCCAAATGGAAAAGGAAAATAAAAAGCATGAATACCAAATGGAAAGTCAAAAAATTCAAAAGGATTTCGTTTATAATGTTACAAAGCTAGATGATTATATGAATGAATATAAAACAAATCATTCATTAATGTTAGAGGAAAATCAACGTAAATATTACTACCGCTGTTTTGAACTAAAAAAAAGACAAGAACAGGAGATATTAAAGATTCTTTCTAATAATAAAAATACTTCTGGTGAGCTTGATATGCATACTAAAAGATTAATCAAGGCTAGAAATAAATATTATTATCGTCTAATCAAGCAATATAATCATAGTGAATACAAAAAAACGAAAAAGCATGAACTATTGTATCATAAAGAAATTGAAAACATTAGAAGCAATAAAGCACTATTAGATTTAGATAGAAGCTATCTACTAAGAAAATATAGTGAAAAAGAGCAGGGTGATAATAAATACTATCAGGAAATGAATGGTATTTATGAAATAGATATGAATTCATCTATTACAATTTCTAATATGCGTTACAATAAAAAAGCCAATCAGATAAAGTGCCAAAGCCGCATTAGATCTAAAGATTTAGAAAAGGACCTAGATATTTCTGAGGCAAACTTTCAAAAGAAGATTGAAATGATTCAATCTAAAATAAATAAATATAAATATGAATTAAAGGCTAATGAAGAATTAAAAAAAATAATTCATACATATGAAAATAACAAACGTAATATAAAGACAAGCTACTATTCTGTTATAAATCTATTACAAACAGAAACAAATAAATTATTAAATAACTATAATATCAGTTCCTATAACCTTAATGTTAAAACTTCTAAAAATAATCTTAATTATAGCCGTAAAAAATTAGAATTAGAAAATCAAAGATTTGAGGCTTTAAACAATATTAAAATCAATCGGGCGAATGAAGCTTTACAGCGTGATATAATTAACACCGCTTATAAAATTAAAGAAAATCAAATTTATGAAACTGAGGATAGAAATGTTCAAATTAGAAATGCCTCTTACCTAATTGATTCTATCAATCATACAACCCTTAATCAAAGATTTGAAGGTGAAATTAAAATAATTCATCAAATTCTATCAACCTTTATTATCTTGATTAAAGAAATGGATCTTATATCCTCACGTATACTTTATGTTTTTTTAAATTCAATCACAATTAATGAAGATAATTTCGATATTGCTAAAATCTTTATTAAAGACTTTAATCAAATTTTATTAAAATATTATAGTAATCTAATATCTAGCTTAAATGATCAAGAATCTGAAATTATTAATAAAAGAATAGATTTTGAGGAAATATTTAAATTTCAAATCTATTATGATGATTTATTACAAACATTTGAGGCTGATACTAAAAGATTAACTACTAAAAACAAATCAATTTCTGATACCCTAGAAAACTACAGTAATACTGTTGAAACATTTCAAAATCGTATTTATAATCTAGAAAATCAAAATAATTTGATTAAGCAAAAAATATCTGCAACTCACGATTTAGCTCAAAAAAATAATTTGAAAAATGAGTATGAAAAAAATTTAAAATCTATTAATGAATTTTATGATAAAATAAATGAAATTTTAAAATTTAAAAAAATACTTGAACATGATTATCAAAGTAACAAAAATGAGCTTAAGGGTGTAGATAAGGACTATAATATTAGAGTTAAAGAAATTAAAAAGATGCAATATAATAGTGCCTTTTCATTTTATGAATTGAAAAAAGTATTGTCAAAATTTTCTTTAACTGTAGCTCAGGATTTACAGGACTATGCCCAAAATCAAAAATTTGATGAAAAAAATATTATTTCTAATGTTAATAAAACTAAGAATGCTGCCTATAAATATAATTTAAAAATTTTTGAGGAACTTTATAAAATCATTAATAATTTTTATGATAGCACTACTTCTGCCTTAAAAAAAGATAAGAAGCTTTTATTAATAAAATTTAAACATGATATAAATCATGTTTATGGTAAAACAACAATTTTAATTGAAGAAAACAAAAAGGAATATGACAAAAAGGTTTCAGTACATTTAGAAAAAATAGATAAATTAGATGATTTTTATAATCAGCAGTCTAAGGGACATGCCAATATTTTAAAAATCCATAATTTACGCCACGAACAGGATGTTAAGGCTATTTTAAATGAAAATAAAAATGCAAGACAAAATTTTTATAAGGATTACTATGCTATGTGCTATAATCTAGAAGAAATAAAAAAGAATTTTAGAAATGATTTAAATGAATTAGACAATAATTTTAAGAAAAATAAAAATGATTTAACCAAGAAAACAATCATTGAAAAAAATACTATTTCTTCTAATTTGGAAACCTTTATCAAAGGTAAAAATGAGCTTATTAATCACTTACCTCAGGCTACAAAATTTCAATCTCAGCAATTAAATAAAGAAACAAGAGAAATAAATGCTGAAATTCAAACCGAAATAAAAGAGACAAAAGCCAAGTATAATTTGGAAAGAAAGGCTATTTTAAAAACAATTTCTGATATCCGTTCTTCTTTAGAACAAATTTTAAATGAGCATGATATTAATCACCAAAAAAGCATTAATAAAGAAAAGAAAAATCATTATACTCAACTTAAGCATCTCGAAAAAAATGTTAAATTTTATGTTAACACAAATAAGAGTAAATAAGTCATTTAAATACTAACAAAATCCCCTAATATCAATCTTCACGGTACTCTAAATTCTAGGGGGTGTCGGGGGATTTCCAGCTCTAAACTAAATTA
>ERZ1643246.1541-NODE-1541-length-24855-cov-16.559194_pt1 | contig 24855 bp, 21 predicted proteins | sample MGYA00579265_ERZ1643246 | MGnify/ENA primary metagenome ERZ1643246 (study PRJEB29033, sample SAMEA4952261) | chicken gut metagenome | biome: Broiler Chicken; feature: Gastrointestinal Tract; material: Caecum | place: Ireland | collected 2018 | study: Broiler...
ATGAAATTTCCGCCGCTGCTGACATTGGTGGTCGTCATAAAAAACCAGCCGTCATGATAGCGCAGCGTTGGCGCAAAAATTCCTCCGGACACCCGGCATTTTTCCAGCGGAAGCTGCTGTTCCGTCGTCAGGCAATGTCCCAGAAGTTCCCAGTTGACCAGATTTTTACTGTGGTAAACCGGTACTCCGGGAAAGTACTCAAACGATGAATTGACAATATAATAATCGTCCCCTACGCGGCAGATGGACGGATCCGGATTGTAACCGGAAATGATCGGATTATGATATGACTGATTCTGCATATTCTTCTGTCACACTCCTTCGCTTTTTATGTAAGATAAACGTCACAGTTCAGCCAGGTCTGCGCATTTACTGCGCAGACCGTATGAAAACATAGCACCTGTGCTGATCTGCATAAACGGCTGCTCCGAATTATCTGAGCAGAAAACTCTTTTTGTTTTCTGTCGCGCTGCTCTCGCCGATCATCACCTCAAAAACGCCCGGCTCGCTGTCCCAGGTACCGTCGGCTGTGTTAAACCGGAGCATTTCTTCACGGATCTCAAAGGCAACCTCTGTCTCCTCGCCCGGCTCCAGCGTGATCCGCTGATACCCCTTCATCTGTTTTACCGGACGCACTACGCTCGCCGCCACATCGTGGAGATAAAGCTGGATCACATCCGTTCCCGGTCTGTCACCGGTATTGCGGACAGTTACTTTTGCTGTCACACTTTCTTCGCGGGTCATTTCTTCCCGGTCAAGATTCACCTCTGACACAGAAAACGTCGTGTAACCCATTCCATAACCGAAAGGATACAGCGGCTGGTTCGGGATGTCCAGATACTTGGACAGGAACCTGTTTTCATCCGGCGCATGGTACGGTCTCCCCGTCGGGAATTCATCATAATGAACCGGCACCTGTCCGACACAATACGGAAAGCTCATCGGCAGCCTCCCGGAAGGCTCGCTTGCACCGGTCAGCGTCCGGATCAACGCCGGTCCGCCTTCTGTTCCCGGCATCCAGGCTTCCAGAATTGCCTTCGCATTCTCATTGACCACACGGAGATCCAGCGGTCTTCCATTAAACAGAACCACAGCCGTATCAGGATTGATCGCAGTGATCTCTCTCAGAAGTTTCTGCTGGATCTGGGGAAGTTCCAGGACACCGCGGCTGGTCGCCTCACCGGTCTGGAGAAAATGCTCTCCCAGAAACAGAACGACCTTGTCTGCCTCCCTCGCCGCGTCACAGGCTGCTTTCCACATCGCATCCTGATCCTCGTCCTCATTCTCCTCACAGGAACCAAAGCCTACCAGCTTTGTCCCGGGATCAAGCACCGGGCAGCCCTTCGCAAAAATAAATTCCCATTCCGGCGCCAGTTTCCGGGCCGCCTCTTCCACCGTCACAGTGTCTTCCGCGTCTCCCAGGAAAGACCAGCCGCCCAGAAGCTGTTTCCGGCTGACATACGGACCGATCAGCGCAACCTTTTCTCCTTTTTTCAGAGGAAGGAAAGCACCGTCGTTTTTCAGCAGTACAAAGGATCGTTCCGCCGCTTCGCGGGCCAGCGCGCGATGTTCTTCACAAAGGATCACCGTCTTTTCCTTCTCCGGATCGGCTCCCTTGAACGGATTCTCAAAAAGTCCAAGCTTGTTCTTCAGTTCCAGGATCCGCATCACTGCCTCATCCAGCAGGTCCTCGCTGACCTTTCCCCCGCGGATCAGCTGCTCCAGCTTTTCCGGATAGACACCGGACATCATATCGATATCTACACCGGCTTCCAGTGCCCGCCGCGCTGCATCCGCACGGTCGCTGGACAGTCCGTGGGCGACCGTCTCCCCGATCGCGCCGAAATCGCTGATCAGAACACCGTCAAAGCCCATCTCATCGCGGAGGATCTCCCGCATCAGTTTTTTGTTGACCGTCGCCGGAATGTCGTTGACGGTATTAAAGGAAGTCATCACCAGCGCCACACCGGCGTCGACCGCCGCCTGGTACGCCGGAAGATAATATTCCCGGAAGGTCCGCTCCGTCAGCTGGACGGTGTTGTAGTCCCTTCCCGCGTCCGGAGCGCCGTAACCGGCAAAATGCTTGACACAGGCGCCCAGCGTCTCCTCTCCGGCCAGGTCTTCGCCCTGATACCCTCCGGTCATCGCTTTTGCAAACTGACCGTTCAGGTATACATCCTCCCCTGTGGACTCCATCACCCGTCCCCAACGGGCATCCCGCACCAGATCTGTCATCGGCGAAAACGTAACGTGCAGCCCGGCAGCCGCAGCTTCCCTCGCCGCCATCTGCGCACATTTCCCGGAGAGTTCCGGCAGAAACGACGCGCCCTGCGCCAGGGGGATCGGATAGACGGTCCGATATCCGTTGATGACATCCAACATGAAGATCAGCGGAATATGATGCGGATGATGTTCCATATACTCCTTCTGAATTTTACAGATCTTTTCTGCTCCGAATACGCCGAGCACCGTTCCGGCCAGCGAGACGTCTTCCTGTGTCACGCCCATCTCCTGCATTGGCCCCATCGCAGCCGAATCCTCTGCCAACAACTGGCCGGAAATCTGAAAGACCTGTCCGATCTTTTCTCTCAGGGTCATGTCGTGAAGTAATGTTTCCAGTTTTTTGTGATCCATTGCTACCTCCTCTGCTTTTTGTTCATAGAATGTCGGGATCAAAAAGTATATTTTCATTGCCAGACCCACGGATCGTACCTTGGGCTGGATTTTTACGATCGGATATCCTCCACACAGAAACGAAATCTCAGAACCGAAGGCTCACACCCCAAGACTTTATGATAACGTTCATCACCATTCAAAACTCTTCCCCGGCGCCACCTGCCATTTTCAAAAGTACCTTCTTCCATTGTCAGAACAGTAAGATGTTTTCCCGGAACATTTCCATGAGGCGTAAGACGGATCTCCGTATTACACCCTGCAAGAAAGAATGAATTTTCACTGTCCTCAATGACTATTCCGGCGCAGCCTGGTTCAGCAGACGAATGTCTCAGGTAAGTCAGTTCCAGATCACAGTTGGACAGCCGCAGGATCGTTCCCTTCTCATGTTCATTTTTCTGAAGATATCCTTGCAGCGCCTTTGTACCCCGGTACTGAAAATATAATTCTTTCATACTGTCCAGCAATTTGTAGGAACGTGCCAGGTATGGGCCGGTTCCATTATAGACAAACGCCAGTTCATCGATCTGCAGTTGTTCCAGCAGTTCTCGGTCTGCCCGGACTTGCTGCCCCAGCTCCTTTTCCGGACTAAAATCTTCAATACCAAAAGGAGAGAAACCGATCGTATGGTACACTGCAAATGCCGGAAACACATTGGACGCACTTACCGCATCTCTGCGCGCTTCAGGGATCAGAAGCGGCGCCCCTTCCAAGGTATATTCCCGGCACACAGCGTCAAAATCCGAAAGATAAATATCCGGTGCAAAAATATCAATACTTTTTGCCGCAGCCTTCCATATCGGAAGATTCCGGGCGATCGGACCGCCGCTGGGATAATTACCAGGACGGTCGGGAAATTGATTCAGCCATGCATTGACATACATAGGAAGCGGATACTCCTCTTTACCTGCTGATGCGATCATCTCCACCGCGCATGCGTAATGCCAGGCCATAAACATTTCCGGAGCTCTATCCTTATACAACTGTTCCCAGGTAATCTCCTCATTTTCCTCTAAACCAAGAGATTTTATCAACGCCTGCGGCGCCGGTTTTCGAAACTCATGTTCTGCGAGATCAGAATAATCTCTGTCCCCGCCGAGAAAACCGATCTCGTTCTCCACCTGTACCATCAGCACGGTCCGCTGTTCACTGTCTTTCTCTTTCAGAAAATTTAAAAACTTCCGAAATGCCTTCTGATCTGCCTGAACCGCCGACAGGCAAAGCGGCGTTATCGTATCAGAAAGAAGACCGCCCGGATAGCAGGCACGCACAAAACGTCTGGTGTCTTTTTTTACCCATTCCGGAACGTAAGTACTTTCTCCATTCTTCCACAGTCCAAACCAGAGAAAAACAAGCCTGATCTTCTCCTCACGCGCCTGCTCCAGGAGCCCTTCCGGTATAGAAAAATCAAAGCTGCCCTCTTCCGGTTCTACAGTCTCCCAGGCAACCGGTACAAACAACGTATTCAGGTGTAGTCCTCTGAGTTCCGGCCAAACCTTCTCCTTCATGTACCCGAGGCTGGAAGAACTGGAGTTATGGATCTCACCGGCCAGCATCATGTAGGGTTTTTCTTCTACATACAGAGTCATGATCCCCCTGTCATCTTTTTTGAGATAAGGCAAAGTCTTCATCTATATACACCTCCCAACTCTTTTTCATTTTACCATGCTCTTTTCCCCAAAGGAATGTCTTATCTTGACCATTTTCCTGTAGAAATCCAACCTGCTGTCACACACAATAATTGGTCCGGACTTTTTCACATAGTATATGCCTTATCCTTTCAGTCCTGACATTTTAATCCCCTGGATAAAATATTTCTGACAGGTGGCAAAGATCACAAGAACCGGCAGCAGCGCCACCAGCGACATCGCCATCATCTGCCCCATCTGCACATTTCCCTGTGACCCCTTGAAGAACTGAAGCCCGATCGCAATCGTGAACTTCACATTGTCATTCAGATAAATTAACGGACTGAAGAAATCATTCCAGTTATATACCAGCGCCATAACGAGGACTGCCAGCATAACCGGCTTAACAGAAGGAAGCAGGATCCTCAAAAATACCTGAAAAGAATTTGCCCCGTCAATTTTGGCCGCCTCATCTAATTCCTTCGGAAGACTGCGGAAAAACTGAATAAACAGGAAAATATTGAACGCACCGCCGCCCAGCCAGCTTGGCAGGATCAATGGAAAATAGGTGTTAATCATTCCGAGGTTGTTGAACATCAGATACTGCGGAATCAGCGTCACCTGTGTAGGCAGCATCAAGGTAGCCAAAAGAATATTGAACAGGAATCCGGAAGTTCTGGAATGGAACCGCGCGAAACCATAAGCGACAAAGGAGGAAGACAAAACCGTTCCAACGGTTGCCAGAATTGTGACAAACAGTGAATTTCTGAAATACAGTCCAAAATCCGCTCCTTTCCATCCCTCAACAAAATTTTCCACTGTAGGGTGCTCTGGCAAAAGAGACGGCGGCATCTTATAGATTTCTGAAGTTACCTTAAACGAAGTGGAGATCATCCACAGGAAAGGAAACAAACAGATAACGGCGGCAAAAATAAGTATAAGATATGTAAGAATCCTGCCAATACGTCTGGCATTTTTTTGTGATCTGGTATGCATACACGCTGCTCCTTTCTTAATCGTCATAGAATACCCAGTATTTTGAAGATTTCTGCACGATCAGAGTTATGATCATAATTACAATAAACAATCCCCAGGCCAGCATTGAAGCGTATCCCATCTTTCCATACAAAAATCCGTTATTGTACAAATGCATAGAAATCGTGTAAGTAGCGTTCAGCGGGCCTCCATTTGTCAAGATAAACGGCTGTTGGAAAATCTGAAAAGCAGAGATAAAAGTCACGATCAAATTAAAATAGATGGTCGGTGTACAAAGCGGCAATGTGATGGAAAATACCTGACGCAAAGCCCCGGCGCCATCAATCTGCGCACTCTCATAGTAAGAAACAGGAATATCCTGTATACCTGCCAACATAATAATTATATTATTCCCAATCGTCCACAAAGAAAGAATCACGATGGAAACCATTGCCATTTTCTGATCCCCCAGCCAGTTCGGCCCTTTAATTCCAACGAGTGAAAGTACATAATTGATAATTCCATAATCAACATTAAAAATCCAGCCCCAAAGGATCGTCACGGCCACACCGGAAGTAATGTATGGAATATAGAATGCCGTACGGAAAAATCCCAGTCCCTTAACTTTTTTGCTCAGCAATAAAGCGATGAAAAACGCCAAAATCAGACTGGAAGGTACAAACATTACAACGTACTTCAAAGTATTCCCAAATGTTTTAAAAAACAGAGGATCTTTTGTAAAAGCATAAATAAAATTTTCAAGTCCCACAAATTTCCCCTGTCCGGTCAGATTCATATTAGTAAAAGAGAGATAAAGTGAATAAAGCATCGGATACAGTGTTAATACCAGAAATCCGATCAGCCATGGTGCCGTATAAAGATAAAAATTTCTGGCCTCTCGCCGTGCCATTTTACTTATAGGTTTTTTCCTTGCTTTCATGAGAAAAACACCTGCCTTTCCAATTACTTGTCCTTTTCCTTTCGAAAGAAAGGCCGCCGCAGCCTGGCCGCGGCGGCCCGTTTTCCATGCTGCCCACTGTATGATTTTTGTCGCTGACAATTCATCCAGCTGCTGCATAATATTGACTAATTTTTATTCTGTCTGATTGGCTTCATTAAACGCCTGCTCCAATACCGGATAGTACGTGTCGATCGCATCCTGCCCGGAATCACCGTTAATTGTAACTGCCTGCCAGATCTGAGTCCACTGATCGCCTGCATTGGCAAATACACCGCCCCAGATATTCAGACGTGCACCGGAGAGTCCTTCCAGATATTTGCTATTATCGATTGGTCCATTGGTGATTTCCTGATAATATCCTTCCGCAACCGTCTTATTCCCAGGGATACCTACCCGTGCCGTCACCTGAGCCATTTCCTCATCTTCGTAACCTACTTCTTTCAGAAATGTCCAGGCAGCGTCCTTATTCTGGGAAGTTTTCAGCATTGCATATCCGGTCGCATACATGATGTTGTTGATCTCACTGCCTTCCACCTTTGGCATTGTCACCACATCCCAGTCGAAATTATCGCCGACTTCATCTGCTATCAGTTTTGTCTCAAAACCACCCAGAGGATACATAGCCGCATGTCCCGACACAAACAACTGTTCTTTCGGAAGGCTGTCAGCAGCTGTATCATCCGGCATTGCTCCACTTTGTACCATCTCGCCAAACAGATCCAACCCTGCTGCAACTTCCGGACTGTTGATCTCTACTGTCTGCAAATCATCACTATATGGCGTTCCACCTTTACAAATGATCGCAAAGTTTGGATCTACCCAGTGGTTCACCATACCATAAGTCGCATCTGCTCCTTCTCCACTCACAAATTTTTCAGCTGCTTCCAACACATCATCCCAGGTCCAGTCTGCCGTCGGATAATCAACGCCAAATTCATCAAACATATCTTTGTTATAGGCAAGAACAAACACGTTCTCCAAAAGAGGCATACCTTCCAGTTTTCCATCCGGTCGATAATAAGGATCCAACATACCATCTGTAAAGACTTCGTCCGTATTAATTCCTTCCTCCTCAAGGTAAGGCTGCAGATCTTCGTAATAATCCGTGTACAATCCATAATAATCGGGAGATGTCTGGATCACATCCGGTCCGGTTCCCGCCGCCAGTGCAGCAGCAGCTTTCTGATCCCATGCATGATCCGCTGTCGGAATCACAGAATGTTCCACTTCAATTTCCGGATGGTTTTCAATAAAAATATTCACTGCATCTTCACGGGCCTTTTTTTCCTCATCTGCGCCCCAGGACCAGATTACCAGCTTTTGCTTTTCTCCGCTGCCGGAATCCCCGGATCCGGAATCTGCAGTGCTTCCGGAGGAGGAGCTGTTACCTCCGCTACAAGCTGCCAGTGAAGCAGCCATAATCCCTGCAAGTGTCACTGCAAATAACTTCCTGTACTTCATAGCTTTCCCTCCTTGACATTATTTGTTTTTCTATATAAATTGAAGCCGCGCGCATCGCTTCAATTTATTTTACAGTTTTGCCACTGTTTCCCCTTCCAAAATACTGATTTTTCCCCAGTTCATGTATTTATAAGATTTATCCTCAAGCATATCCAGAAGGATATCTACACATTTTGCTCCCATGCGATCAGGATAAGTCGCTACACTCGTCAGCTTTTTCTGAAAATGATTACGGATAAAAGTACCATCGATTCCCATAATTGAAACATCTTCCGGCACACTTGTACCCAAACGTTCCAGCTCCTGAATCATTCCATGTGCCATATCATCATTAAAACAAATAATAGCTGTCGCCGGATTATGGGACGAAATATACTGACGGGCCGCTTTTCGCCCTGCTTCAAACAAATCATAATATTCAAATCCGTCTGCCCGTGTCAGATAATTATCCAACTCGTCTCTCACGGATTCCGGATGATCAGAAACCTGAATGACATACTTCATACAGTCCGTTTTCATTTCTTCCCGCATTCTGTCCTTCCAGTATACATATCGATTCTTTGCATAACCAGATTCAAATGGAACTGCCATCCCAATTCGACGGTGTCCCATTTTTTTCAGATAGTCCACTGCCATCTCTATGATTCGGCGGTCATCCAGGAGAACACATGGCATAGGTTTAGAGAAAGTCCATGCTGTCTCATAACAAGCAGTTACCGTCGGCAGACGATAAGTATGCCCGATACTTTTCGCATATTCTTCAGCGATATACTCGTCCGGAAAAATAATACCGTCAATCATCAGACTCGGAATTTTTTGAAAATCATACTGCATGTCCAGCAATACGTTGTAATTTCTTTTCTGCGCCTCTCTGACAATTCCGTGAAACATCTGGTTGTAATAAGCGCCTGTCAGGTCTTTCCGGAAGAAAATAATCTGACCGCTCCGCTGTCGCTGCAAAGACATCGCCACCGGGTTAGGATTATATCCCAATCGGTCAGCCACTTCTATGATCCGCTCTCTTTTCTCTTTTTTCACATATCCGCTGTTATTCAGCGCCCTGGAGACTGCTGCCACGGAAACGCCCGCCTCGCGGGCTACATCTTCTCTCGTCACTCGTTTAGTCATTTTGCTCTTTCCTGTGGGATTCTCTGGTTGCTTTTTATATAGATTATATTCAGACAGGTAATTTCTATCAATATTACAAATTGTGTACGCACGTTCATATAGCAAAATGACGAATATGTAGCATATATAATATATAAAGAAACCGACGTTGCTTGTATGAACCACACCGGTTATATTTTATTTTGAAAAAAAGATGGCTAAAACAACCACCTTTCTCTCTGCTCCATGTTATAATGGAATCATATTTGCAAAAATTTTTATAACATTTTTTATAACTTTGGACACCAGAAAATCAGCTTGCTCTTTTTTCGATGTAACAATTCAATCGGATGAAATATTACAAATTTACTTGCTTTTCGACAAGAAAGGAAACCGTATGAAAAATATTATTGAGAACAATGCCAAAAACCACATCCGTCCCATGAACACCCAAGACGCTTCCCGCGTCGCCGAGATCCTGATCTTTGCGAAAAGAGCCGCTTATCGCCCTATTTTTCGAAACGACTATGTTTCCTTTCAGGAAATGAGTGTACTGGATCTTGCTCTGTCCTACCGGGACGACCCGAAACTTCGAGAAGACGTGTTCGTCTATGACGACGGGATTGTTCGGGGAATGATTTCCATTGACCGAAATTTTTCTCCAGGAGAATGGCGCCTGAAGGAACTGTATGTGGATCCGTTTTTTCAACGCCAGGGAATCGGTACGACTCTCATGCAGGAATTTCTGACCTGCGCTTCCTCATCCGGCAGCCGCCGGGTTTCTCTCTGGGTTCTGGAAGCCAACTCGCACGCACGCGGATTTTATGAAAGCTTTGGCTGGCGTCCGTCCGGCCGGCGTGAACAGGAGCCCGGAACCGATCAGTTTCTGCTGCTCTATCAAAAAACACTGACGTAGAAATTATATAAAAAAGCGTTAAAAAACGAGTCTGCACGTCAAAATGCAGACTCGCTGATTAACAATATTTTCTTGATTTTTAACGGATGATAACAGCTTTATAAGCTCTCATAAGAAAACCATCCAAAGTCCGCGAAACTGCTGCTGTCTGCACCTTCTGCAGACGCATACATTCCGACAGTACAACCGGTAAATCCTCCCGCGATCTCTGTGCTGAGCGGTCTCAGATCCACTCCCTGGGCCATGCAATGTTTTACACCATTCTGCTCAAAATAAAGATCTGCCTCCAGCCCGCGGCACACGATCCGCAGTACGCACACTCCGTCCGGAACTTCCGCAGCGGCGATTTTCTGATCCACTCCATTCTCGCAGCGGCGAATGCGGATACATGCGGTTCCTCTCTCATTGCGAACCTTTTCAAATCTGAGATTGCAGCGATCACTCTGTACCAGTGCCAGGCCGGCTGCCTCTTCCTCCTGCTGCGCCGTAAAGTCCAGAAGCGCGGCCGCCTGCCAGCAGAAATGACGCTGACGCACACCGAGATAGGATGGGTTCGCCGCATCCCGCAGGGTCTCCGGGCGCAGCCTGAGACGAAGCCATCCCTGCCGTTCCACCAGTGAATACATCTCTGCCTGCGGATTTCTCAGCGTCACAAATTCCATCGGAAGATCCTCTCTCCAAAAATGGAAGACGGTATCTTCCGGCTCAAACCGCCTTTCCTCCAAAGGAAGCGTCACCTGCTCCTCCAGCTTTCCGATCCCCGGATTCACCACAGGCCATCCGCCTTCCCACTCAACCTTAGCCAGAAATGTTTCTCTGCCCATCATCGTATAGCCCTGCTGCGGGCGCGAAGCCAGCATTACCATATACCAATTTCCTGCGGCGTCCTCTGCCAAATCTCCATGTCCCACATAAGTCACAGGATAATTTTTTCCGAGATGACGGTGCGTCAGGATCGGATTATCTGGATTTCCCTGATAAGGTCCGAAGATCTCCCTGCTTCTCGCCACCGTCACAGAATGATCCGGACCCGTGCCGCCCTCTGCAATCATCAGATAATAATATCCGTCTTTTTTGTAAATATGCGGGCCCTCCGGCCAGATCACACCGTTCATCGCACCCTTCCAGATCTTTACACTCTCCCCTGTCAGGCAGCCCTGCTCCAAATCCAGCCGCTGCGCCCAGATCTCCCAGTCGCCATTGTAGCGGACGCCTTCCGGGTTTGGCCGCGTTCCCACATAATAACAGGTACCGTCCTCATCAAAGAACAGGCTCGGATCTATCCCCGGCGCATCTTCTCCCAGCCACACTGGCTCTGACCACGGACCGGCCGGATCCTTCGCGGTAACATAAAAATTTCCGCCCCCGGAGACATTTGTCGTGATCACATAAAACATCCCATCACAATATCGGATCGTCGGAGCATAGATTCCTTCTGAGTGCCCGCATCCGGTTAGCGGAAGCTGGGAAGGGCGGTCGAGAACATGCCCGATCTGCTCCCAGTTTTTCAAATCCCTGCTGTGAAAGATCGGAATACCGGGAAAATAGGCAAAAGTTGAGGTAACCAGGTAAAAATCCTTTCCCACTGCACAGATAGACGGATCAGGATATAAACCATTTAGAATCGGATTATTGACTGTCAGCATGATTTCGTTTCTCCTTGTAGTAAACCTGTGTTTTTTATCACGATTCAGAACTCTGAACTGCGATAGTACCTTTTATTTCCAGATTCTGTATTTCCCGCTGAGCGCCAGCAGTGCAAAGAAATACAGGCAATTATCATAATATCTTCTGTCTCCCTGTCTGAGCGGAGTCTCAAAAAATTTCTTCACACACGCAGAAGCGTATGGCCCCCGGGCCGCCAGAGACGCCTGGGCATTGGTCGCAAGAATCGCCACCGGATGCAGCGCCTTCCTTCCCTCCACAGGCGTCCCGTCGATCAGATACACTCCGTCATTTCTTCCCTTCTCCGTCTCACAGAAAAATTTCTGAAGCTTATCTGCAACTTCACACTCCCACTCATCAGCCGCAAACCATGCATAATCCAGGCCGATATTGGCAATCGTGCGGTAAGCGTCGCTGTAATACCAGTCATGGCGTCCCCCGAACTCCGCCTGGTGCGCCGTATGGGGCGTTCCGTCATAATTCGCATATTCCGCACAAAGTCCGGTCACAGGATGACAAGCCGACTTCAGATATTTCCTGCTTGACTTCGCCGCCTCTTTCCAGAATGGCCGATCCTTCTCATCCGCCCACAGCGCAAACAATTCATAAAAATGCGGCAGATGATAGGACGGATCAGACCAGTCACAGTTTGGAATAAATTTTATCAGATGATTTTTCGCTTCCCACATAGGCTCTCCGCCTCTTCCATCCTCCCCCTGATGTATACATTCATGGAGAATGGATCGCGCTTCCCGGGAATAGTTGAAAATTCCTTCTCCGTCGCCCCAGCGCTTTGACGCAAAGAACAACGCCATTGCAAAATATTCTTCACCGTCCGGTGCCGGTCCGTAAGAATTTTTTGTCCCGTCCGGCTGGCAGGACCAGGCAAAATATCCGGCATTCTCGCCTTCGGTCATATACATATACGTTTTTGTCCACTTCCACAGACGGTCAAATTCTTCCTTCTTGTCCATCTGTACACACATCATCATGCCGTAGGACATCCCCTCCGTGCGGGCGTCATGATTTCCGGTATCCTCCATGTATCCCATATCGTCTCCCACCGGATGGTAAATACGCTCTTCCTCCGTGCCGTAAAACATGGTCTGAAAGCTGTCTTCTACTTTCTTATCAATCTCCTCCTGCGTGTAACCGTTTTCCAGAAACACATTGCGGTACACGCCCGTCTCAAAAGAACCTTTCATCTGTCTTCCTCCCGTTTATTTTCTTTCATCCTTCTGTCTCGGTTTTTCCTGTCACGACAGCCCTCCACAGTGTTCTCTCAATTCCTGTGAAGGGCTGTCTTATTTTACCCTGACAGAATTCTGTTTGTGCCGTAAACCGGCGGTCATCTGCTCCAAGCGGTTCACTTTTACAGGCTATTATACTGATTTCTGTCTGTTGTGTCTCTTCATTTCTTTTGTTCTTCTTCTTATTTTTTGCTGTCCCTTCCCTCATATAGGCTTATTCTTTGACACCGCCGATGGTAAGGCCTGCCACGAAATATCTCTGCAGGAACGGATAGAGGCATACGATCGGAAGCATTGTAATGATCGTCGCCGCCGCACGGATGGAAGTCGGTGTAACCGCTCCTGCCGCTTCCACGGCATTCTGCATTGTCTCCGCCGTAGCGCCCTGATTGGTGACAGATGACAGAAGCTTCATCAACTCGTACTGCAGTGTGGTATACTGATCGCTCATACGGTTGTACAGCATAGCATCGAACCAGGAGTTCCACTGGCCCACTGCAATAAACAGCGCCACCGTTGCATATACCGGTTTGCAGAGTGGGGAAATGATCTTGATGAAAATCGTCATATATCCTGCGCCGTCCAGCTGGGCGGACTCCTCAAGACTGTCAGAGATACCCATCATATAGGTACGCATGACCAGCATATTGAACGCACCGAGCATACCCGGGATCACATATACCCAGAAGCTGTTGGTCAGGCCCAGTCCCTTATATACCAGAAATGTCGGAATCATACCTCCGTTGACATACATGGTAATTACCCAGAACAGCGAAAGCTGACTCTTGAATAAAAATTTCTTCCGGCTGACAATAAATGCCAGGAGCGCATTGGCTGCCAGTCCGAACACGGTTCCGATCACCGTTCTGGCCACACTGATATAAGCCCCTGTGATCAGATTATCCTTCTGCAGAACGGTCATGTAATTTTTCAGAGACCATTTTCTCGGCCACAGATAGATTCCGCCTCTCAGCGCATCGGTTCCGTCATTGAACGAAACTGCCAGTGTGTTCAGAACCGGATACAGAGTGATCACCACAAAAGCAATCATGAAAATTGTATTAAAGATCGTAAACAGGCTCCCCCCGACCGTAGTTTTATATTTGGGCATAGACGCCGTATAATCCTGTTCTTTTGCACGTTTCATCTCACACACCTCCTAAAACAGCCGCTCATCGCCGGTTCGCTTGGCCAGCTGGTTTGCAAGTACGATCAGCACAATGCTGACAAAACTCTTGAAGATACCTGCCGCGGTACCGATTGCATAGTCGCCCTGACTGATACCCCATTTCAGGACATAGATATCGATGGTCTGGGATACACTCTGCACAAGACCGTTGCCCAGCAGGTACTGAACTTCAAATCCTGCATTCAGAACATTTCCGACATTCATCAACAGCAGGATCATTATTGTCGGACGAATACCAGGCAGAATAATGTGACGGATCTTTGCCCATCTGCCTGCTCCGTCAATGGCTGCCGCCTCATACAGAGAAGGATCGATGGATGTGATCGCCGCCAGATAAATGATCGCATTCCAACCGGTTTCTTTCCATACATTGGACAGGCCAACGATCCACCAGAAATAATCCGGATTTGCAAAAAAGTTGATCGTCTGATCCGTTAAGCCCACTTTCATGAGCAATTCATTAACGATACCGGTTCCCGAAAGAATATCACGCAAAATACCGGTAACCACGATCCAGGACAGGAAATGCGGCAGATAGGAAATCGTCTGAACCACCTTCTTCGCGAATTTCAGCCGGATCTCATTGAGCAGGATCGCAAATACGATCGCCGCCACAAAAGTAAATACCAGGTTAATCACACCCATGGCAAGCGTATTTCGGATGACCTGAAGGAACGTCGTATCAGAAAACAACTGTTTGAATTTTTCCAGCCCGACAAATTCTGATTGGAACATTCCCAGGGCAGGCTTATAATTCTGGAATGCAATCGCCCACCCGCCCAGCGGCACATAGTAAAAAATAATGCCGTAGATCACAAACACCGCTGCCCAGAACATCAATACTTTCTGACGCTTAAATTCTTTCCAGTCGAATTTCTGCCTCCCTTTTACTTTCTTTGACGCCATAATCTTCTCTCCTTTTCACCAAAAAACAGACGGCCATGGGCTTTTCCCCCAGCCGCCTGTCCTCTCAAATCTTCGCCTTATTCTGCATATTTCTCAGCTTCTTCGATTCTGCGGTCGAGCTCCACCTGCATTTCATCCAGGAAATCCTGTGGATTGCATGCATTGTAGGCATCCATATATTCTTCCCAGCTCTGCTCGAAATCATCTGCCATAACTACCTTCGGCAGCCATTCATGTTTGCACTCACCCATCTTGCTCCATGCAGTACCGCCCGGAGTTGCTGTTGTCATGCTGTTTGAATAGGTATACATTGCATACCACGGACCCGGCTGCGGAGTTCCTTCTCCCAACATTTCCGCATACGTCTGGCATCCGTATGCCTCCAGACATCTCTGCACATCCGCCGGAAGCGTCTGCTCAAACATACTCGGCTGTTCACCCGGATTTGCAGCGTTCAGCTTGTCATCCAGCATTCCCGTGTAGTTCGGCAGATAAGAGTAGCCGCAGAACTGAGACGCTTTATAAGCGGTGTCAGATGCCTGCGCGTTCTGTTCATCGGTTCTGTAGAACAGTCCGTCTTCTCCTACCTCATAGTCCTCTCCTTCTATGCCCCATCCGCGGAGAATTCTTACCTCCGGGCTGAGTAAATCGTTCAGGAACTGAAGAACGCCTTCCACATCGTCACAGCTTACTGTGATTCCGATTCCGTTGGACGGGTCGATCATTTTTCCGGTCGTACGCCACTGGTTCGGTGTGTCCTCGTCGATGCCGATTGCCAACGGTACAAAGTTGCAGCCCTGTGCATCCAACCCCTGCTGTTTGATCGTGTCATATACCTGCGAAAACTGCCACTGCTGATCAACCATACCAAGCACACGTCCGGTGGACAGTTTTGCGATATATTCATCATAGCTCTGTGTGAAACATTCCGGATCTACAATACCTTTCTTATACTCCTCGTTCAGCTTCTGGAAGTAACGTACCGCTGTGTCCGTAGTATTGTAATCTACGATCGTCTCTGTATCCGGATCTACAATAACTGATCCGTCGTTCGGATATCCGGCCAGGAACTGCGGCGGATTCTCCAGGCAGAAGTAGCGCCAGTCATCGCACAGGATCGTATACGGGATATTCGGCGTTCCGTCTTCCATTGTCGGGTTTGCCGCATTGTAATCCTCCAGCAACTGGAAGTACTGATCCAGCGTTTTTACCTCCGGATATCCGGCCCATTCCAGAACCCTTGTCTGGATCCAAAACGCTTCCGCAGGCTGTGTCGCCATGTCTTTCTCATACGGGTTTCCGAACTGCGGAATGATGTAGATATGGCCGTCATCCTTACGAACCTTCTCCCACTCCTGCTTGGACCAGAAATTTGTCAGGTTCGGATAATCGCCGGATTCCAGATAATCCTCCAGAGGAATCAGCGCTCCCGCGTCGATCAGCTGCTGTCCTCCGTCACTTCCATCAATGATATCCGGATATTCTCCGCCGGCGATCATAGTTCCAACCGCTTCGGATGCCGTCTGTCCGGTCAGCCATGTCTCTTTCACTTTCGCTCCTGTGATCTCCGCGATTGCCTGCTGCACTGCATTATCGTCGTTGATCTCCGTTCCGGGAACCGCAAAAAACGCTGTGTATTCTCTGATCTCTCCATCTTCTCCGCTCCCTGAAGTGCTTCCGTTTCCGTCGCTGCCACCGCCGCAACCTGCAAGTGTTCCGGCTGCCATTACCGCTGTCAGCAAAATAGCCGTCAACTTTTTCAATTTCATCTTCTTTCCTCCTTTTCTTATTGTGCAAGATCGTTTTGTTTTGTGATTATATTTTATATTTTTTGTGCATTTTCACAACCCCAGAAAGGATGTATCCTTTCCGGACAAATTATAGTTTTTGTGAACTGTTATACATAAAAGCATATTCCCGGGAGAATCCAGCAGTATATACAATTCATTGCTGCGATCTGCCCGGGAACATGATAAAATGTTTCCTGTGCAGCCAAGCGGCTGTCACATCACTCTTCAGTTGTCTCCTTCTCTCGCTTTTTTTCGGAATCTGGAAGGCGTACAGCCTTTCACCGCAATAAAACGGTTAATAAAATAATCCAAATCATGATATCCGACTTCCTCGGCGATCTCATAAATCTTTTTATCTGTCCGCAGCAATAAATCCGCCGCTTGCTCCACTCGATAATTGTTCAGATACTCCTTAAAAGAAATTCCATGCTTTTTCTTAAACATCTGCCCCAAATAAGCACTGTTCACAAAAAATTTCTGACTCATTTCCTTGAGCGTAAGATTCTCTGCATATCGCTCGCTGATCTCCTTCTCCACATCTGCCACCACTCCCCTGGATCCCTTTTTGCGAAGTTTTACCAGATATTCCGCATACTCTCGGACAAATTTTTCCAGATGTGCTTGATTACCACGCATAGTATGCAATTCAAAACCATTCTCCCGAAGCATTGAAAAAGCACCTTCCTGAGAGACCGTATCATCCTGACTCACCACAAGGTGTACCAGCCCAAATAGAAGATAGTTCAGGTTCATATCGATCATCTGCCGGTCCATCCCGGTATTTTCCATCCTCGAATAGAGTTCTTGGACATCCTGCGCAATCTGCTCTCCGTCATTCTCCTCTGCGGCGCGGATCAACGCGTCCAAAATATCCTTGCATAACACCATATTTTCCGGATGATACTTTTCCTGCTCCCCGTCATACCACACAATCTCCTGAGGTTCACGGAAAACGCTGAGAGATTTCAACATCTCCGCAGTCCTGCACGATTTCGACAGTTCTTCAAGATTATACACACTGCAACCCACAAAGGCCCTGACCGGAATTCTTTCTTCTCCTCGCAGCTCTCCCAGAAATTCCCGCAGAAATTCCTGCCCTGTCTGGTCCTTTTCCCTCGCCATATCCTCTGTCAACAGCATTCCTACGCGATACGTCCCGTCAGAAGCCATGTCCCGAATGCAGTACTCCTTCCACTTCTCCCCCATAACTTTTTGACATGCAATCCACAAATCTCTGCTCAAATCTGATTTTTCTCTATCCGCTGCCTGTTCCGGTTCCAGTTCCACATAACAAATTCCTCCGGAAAGCTCCAGATGATCTTTAAGATACTGTAAAACCCCACTGTCGGTCTTTCCGTTAAGCACTGCCGAAATGCTTCCTGAAAGTACCACCTGCTCCCAGCGCTGTTCCTTCTTCTCCTCCTCCTCTTTTTTTCTATTCAGGTTTTCCACCTGTGCAATGATGTGCTCCAACTCCTCCTGTTTTACCGGCTTCAATACGTAATCCATTGTCTTGTATCTTAGTGCCTGCTGGGCATACTGAAAATCACTGTATCCACTGAGAATCACAAAATAAGCGTCCGATATTTTCTCTTTTCGAATCGTCTCCAGCAGTTCAAGGCCGGACATTACAGGCATCTGTATGTCGGCAATGACAAGATCCACCTCTCTCTGTTTCAAAAAATCCAGCGCTTCCTTTCCATTCGATGCCTCGCCCACGATCTCACAGTTTTGATTCCCCTGCTCGAGCATCGCCTTCAGTCCCTGAACAATAAATGGTTCGTCATCCACCAGTAATATACGCACCATTTTCCCTCCTCCTTTTCTGCTGCCGGCAGGGGCATTTTACGCCTTTTTCCTGTCGGAACGCTCAATCTTTCTCAATTCTTCCGTTGGTATCTTAACTGTCACACAGCTTCCCACTCCCTGCTCACTTTCAAAAAGGAATACAGCAGTATTCTGACTCGTCATCTTCAGTCTGAGACACGCGTTGCTGACACCAATATGATCCATCTGACGTATCTTCTCAATACTCAGATCTTCCACATTCTTCCGCATCTTTTCCAGCTGCTGTTCCGACATTCCGACACCGGTATCCTCTACTTCCATGCAAAGCTGCTTCTGATCTTCATAAACCCTGACAAACACCCACCCCGGAGAAGCCTTTGTCTCAATCCCATGAACACAGGCATTCTCCACAAAGGTCACAAAACTGAGTTTTGGAATCAGATACGTCCTGCATATATCCTCGACCTCAATACGATAAGACAGTCGCTCTCCAAACCGGTATTTCTGCAGTTCCAGATATGCCTGCACAAACCCTACTTCCTCTTTCACCGTCACATCGTCATTGCCCCATTCCACATTCTGCCGTTCCATAACGGCCAGCATCTCTACCATATGCGCTGTCTCATATTCCTTTTTCAAGAAGCTGTGCATCCGGATGCTCTCCAGCGCGTTAAATAGAAAATGGGGATTAATTTGGCTGTGCAATGCAAGCAGTTCTGCATTTTGGCGGGCAATATCTGTCTCCTGTTCCTTCAGTTTTTCTTTATAGACAGTCTGTACCAACTCATTCTGTCTGGATGCCATCCAGTTATAATTCCGCATGAGCACTGCAATCTCATCATTACCCGTCGCATCCTCCACCATGGACAGTTCCTCTGATTCGCATCCTTTGGAAAAGACCTCGCTGAGCCGCCAGATCCGATAGGTGAGCGAACGGTTGATATTTCTGACCAGAATCCACGGGAGAAAAATATTAATACACACAAGAAACAAAATCACTGGAAAGCTTTTCCACACATAATAGAGAATCCCTTCATCGTTGCGCTGAATACAAATCCTCAGTCTCTCCCCATAAAGCTGAAACTCATAAGTATAATCCATCTCCCGTATATTGACGGCAGTCTCAAAAGGCATCTGAATTCCCTGATCATTTCTGTTAGACAAGATGACCCTATTATTTTCACAGACATAAACCGGGAAATCGTAATTCATATTTACGAGATTGCGGATGAGGGCACTGTAATCCAAGTCGATTTTTAATACTTTCTCGCAGCCATCCCTCTGATAAAGATTCAGCTTCCGGATCAATGAAATTTTTCTGGACGGCGTTACCTCTGAGGTTGCAGAAGTATCGTAATAACAGTACAACATGACATCCTGATCCAATTCCCGGAATTTCTGATACCATTCCGTTTCTTTTACCCGATCAAGCTTTTGAAACTCACTTCCGTTGGTAATTGTAGGATTATCCGCATACATGGTGATTTTCATCTGATAGCTGCCAATACTGCTCTCAAAAAGAGTATCTTTCATAAATCCCAAATACGCATTGTAGAACTCCAGATTAGATTCATATGTACGTGTAAGAAATTCATTGATATAACGGTTGAGATAAATATTTTTTCCAAGAGTTGCCGCACGCTCCACTTCCGACTTTACATCATACTCCACTGCACTGACGACATTTTCCATTTCATGACGCAGGCTATTCTGTTCCGAACGCACAATGATAAACAAAATAAACGTGTCTGTAAAAATCAGCGGCACCAAAACACATCCTAAATACAGAATCAGCATTTTGCTGGTAAGGTTTAGTTTTTCCAAGCGTGACTGGAGAAAATTATCCATTTTATTTATCATTCGTTTTATTCTGCCCATTTTTTTACCTTCCATCTCTACAGTTGTTCCGCCGTTTTTTCTTGTCCGCGCACCTGCCTGATATGCAAATATGCTTTCGGGCATAAATATCCTAACTTATCACATTATGTTTATTATCGCATGACCATCAGAAAATTTCATCCCGATAAACTCAAGAAAAATACCCGATAAAATATCAATTTTCATTGCTTATATTGTCTATTTTCACATCAAAAAAGGATGCCTATACAGACATCCTTTTGACATCTTGCCGATAATTTTTCTATATATTATAAGATTTTATCAGACCTGCACATTCGTAGCACAAATAATAGCAGCTATATTATGCATGCGGAATATCCGTATACTCACTGATCTCACGGCTGATTGTGCACAGATCCTCCACATTCATCTCATGAAGATCGGCATGACCCGTAACTCTCGCAAACATCTTCAGCTCTTCCAGCGAAACCTTCAGAAAATTGGCAACACGTTCTGCCGCCACATCTATCTTCAGGCGTTCTCTTAAATCCGGATCCTGAGTCGCTACACCGACCGGACACATGCCGGTTCCGCAGATCTGATACTGCTGACACGCCATTGCGATTAGAGCAGAGGAAGCCACAGCCACAGCATCCGCCCCCATAGCGATCGCTTTGGCAAAATCCGCGGATACTCTCAGTCCGCCGGTAATCACAAGACTGATGTCCGAATGAATGCTGTTCAGGTATTTTCTGGCCCGATGCAAAGCATACACTGTGGGGACACTGGACGCTTCCCGGAGCATCAGCGGCGAGGAGCCTGTCGCTCCTCCTCTTCCGTCAATCGTGATAAAATCCGGTCCTGCGTAAACGCAGAAAGCCAGATCCTTTTCAATTCTTCCGGCTGCGATCTTGACACCGATCGGCCTCCCATCAGAAGCAATCCTCAGCTGACTGATCAGATTTTTCAGATCTTCCTTCGTCTCAATATCCGGAAATCTGGACGGCGCTATAATATCCTGTCCGGCAGGCTTATTTCGTATTCTTCCTATCTCAGGCGTTACCTTCTCTCCCGGGAGATGGCCACCCATGCCGGGTTTGGTGCCCTGGCCGATCTTGATTTCGATGGCATCCACATTTCTCAGGTTCTCAGGCGTCACACTGTACCGGTTTGCCACGTATTCAAAAATATACTGCCCTGCCGCTTCCATCTCCTCGGGGAGGATTCCGCCCTCACCGGAACACATTGCCGCGCCTGCCATTGCCGCGCCTTTCGCCAGGGAAATTTTTGCCTCCCTGGAAAGCGCTCCGAAAGACATGTGGGAGATGTATACCGGATTCTCCAGTATCATCGGCCGTTTCGCCCGCTTTCCGATTACTGTTCTGGTATTCACCGGCGCAGTCTCCTCCAGCGGCATCGGATCCAGCTGCGCTCCCAGGATCAGGATATCATCCCACGAAGGCATCGGCATCTTTGTTCCCATCGCCGCCGAGATAGACTTTCCCGTCACTGCCATCTGATGAATCTCTTTCATATACCGGCAACTCTCATCTGTCCGGGCATATTCCTTCGGGTAATCCAACGTTCTCGCCGCTGCGGGTTTCTCTGTCTGCGCAACCTCCTCATAGAGACTAAACGCGCTGGCAGGCTGATGACAGACCGGACATTCTTTCAGTTCGGAAAACTTCATTCCCTCCTTCTCCTCATCAAAAATATACCCGCAGACACTGCATTTATACTTTGCCATAAGATACCTCCTTTTCTGGTCACAATTCAGATACCGAACTGTGACAACATCCACCCGCTGATATCCCCTTCGCGACGGATCGGATGTTTTTCTTTGTCAGTAGTTGCTCCGTTGCTTTTATCTTCCTTCATCATACCATTAAACGGAAAAATACTCCACCATGAAACCATAAAGTGCTCCGGCATTTCGCAACAACACAGCCGTCTGAACTGTAACAGAAAATTCAATTTTTTTAAATTTAGGTATTGACTTTTTTATCTCTGTGTCATATAATAGCTATTGTTGACGGGCTGACAGGTCTGAAACAAAATCGAAGCGTGGCTCAGTTTGGTAGAGCGCTGCGTTCGGGACGCAGAGGTCGTGGGTTCGAATCCCGTCGCTTCGATTCCGTTAAACTGCTGATGAACTTTTATCAGCAGTTTTTTTAATACAAAAAGCCGCCAATCTGTACTCTTACTCAGAAAAAACAAGTGCCGGGGAACTTTTCTATTTCCCGGCACTTGCTGCATCAGCTTCTTCTGTTCTGCGTTTTCTTATCTTTTGTTTTTCTGCCCTGTCACTGCTGACCGGCAGCAAAGTTTTTAAAAATCTGTGTCCGGTACTTCCCAAGCACCGCCGCCAGCAGCAACCCAAGACCACCGCAGGAAAGGATCTCACCGACGCCGACAGTAACCATCAGCAGCGAAATCGGAAGCATCGTCCCGTACGCATAGCGAAGGACAAACGGTACAATGAGCGTGTTGGAAAGAATCGGCGGAAGCGGAGCCAGAAAACGGCTGTGTTTTCTCAGAAGATATGTGAACACTGCACCGATCAGCGTGGCGATACTGCCGCAGAGCACATCCCAGAGCACAGCCCCGCCCAGAAAGTTTCCGAGCAGACAGCCGACAAAAAGACCCGGTATTGCCGCCGGAGTAAAAATCGGAAGAATCGTCAGTGCCTCTGAGATACGCACCTGAACACCCCCGAAGCTGATTGGCGCAAAGACAAACGTCAGAACGACATAGACAGCCGCGATCATCGCAGCCTGAGCCAGAAATAATACACCTTTGTTTTTCATTTTTTCTCTCCTTTAGTTTTGTTTTACGAGTGGAAGGTCCCGAACACTCGGCACATTTTACGGCGGTGACCGCCGGCAAGCCCTATAAGACCTTGTTGTTGATCGGGCTTGGCAACATGGGGTAGTATAACATGCAGAACCTGAAAACGCAAGTTCCATCCTCCATTCCGCAGACAGCGCCAAAGATAACTACAATTTATCACAGATATTTTTCCATAATACAGCATCTGGTCGACATCTCCATCTTCCGATAAAATTCCACAGCAGCGTTATTAAACGCCCATACCATCAGTTCCATTTTCTCTGCACCTTTTTTCCGCGCTTCATCCTCTGCAGCTTTCATCAACCTCTCTCCGATCTTGCGACGGCGATACTTCATGTCCACACATAATTCTTCCATATAAGCAACTCTATGAGGCACCAGCAGTGGATTTTCTCGCGGATCCCTGATCGTCACTGTGCAGTAACCTGCGACGGTTCCGTCTATTTCAGCTATTAAAAGAAATGCTCTCTGATTCTCCAGAACGTCCAGAAAGTCCTCCTTCGTCATGGGATCACCATCCCGATAAACATCCGGCCGATTTTTGTGATGAAGCTGATGCACTTCCATCAACAACCTGTGAATATCATGGAAATCATCTCTTATTGCTGCTCTTATTTTCATTTTTTCTTCTCCTCTTTTTTTCTACGGTAAAGTGATTCTTGAAACTCGTTTTTACTTCAGCTATAATGACTGTAGTAATAGATTGCGGGAGCACGAAGTACGGAGCAATCCGTGTCTCATGCCCATTTGTCGGGCAACTCATAATATATTATAAGAAAGAAGAGTACATAATTCTATGAGAAAAAGCTATCTGTACCGGTCCATCCTGTATCTGTCAGGCCTTCTGATCCTTTCGCTTGGTCTGACATTGAATACAAAAACCGGTCTGGGAGTCTCTCCCATTATCTCCGTCTCTTACAGTATTTCAACGATCTTCCATCAAAATTTCGGAAATATGACCTTTATTCTATATGGGATTTTCGTGATCACAGAAATGATCCTGCACACGATCCGAAACCGCCGCTATGCCCATAATGCAGGAACGGTACTGGCTCATGCCAGCCGGACGAACCAGCGTCTCACTCTGCTGATGGATGTTCTCCAGCTGCCGCTGAGTCTCGTGATCACCAGGCTTCTGAACCTGTTTAACGATATTCTTCCAGACTTTCCATCTTCTTCAGAAAGCTTTTCTGTGGCGGAACTGGCGATTCGGATCATCTTCCTCTGCCTTGCGATTATTCTGACCGGAATCGGTGCGGCATTGTCTTTGAACATGCGTCTCGTTCCCAATCCCGGAGATGGTATTGTCCAGGCTATTGCAGATTGTATTCACAAAAGCGTAGGATTCACAAAAAACTGTTTTGATCTGTTCTGTATCGCCGTCACTGTCGTCATCGGTTTTCTGTTTTCCGGACACATTGTGGGAATCGGTCTAGGGACACTTTTGGCAATGCTTGGAGTAGGACGGGTGATCGCACTGTTTAACCACTTAACCTATAAAAGGATCGTCAAACTCGCAGGCTTAGACAATAATGCATAATTTTATGGACTATACATACACTTGTATATACCCTCTGGAGCGGCTGTACGAAAAGACTCGTACAGCCGCTCCACATTTTTACACGCCGATATCATGGCATAGGACAAGCCAAAGAAGTCTGGGGAAACAGTTCTTTCCAGACTTTCAGACTTTTAGACTTTTTAAGAAAATCGACAAAATAAAAAACTCCGGACAATCTATCCGAAGTCTTTGATCTTCATAATTTATAACTATGTACCCTCAAAACCGCATACACATCAGATACATCCGATATCATACCGTATGATCCTCCAGAACACAAGACCTGACAGATCCTT
>ERZ1643246.1542-NODE-1542-length-24813-cov-16.209104_pt1 | contig 24813 bp, 32 predicted proteins | sample MGYA00579265_ERZ1643246 | MGnify/ENA primary metagenome ERZ1643246 (study PRJEB29033, sample SAMEA4952261) | chicken gut metagenome | biome: Broiler Chicken; feature: Gastrointestinal Tract; material: Caecum | place: Ireland | collected 2018 | study: Broiler...
TCCCCGTCGTACTCGTACCATTCCTCGATGTACCCGGTTTCAAAGATGGTTTCTATGATCCGGTTCACCGCCGACGGGGTGCCCATCTGCGTGTAAAACAGCAGGGACCCCTCGATCAGCGCCCGCTTGGTCTTGACGGAATAGTTTTCATCATAGGATGGGGTACGCAGCTCCACGGCCATATAATCCAGCAGCCACTCCGGCATGGTGGCAATGGCCGCATAGGTCCGGGCCGCGTCAGCATAGGCGCACAGCTTTTCCACCTGCCGCCCCACCGCGTAGGCAATCGCCTGGACCTCCGCTTGGCTGGCCAGGTTCTCCGGCGCAATGTCGGTAAAACGGCTCCTGGAAAGTTTAATCATCCTCCAGCCCTCCATAGGTCATGGTGGCCTCTCCCTGGAGTGCTGACACCTTGGTGGCTGCCACGGCGGTGTATGCTGGTTCCGCCACGGTCACCCGCTTTGCCCCCGCCTCCATGACCATGGCCACCAGCTTGGATGGGTTTATATCCCGCCCAATGGCCCGCTGCCACGCTTTGTAGTCCTCCACCGCCTGGGCCACCGCCGCCTGGATGGTCACCGCCTTGGCGCTGTCGCTCCGGTTGATGTAATAGGTCATGTTGATGGTATACTGGACTTCTTCCGGGGCCGATACATTGACCAGATCCGTCATGGGTCGGATCGTTTTGTCTTGCAGGTGGCCCTTTAGTCCGTTGATCATTTCCGGCCCCGGTGTGGACCCGTCCGCCATAATGAAAACAATATCCACCGTTCCGGCCTCCTGGTCGCTGGTGGCCACCACATCCCCAATGGCTGGGTTGTATGCCTTGGCGTGGTACAGGTAGCCGTCCTCCGGCCCCGCCGTGGAGTATGCGCCTGGGGCCAGGAAAACCCGCTCCGCCAGATCTGCGTCGCTCTCGATCTCCGCCCCGCCCTCTGTGGTGGCGGTGTTGGTCACGCTGGCCACATAGGGGACTGGATCCACCATTGTAGACAGTTCCCCGGCGGCCAGGCCGTTTCCGGCGCTTCCGGTTTCGGTGCAGGTTGCCGCCACATCCACCGTGGTTCCGCCTGCCGGGATCTCCGCGTATTCATCGGTGGCAAAGTACACGGACCCGGAGGAGGCCACCCTGGTTCCCTGTGGGATGACCGTTGCCGTTTCCCGCTCCGCCGCCAGGGTAAAGCGCAGGGTGCAGGTAGCCGCCATGGCTTGGTTTCTGGTAACGCCCTTGAAAAGCGCCAGATTGTCCAGGTAGTCGGAATAACTGTATTTCAATAGGCTTTGCTTGCCCTGCCGGTCTATGTACTGCATAGCCTGGTAGATCTGCGCCGCCGCGGCGTACAGGATCATTCGGTGTACGCTGGCCCGGTCCAGGGAAACGGTCACGCCCTGGGCCTGCGTCATATAGTCCTCATAATCGGCCACCATTTCGCTGCGCACATCTTCCACCGTCTTATTGTCAATAAAGCTGATTTCCGGCGTGTTCTCGATTGCTGACATGTCAGGCACTTGTGATCACCACCTTGGGATAAAATACGCCCTCGCCTCCGTGGGTCCACTCCACGGATTGCACCCGCACCTCCGGGATAAACTGGGCCGTCTTTTTCGTGATCTCCGCCACATACAGGTTTTTTGCTACCTCCGGCGGCATGTCCACAAAATCCATGTTGATCCCAAACTCCCGATCCAGCGGCATGGTGCCCTCTCTGGTGGAATACAGTAGGGCCAGCTTTCGGTCCAGCTCCGCCAGCTTGTCGGAGGCGAAAGTGAATTGCAGTTGAAAATCGTATGGTGAAATATTCATGCGTACTCCTCCAGGGTGATGGACAGCGTGGCCTTTGCCAGCTCTCCGCGGTTGAATATGGTGTTCCATGTTTCGCTGGATCCGGTCAGGCGGAATGGGTTCCCGCCCACCGGCCTGTTTCCTATCACCAGATATTCCGCCGTCCCGGCCTCCACCATGCCCTCCACCGCCTCCAGCACGGACCGGGGTCGCACCCCCAGGCCTGCGGACAGGTATATGGTCAGGTTTACAGTCTGGAGGCCAGGGCCTAAAAACTCCGCCTTTGGCTTTGCTCCCATTGCTTCATGGATTGCCCAACGCCCAGATGTTTCCCTGGTCATTTCCTGGAGGATCAGGGCGGTCTCGTCGCTCACCTCAAATACGATTTTCCGCCCCAGTGTTCCAATGGTCACAGCTCACCCTCCTATCTTCACATCGGGGCTGCCTCCCGTCACGCTCCCGCTCCCACTGTGCGCAGTTAGGGCGTCTCCCATTCGGGCCGCCGGTTTTCCGTTGATCCGTACCGTCCCGCTCCCGGCGCCCACGGCTCCCTTACTGGATCCGCAGCACCCGTCCCGCTCGGTGGTAATGCTCCCCACCATAGCGGCTGCCAGGCCGTTGATCCTCACCGTCCCTGAACACGCCCCTGAAATCTCCCCACTGAATGGTTCCGGGTAGTGGGACGGTACATGCCCCATGTGTTCTCCGGCAGTGGTTCCCGCCACTGCGTCTGTTATTCTCGCCGCCTGCGGCATGGCTCCCTCCTCCTTTAGTTCAGGTCAATGGTGGCGCCGTTTATGGTCACCGCCCCGCCGGCTTCAATGTTGATTGCCCCGGCGCATTGAATGGTCAGGGTGCTGCCGTCATACCGGATCATAGCCTCTCCTGGCGTCCGGCCCAGGTCCTTTCGGAACAGGCCCGCCGCGCCCTCCGGTGGCTTATTGTTACCGGACCAATACCGGCCCAGGACCAGTCCCGCCTCAGTTCCGTTGGATAGGTGCAGAACCATGACAGGATCCCCCACCTTTGGCATGTTGTACTCTGTGCAAAGCATCGGCAGAGGAGCGGTCACGCTGTTGTCCTTATCTGGGTAAACTACCCGTACCAGGCCGGCATCATAGTCAATAGACGACACCTTTCCTACTCGAAAAATTTCATTTGCCATATCGCTCTCCTCAATCTGGCGTCAACGCATTTGCCGCTCTAATCAGCAACACATCCAACCAGGCCATGTTTGTATAGGCCACAGCCCAGTAATTTGGGGAGTTAATTACTCCCGTGTTAGCCAATACCTTTATTGCCTCCTCTACTGTTTTGATACTCGTTCCACCCAGGTTCACCTTGATTCTGGTGGCCATATTGAGGATTAGCCCATCCAGGTAGTTTACATTTTTATAGTTTGCTACCCAATACTCCGGGGTGTCCATAATCCCTACAGCAGCGAGTCGTTCGGTGGCATCCTTGATCACTTCTTCTGTCATGCTCTCCACCAGTGACAGCTCCAGATCCATGGTGTATCCTTTTCCGACATGGTGTGTAACGCTGTCTATGTAATACTTCCCGGACAGGCGCCCCAGGCCCACCACCGTGACACATTGGGAGGCCACCAGGGCGGCGTTGCCTGTTATGGTCACGGACATGGTGGTGGCTCCGTGGTTCGCCTTGTCCACCGCCGCCTGGATCTTCCTCTCTGCGTCTGCCAGGTTGTCCGCCTTTCCGGATTGTTTCAGGATCCGTGTGCCGGTCCCCACGGTGGCCTTGATCTCCTCCTCTGTGATCGGGTCCGTGTAGGTGTATTCCCCGCCGGTATATGTCCCGGCTAGGGTCTTTTTCCAGCTCCAGCTCTCCATATCGGTTTCCCGTATGGTCATCACGGGCTCCTTGTTCTTGTACGCCTCCCGGTCAAATACCACGATTTTTTGGGCGTACACTTTCATTGTGTAGCCGTATGTGTCGCACAGCTCCATGTAGAAATCGCAGTCTGTTTGCCCGGACTGCTCAATAGACTGGATCGTGAAATGGGCCCCCTCCACATCCCATGCCAGTGCAATGCCCGCCCGTCTGGCAATCTCCTTCCCGATTTCTTGGACGGTTACCTTTTCCCAGGTCTTTGTCCGCTCGGTTTCCCGAAATGCACCGTCCGCTGGCACCGACACGGCGGATATTGTCCCTGTAACGGGCCAGCCCGAAAACTCAAAATTGTCCAAGATGAAGAACCCGCAGGGGAGTGCACGGCTATCTCCCTCCCGCTCCCAGTCGGATAGTTTTATGATTGCCTCCAGCGTATCGCCCGCCAGTGGCATCCATGCCACCGTCCATTGCCGGTCCCTATCATGGATCGCAATGTCCAGGCTGTCCGCCTCTCCGCCGGCTGGATCCGTATAGGTGATCTCCGTGTCCTGGCCCAGCATTTTACTCTTGACTGCCGCGCCGTTCCAGGTCAGATCCACCGCCGCGCTGCGTGTTCTCATGCTCCCGTCCTCCAGATTGGCATGTTTTCCGCCTTGCCATCCTCCGGCGGTTCCGGTGTTTGCAGGACCGTCCCCGCCTCAAATACGAAAATATCCAGCAGGGGGAAGTTATTCTGCATAAGCCAGCCTGTATATGTTTCGCTTCCATATACCTTGTGTGCGATAGCGTCCCAGGCGTCCCCCTGTTGTGCGGTGTAGGTTTTTTCCATGTGTGGGCCTCCTTACGCCTGGGCAAACTTCTTGCGCCGCTCCTCGGCTTTCATCTGTTTGTACATCTTTTTGAACTCCGCAGAACTCATGCGGGCGGCTTCCACGGCCTCCTCCTTGGTGGTGTTTCCGTAGAAATTGAACACGGGGGACCACACGATCCGGTCCCCTTCTCCGTCCTCCTGGCCACCTCCGCCGCCTTGCGGTTTCGGCTTGGTCCATTCGTCCAGCAGGTCCGCCAGCTTGGACAGCGGCATGACAGCCTCCGGCTCTCCTCCCTCACCGATCATGGCCAGGGTAGGTGCCGTTGCCACACCGCCCTCTGCAAGGGCTGGAATTGTTGGTATATTAAATCCCAGTGTCGTGCCTCCGATATCTGGCACCCAATCCGGGATGGTCACGGAAATGCTGTTGATCTTGGAAATAACCCAGTTGATTGCGGAGATCACCGCGTTAATGGGAATTTTAGCCAGGTTTACGATCATGCCGAAAACATTTCCGAAAATATCCACGATATTCTGCCATGCTCCCTCCCAGTTTCCCGAAAATACATTTGTCACGAACTCGATTAGGCTTGTTAGGATCCCGATTACGCCCTCAATGTATGGGGACAGAGTGACAAATGCCGTTTCCAGACCTCCCAGCACGACGGTGGCCAGGTTAGACAGGACAGGGGCCAAGCTGGTGGCAATCAGGCTCACCAGGTTGCCAAACGCCTGTATGAGTGGCTGGACCTTTTGCCAGATCCCCATGGCTGCGGTGCGGAATTTCTCGCTACGGTTCCACAGGATCACAAAAGCGCCGGCCACCGCCGCGATAATCGCAATAATGATGGTGAATTGCCCGCCCAGCAGGCCTACTATTGTTTTCAAGAGGCCGCCCTGTTTGACTGCCGTACCCAATACCGTTCCGATCCCCTTAATAGCCCCCGCCGCTTGTCCTGCGGTTTTCAGGGCTATATATGCCCCAACGGCGGTGGCAATGGCCCCGGCCAGCGTCAACAGCATTTCCTTGTTTTCCCCGATCCATTGAGCTGCTGTCTTGATCGTCGGAATGACATTGCTTTGCACATATCCGCCCAGCTTTTCCACAGCGGTCTGCACATTTGGGATAACCGTTGCTGATAGGAAGTTCAGGCCGTCCAGTATGTACGGCTCCAGCTGCTCCCCAATGGTCCACAGGATCCCCTCTGCCTGGCGTTTCACTCCCTGCATGGCGCTTTCCAGATCGTTGTACCGCACGGAATTGATCTGCTCCAGTGCCCCCTGTGTATCATAGGCCGCCGTGGAGGCGTCCGCCATGGCCTGCATGGCCTCCGCTCCTAGGTCTTCCCACATGGTTCCAAACAGGGCCACGCCCAGGGCGTCCCGCTTCACCTGATCGTCCATGTCCATCAGGGTATTTAACACATCATAAAACGCTTTGTTCGCGTCCTCTCCGCCGCCGGCAAAGGTTTCCATCATGGCGTTTGCATTGTAGCCCAAATCCTGGAACGCCTGCACCGTGGTGTCGCTTCCGTCGATGGCTCGGATCGAAAACTCCTTGATAGCGTCGCCCACTTTATCCAGGTTCCACGCTGTACTGTCCGCACCGCTTTGCAGCAGTTGGAACATGCCGTCTGCTGTAAAACCCAGCTTGGAGAACTGGCTGGAATATTCGTTGATGGTGTCGATCAGCTCCCCGGAATAGTCCAGGCCGTTTTGTGCGCCCGCTGCAATCAGGCCGAACGCCTCTTTTGCGGATCCGCCGAAATTCTTTGTGATGGCCGCCGCAGCGCGGGTGCTCTCCTCCACGCCATACTCGAAAGTGTCCCGGAGCGCCAGGGCCGCCTCCGTGGCCTCTTGAATTTCATCCGGGGATATATTTTTCAGGTTCCGGTCCACCAGGGCCACGGCGTCCGCCGTGTCCTGGAGGTTTTCCCCAAAATTATTTTGATAAACGCCCTCCATGGCAGCTTGGAGGTGTTCCAGTTCCTCGCCTGCTGCCCCGGTGGCCGCTGCCATGCTGTTCACGGCCTGCTCATGCTCTGTGTATGACTTGACAGCGGCCACGCCCACTGCGGTGGCCGCCGCCGCAGTTACGCCGGCGGCCACCTTGACGGCTTTCCCGATTTTTTCCGCCGTCTTGGCCAGCTGGCCCAGGTTTTCGTCAGCGTCCAGGCAGGCTTTTTTCAAAGAACTGTCCACTCTGCCGGCGATCTTGATCGCCAGCTCATAGGCTTTTCCTCTTGCCATATAACCTGATCGCCTCCTCCGCCAGTTCTTGTAGTTCCTCTATGGACAGGCTCATAAAGTAGTCAACCCCTGCCCGCAGCAGATAGGACAGTCCCACACAAGCCTTTCTGATTTCTGGCGGGGTCAGTCCTCTCCGTCCCCGCCGTAAAGAAAACCCGTGACCATGTTTTTCAGCTTAATGCCCTCCTTGGTGGGGAGTCCCTGGAAAAACTCCACCGGCTTGCCGGTGGCGCGGGCCGCCATATAAATGGCATAGTCCACGGTCATTTCCGCCACAGGGTTCACAATGCCCAGTCTGGTCATGATCTTGCCCACGGCGCACAGGTCCGCCGCCGTCATGTCCTCCATGGCGGACAGGTCCACCTCTGTGTATTCCTGCCCCTCGAACTTGTACGGCTTGCGGAATTTCAGGACCAGGCTTTCCTCCTCCGGCTCCTCCTCGGTGGCCGCCGGGACCAGTGCGGTGGTCTGCTCCGCCTCCAGGGCGGCGTTGCTCTTGATTTCATCCATTTAGCACATCTCCTTGTATTCGGCCAGCAGATCCACGCCGTTTACCTTGTATGTGGGGTTCATCTTGTCCAGCTCCACGACGCTTTCCCCGTTTACCTCGATCAGGATGTAGAGGATATTCAGGGTCACGCCGCTGTCCATTGTGCTGGCCCGTTTTAGCTTGCCGCCGGTCAGCTTGGCCGCCCGGCCCCGTACCACCACCCGGATGGACTTAGGCACAATGTTTCCGGCGCTGTCGATTTCCTGGGCTGCGCCCCGGATCGTCAGCTGCACCGCCCTGGTCTGGTCCATCATGTTGGTGGCTTCTTTGTCCAGTGTGCGGAAAGGGATCTCCAGCTGCATATTGCCGAAATGGCCGATCGTGGGATCGTCGATCTCACCCAAGATCCCGGCGCCGCTCACCGTTTCGCTGGTGGCCTCAAAGTCTGGCAGGGTCAATTCATCCCCCACGCCCAGCAGCTTTTCGCCCTCGTTGTACACATTGTAGTTGTTTACCTTGGTCGGAATATTCTTGCTCATGGGTTACTCGCCTCCTCCGGTCAGCGCGGCCTCCAGGGCCGCGGTGTCGTACTCGCGGATGTTCACGATCTTCTCCGCGGGGATGTAGGGAGCCAGGTAGGTGTGGGTGGTCAGCTTACCGTCCAGCAGGTCGGTGATCGGGTTTTCGTCCTCCTTGAACTCCAGCCGATACCCGGCGCAGTAGTCGCGGGCCACATACCCGTTTCCAATAATGTTCTGGCTGTCTACGATGGACTGGATCAGCCGCTTGTTGCCCGGCTTGTCTACTTTCTGGAAGTAGGTCAAGATGAAGTTGTTTCCATCCCAGTCAAAAAACCGCCGCACCGCCAGCCAGCGGTCTTTCGGATCCGTGGTAGAGGGATAGGCTGCCGTGTTGTTGCCCCACAGCTTGAAACCGTTGGCATTGATGGCCGTGATCACTCCCTGGCCGTTCAGGAGGTTGGCCTGCTCCTGATCTAGCGCCACCTCGGTGCCGTCATCCAGCACAGTGGCGGTGATTTTCAGATCCTTGTTGGATGGGCTTTCATAAGGCACATCCCCGTTGGCCGCGTCTGTGTCCGCCGTTTCCGCTGCCGCCATGGCGGACATACAGTAGATTTTCTCACCTACCGCTACCTTGGGCCAAAATGCTGCTGCGTGGTTGGAGCTGGCGCCCAGCTTTTCCTTGGCGGTCTTTACCGCGGTATAAACCGTGGCGCCCGTGCTGTTTGCCGCAATGTCCAGATAGGCATTGCAGTCGAAATTTCCGTTGATCTTTCCGGTCTTGGCCTGGATCGCTGCCGCCACCACTGGATCGTGGGACCATCCGGGAGCCAGCAGCAGGCCGGGCACCAGTCCCAGCTTTGGGTAGATCTGTCGCACCAGCTCCAGGCCCGTTTCCTTGCCCGTGCCGGTATCCACACCGCCCACAATATCCTCCTTGGTCACGCCCACGGGGTTCAGGCTCTTGGAGGACACCATCAGGCTCTCCGCCTCCTTGGCGGTTTCGGAGATCAGCGTGATCAGCACATTCCCGTCGCCGTCGTGTGCCGCCGTGTAGTCCGTTTCGGCCACCAGCGGGGTGCTGTCTTTCTTCACCACCAGGGTGTCCAGCAGCACATAGGGCTTGGCATAGACCGCCTGCTCATTGGCCACCGTGCAGCTCTCCTCGTTGTTGTCCTGAGTGTGCTTGCTGTTTTCAGGATCCAGCACATTCACCAGGATAATGGGAGCGTTGTTGAACACCCGGAAATTGGCGTCAATGCTCTGGCAAAGGGTGAATTTCTGGAAATCATCAGAATAGCCCACGGCGGCCTGGCACTCCGCAAAGCTGTAACACAGCTTCGGTGTGTTGGCCGCCTTGGCCGGGTCCTTTGCCAGGTGAACGGGCGCCGTGCCAAAAATCACCTGGAGGCCGGCGCTGCTTCGGATCGGCGTGGTCAGGCTCGTGGCCTGCTCCTGGTTGTACACGCCATGCTGGTATGTTGCCATATTGGATTACCTCCTGTTAGTTTCGCGCCTGTGCCTTTAGGTACAGGGCATAAATGGGGCCGGTTTTCTTCCGTAGCTGCTCCATGGCCTCCGGCAGCTGCTCCAGCGGCACGATCAGTCCGCCCAGCACCGGGTGTTGCTTCTGCGCCTCCGCCAGGGCCTCCGGTACGCCGCCCCGGTAGAATGTGAATTGCTTGGCCACGCCGGGGATCGTGGGGCCGCAGTACGCTCGCGTGCCCTCCTCCGCTGCCGACTTGGCCTGTTTCTTTGCTGTCATGCGTCTGGCACCTCCTTGTGGACCGCCGGCGCCTGGATCCGCAGGGACATGGCCGTGAAATAGTACGGGTGCGTGTCCTCCTCCTGGGTGGTCCATTCCATAGGGTAAAGGACTTCCCAGCGGTTGCCGATCACGGCGCAGGTGGAATAATGGTGATAAATTTTGTTGATGATGTGCAGGGCGTCCCGGTAGCCTTGGCGCCCTGGATCCGGGTCATAGACGCCCGCCACCAGCACCGCGTCAATGATCTGCATGTCATCGTCGCTTTCGGTCTTTCCGCCCCGCAGGCGCACCACCACATACGGCTCCGGCGGCGCTTCCTTGTCCTGGGCTTCATCGTCGCTTTCCCGGATCGGCACATCCTGAGGGTAGATCTGGATCTCCCGCTCGACGCCCAGGGAATTTTTCAGCCGTTCATTAACGAAAAGCTCCTTTAGGTCCGCCACCATGGCGTCCTGTAAAAATTCTTGGGTCACACTCTTGCTTCTCCTTTGCTTTTACCGTTTGGGGAGGAATGAAAAGGTACACTGATGGGGAGCCTAGTCGGCTCTCTTTGAAAAAGCGGTTCATAATGTCCTGGGCCTGGTCCGTAATGTTCTCGGCTCCATCGGCACAGAATACACCACCGCTTGGCTATACCATCGACGATTTCTATAACTGCTGATTTTTGCGGCTCATTCGCGGGGCCGCTTTTTTACGCCGCTCTCCCGAAACCGTCCATGACCCGCTCCACCTCCCGCTGAATGTGCTTTTGCAGGATGGAATAATAATCCTGTGTGGCCTCCTCGTATGTCTTACCGTACAGCATAGGCACCGCCGGGGCCATAATTGACTTTACTGGCAGACGGGCGCGGCCCACGCGCTGCACAATGGCCGTGTGTCCGCTCTTGAAAGTCGCTTCAAAGGCTTTCCGCCCGTCTACCTCCAATGCGGTCATGGCGCTTTCGTTTAGCACTTTCAGCATAGCGGCGGTGGTTTCGGTGTTCCTCCTGGTCATGTATGCCATGACCTCCACCATTCCGCCCCTGGAGATCAGCGCGGCGGATGTGTCGGCTCCCTTGGCCCGTTCCAGGTACATGCCGCCCCTTTTCTTGTCGGTCAGGATCTTTTTGTCGCTGATTGCATACCGCTTCCTGGTTTTTTGCCCGATCTTCCGTTTCATTTCGTTTGCGGCTGCGTTGATTGCAGCGGCCAACACACTTGGGGCTTTCATCTGGTTGGGCAGGGTGTCCAGTTGCCGGATGATCTTTTCAATCTCCGTCTGGGCGTCAATCTGTATAACGCTTTCGCTCACGATCTCACCGCCTCAAGCGTGATGGCCAGCATACCGGCTTCCTCGGTGCAATCAGCCACCCGGAACAGTCTCCCGTCAAAATTAAGCTGTTTTCCGTGGGCCGGGCGCGGGCCGTATTCCTCCTTGGCCACATAGATCAGCCGGCGGGCCTTGTATGTCCCATCCACCTGGATCCCCATTTTTGACTTATCCCGCTCCAGCAGTTCGTTTTCATCCACCACCACGGTCATGGGCTTTCCGTCAATGGTGTGGGTATCCGCGAACTCCTGGCCATTCAGAAACACGGTGGAAATGTCAACCGCCACCAGATCCTTGAAGCCGTGGGCGCCCATCACTGGGCGCTCCCCGTTTCACTTTTTGGGGCCTGAACGGGGACCGCCGCGATCAGCTCCGCCCGTTCCTTGTTGTTCTTTGCGCCGGAAATGTCCACTCCCAGCTGGGCAGCCAGTTTTTCCAGGGCGTCCTTTTTCATGGTGGCCAGCTGGTCGGGGTCCAGGTGGCCCTCCACCATTTCCGTCCCCTGGCCCTCCTCCGCGCCCTCTGTCGGGTTTTCCCGCTCCTGGTTATCCGTGGACCCGTCCGCCTGTTCTGCTCCCTCCTTGGCCTCCTGATGGCGTTCCTCGGCCTCCTGACCGGCCCAGACCGCGCTCTTGGCGTTCAGCCATGCGTTGACCATCTTCTGGTCATTGGCCGGGAGAGTATCGCCGGGGTCATACATCCGCCCCAGGTACAGCACGGACCGTTTGGCAATCAGTATTTTCATGCCTCCCGCCCTCCTTATGCCCGCTCGGTGGCTTTCAGTGTTCCGCCGGTGGCCACGGTAATGTCGTACACCTTGCCGTCCTCGCCTTTCAGTGCCAGGCTGTTGTGGATGGCAGGGGCGCCGTCCGGGTCCCCGATGTTCACCAGCACGGTGGCGTCGCTGGTTTCCGCGGTAGCGGCGGCATAGCCAGCGGGGACATTGCCCTTTTCCGTGGCGGTGATTTCGTCCTCCGTGGCGTCGTAATACACAGGGGTGCCCATGGTGATCTTTTCGGAGGCTTTCTTGTCCATGACATACACGCCGGTGACATGCAGTGCGCCGGTTGCGTTCTCTGCAATGTCGTTCCCGGCCACGCCGATCCGGTTTCCCAGGCTCACCACCTGGCCGTTGGCCACGGCCTCGGTGGTGGTGTAGTCCAGGGTTTCACCTCTCTGCCAGTATCTTGCGTTCATTGCTCCGTACCTCCTTACTCGGTAATGGCCACGCCGTTATTGCGGACAATGCCTCGGTAGTCCATGACGGTGATACCCCAGTCCAGCCAAATGTCCCACACAAATCCCAGGTAGCCGGCCTTTTCGCTCCGTCGGAAACTGGGGGTTTCCACGCCGTTCAGGTAGTCCACCTGTACGCTCTTGGCCGTGGTCTTGTCGCCCACGATATACCAGGGCACCGCGCTGGATCCGGCCAGGGCGTTGATTGCGCCCTCCTCCACCACCTGGAGCTGGGTCCGGTACTTGTAAAGGGCGTTTGCGGTGTGGCTGCCAATGCCCTCCACATCCACCTGGGAGGTTTCAAGCAGCTGGGACATAAGGAAACCGTACCCCACAGGCACCAGGATGTACTTGGGCTGTACCATAATGCTCTCCCCAAAAGGATCCGTCTGGCGCAGCAGCTTCATCATCATTTTCTGGACGCTCTCAATGGTGGGGGCGGTGCCGGTGGCGATCAGGTTCTTGTGCGCGTCAGCGTCAAACAGGGTCACGCCGTCATATACGGCGGGGTTCTTCACGATGACCTCATACACCTGCTTGTTGATCTTCCGCTTTGCCACGCGGGCGTACTGGCCCGGCATTTCGGACAAAAAGCCAATATCATCATTGATGAACGCCTCACGGGTCATGGTGAACTGGGTCCCGTAGGTGTCCAGCTTGCGCAGGGGGTTCATGTCGGTGTCCAGGGTGCTGTGCTTCAGCTCTCCGCCCTCGGTCACCTTGTCGAACTGGCCGCCGCCGATGGTGTATTCATGGGCCTTGCTGGGCTTGAAGTCCGGCAGGCTGCCCTTGCTGGTCCACAGGTCATAGGTGGTGGGCACAATCTGGTACTGGTGTACAATGGATTTCTGGATGGCCTGATCCAGGATGGCAGGGAAAGAGGCCGTGGGGGAAAGGAACTGGCGCACCGCCATGTCCCACAGGTCATTCTTGCCCATGCGCAGCAGGGAGGTGGTGGACCCCTCTCCGCTCCGGGCCATGCACTCGATCATAAGATCCCGCACGGACATGCCGCGCAGGCTTTCCGCCTCTCTGGCCGGATTGCTCACAGGCACGCCGGCACGCAGCAGCAGGGCGTCCACCGCCGCATTGCGGAACTCATTTCCCTGACCGTCATCAGTCCTGGTACCCACGGGGCCGCCGTGGGAGATCATGAACTCCACCGCCGCCTGGCGCACCTGGTCCATAGTCTGTCCGCCGCGGATGTACTCCGCCGGATCCATGCCAACCTGCCGGCACAGGGCCACAATGTCGCTGTTGCGCTGGCGCTCCGCCTGCACCGCCGCCTGGCGGGCCGCTTCATCGTTTCCTCCCTCTCCCCCCGCACCGCCGGGATCGCCAGCGCCGCGGTTGCCCTCCGCAGGGGGGACTCCACCGCCTTTGTTTTCGTCCTGGCCGCCCGCGCTCCGGGCGGCGTCGATCTTGCTCTGGAGCTGGTCAAACTCCACCTGCTCCTCGCGGGTCAGGCCCCGGCCCTCATTCCGGGCGCCGTCCACAATCGCCTGCTGCCGGTCAATCATTTCCTGAATATTCATTGTTTTCTTACCTCCTGAAAGTGTTTTTGTTTACCTGGATCTGCCGCTCGTATGCGGACAGGTCCGGCGCGTCTGTGTTTTCCTCGGCTCTGCCCACTCCCACGGTGTGGTCTGCTGGCACGGAAACAATGGAGATTTCCATGGGCGTCCACCTCCTGGCGATACTGCACGGGCCGGTAAAGCGTCCATCTGCCGATGTTGCCCCGGCCCGGACTTCCTCCCAGCTGTCCACTCTGTACCGCACCGATGTGGTTTTCAGTGTCCCGCTCTGCACCTTGCTGAACACCTTTTCCGCGTCTGCGTCTGTGTCAAATTCCACCTCCGCCATGCCGCGGTTGTTTTCCAGCCAGGCGCGGATCACGCGGCCCACCACCCTGTCCACATCGTGGTTGAAAAGCAGGACGCCCACGGTGTTCAGACGCCCCAGGTCTACGGCACCCTCCGCATGGTCCAGGATCTCCATGCCGAAATAGCGGCGGTATGGCGTTTCGCTGGAAAAACTAACTGTTCTCCTGCGGCTGTCCTGCCCCTCCTCCTGTCTGATCAGGATTTCCCCCATGCTCCTGGTTCCCTGGCTCTTGTCCCTGGGTTCCGGCGTTCTGCTGTGCTGCTGCTCCTTGGCCATAAATTACACCTCCCATCTCAATGCCTGCTTTACGGCCATATTTCAGGACCTCGGCCATTTCATTCACGACCTCTTTCCAGTCCTTGCCCTGTTCGGCTGCGACATCCTGGAATGTCTTTTGACCTGTTGCCAGGGCAGTTTTTGTGGCGGTGGTTTCCTTGGCCGGGTCGATCCATTTTTTGGGAGCTTGCACCCACCTGTGTGCCAGGTAATCCGCCTTTTTATCCCAAAATCCGGGCGGGTTGATTAGCCCAGTGAGATAACAGGAAATAACAAATGTTTCGTAGATCTCGCTCATGATCTCGCCCAGCAGCTCGATCTCTGCCGCAAATGTGGCTTCATCCTCATTTGCTCCCTGCCGGGCGCTGGAGTAGTTGCTTTCCGACATATCCCGGCTGGTGGCCTCGTAGCTCATGCCCTGTCCCGCTCCGATCAGGCGCAGTTGCATTTTCAGGAATTGGGCCGCGTCCGTTCCGGCATTTCCCGGCGATACGGTTTCTATACTGTCGCCCACATTCATTTCCTTGATCATGCCGGGGGTCAGGCTCTTTCCCTCATAGCTCACCCGGTCCCCTCCTGTGGCTACGCCGCCGCGGCCAAATCCTCCCGTTGGCGTTGCCCGCTTGATGAACACAGCCAGACAGGCCGCGATCCGCTCCTTTACGGAAACGGCGGTAATAAATTCGTTGGTGTCCCGCACCCGCGTAATTGTGGGGGACAGGTCCGAAACCTCCCGCAGCTGACTGGGCCTGCTTTTTGTCCAGTACGGGATCACATGCTTGGCCTCGATATACACTGGTGTGGTCAGCTTCCAGCCCTCCACATCGTACTGCTGGATGTAATAGCCCACCGCCCGGCGGTCCGGGTCATACTCGATCCCGCCCACCACTGTGTTTCCCTTATGCCTTGGGATGGAGGCGGTGGTGTCCAGTTCGTCCACCTCGATCATCTGGAGTTTGAACGGCACCAGGCCGCCCCTGGTGTATCGCTTTATGAACAGGATCCCGCCGTCCACCTGCTTCCTGGTCACCGCCATGCGCATGATCTGGTTGAAAGACTGTGACGCGGTTATGTCGCAGTTTTCCTTGCGACACCACTGTTTCCACAGCTTGTCCAGTTGGTCGTTTAGCAGCTCGCTTTCCGTCTTTGCCTGGAGCTTATAGCCTTTTCCAATCACACTCCGCCGGAAAGCGTGGATCACGGACTGGGCAATGTCGCTGTTGCGCTCAAGGTCGCGTGCGCGGGCGCGGATCACCTCCCGGCTGTATCGGTCCGTCAGTTCCGCGCTCTCGTTGAAAACCCGCCACCCGGCATTTAGCCGCCCATGGCTGGCCGCGTCATATCCCCGTAGCTCCTCCAGGGCTTGCCGCCATGCCTCCCGCCGGTAACCCGCCTCCGGGGAAATGGCGGTGATGATGTTATCCAAAAATCCCATGCGGCACGGTCACCTTCTGTCAAAGTAGGCTACATAGGTGCGATCCAGCAGGTGGGAGGGTGTTCCCGCCACCACCTGGGCCTCCAGATCATCCCGCATGGCTTTCAGCATGGACAGGTCCGCCCGTGTCAGGGACCGGCTGCCGATCTTGTAGGACTGGCCGCCCACCAGCACCGCCTCAATGGCTTTGTTTACCTGTTCCAGCAGTTCCGCCGGCTTCATCTGTGTGTTTTCCATTTCGTCCTCCCGTTTTTATACCCAGCTTTCATTCTGCCGGATCCAGTTTTCCTCCGGGGTCGGCGCAGGCTCCGGTTTTTGCTTTTTGGGCTTCTCCTTCTCCTGGCTTTGCAGGTAGAGGGACCGGACGCCCTGCATGTCTGCCGCCGCCGCGGCGTACACCTCGCAGTCCAGATAGTGGTTGTCTGCGTGGGTGGCTTTCGGCACCCACTTCTGCACCACTTTTCCGTTGGCCCGCTCGGTCACTTTATGCTCCGCGGTGACCTGCTCCGCGTATTCCAGATCGCAGCCCTTGTGGACCATCCAGGATCCGCTCCCGTTTGGCTTCCTCATTCGGGCGGCGATCATGTCCTTGTACTTCCCACCGTCCACCAGTACCAGCGTCATTCCGTTGGCATTGCTTCCGGCCTTGTTGATCGTTGACAGGCGGTAGTTGGACAGCATGGTGCCCGTTCCTTTGCTGGGCAGCACCCAGTCTGAATTTAGCAGGCAGAAATCATAAACTTCATCCGTCTGGTCGCCGCTGTCCATCAGGGCCAGTGACACCAAAAGCCTTTGCCCGTCCGGGTGTACAAACTCGGTGTTCATGATCTGCGCCACCTCGTTCATGGAAAGGGCCTGGCCGTGGGCTATGTTCTGGCTGGTCATGTAATCGCCCCACGCCCGGATTGTCCAGTACAGGCAATTTTCCTGCACATCTATGCCGGCGGTGATCAGCTTCGCCCACTTCGGCAAGGCATATGCCTCTACCTCGGTCTGCCGCTCCAGCACCAGCTCCGCGTTGGTCCGCAGCTTGGTGTCCTCCCATGGCTCCGCCAGCCAGCTGTTGACAAAGTTTTGCAGCAGTTCCGGGTCATCCTTGCACCGCAAGAACTCCTTGGCGATCTCTGAAAATCGTGTGAATGGGGAGTACATGGTGTTCAGCCAGTAGGCCACGCTGGATGGCTTGGCGGCGCTCTGCCGCACCGTCTGCCACCTGCCTGCGGTCAGCATTTTCCCCTTGTCCTGGTCTGTGATCACGGCCCCGCAGGCTTGGCAGACATAGGTTGCCATTTCCGCCCGCTCGGCACTGTCCGGCACATCATCCTTGCTCGGCCATTTCAGCTGTGAAAATACAAACTCGATGTACTCCCCGCAATGGGGGCACGGGACAAAGTAATGCTTTTCCGCTTCTGCCTCCTCCTTGGCTTTCCAGATATGGCCGGATTTCAGCGTTGGGGTGGAGGCCATAAAGATCTTGCGGTTTGTGGTGTAGGTTTTGGTGCGCTCGATAGCCAGGGAAACCGGATCCGCCTCACGTTTGGAGGCGCCCGGAAATTTGTCCACTTCGTCAAGAAACAGATACCGGATCGGGGTGGAGGACAGGGAGGCCGGGCTGTTTGCTCCAGAAAGGAAAACGAACATGGTTTCAAATTTCAGCTTTAGCTTTTGGCTTTCCGCCTCCCGGTACTTGGCCGCCAGTGGTTTGCATTGCCGGATCATCGGGTCCAACTTCGCCTCCACCGTCCGCTCCGCCAGTCTGTCGGATGGATAGACGATCATTGCCGGCGCCGGGTCCTGGTCAATCGCGCTGGCCAGCATGTTCTCCAGTGCCGTGGTGCCTCCCACCTGGGTTGGCTTCACAAACACGATCCGCTCCACATCCTCGTTGGAAAAGGCGTCCATGATCTCCGCCAGATACGGGGTCACGCTGTTGCGAAATGGTCCCGGTATGGCGTTTGTGTCCGGCAGGATCCGCCATTTCTCCGCCCATTTGGAAACCGGCAGGCGTTCCGCTGGCCGCAGGGACAGGAGTGCCCGGTGAATCCACGACGGCACCGTGTACGGCTTCACCCTGTACGGCCTCATGGCTTCTCCTCCTCCGGTCCGGTCTCCGCCGTGTCAACGAACACGGCCAGCATGTCCTCCAGTTCCTTGCGCATTGCCTTTTCCATTGCCCTTGCCGTTTGCGGGTCTGCATATCCAGCTATTGATTTCACCGTCCGGGGCGGGATGTTCATGGCGAATTTCTTAAACATGGCCATGAAGTCCGCCAGATCCCTGGTGGCCTCCTCCGCCTTGATGTACTTTCCCTCGGCAATGGCCGTTTTCAGCTTGTGGAGCTGGCCCTGGCTCTCTTTCAGCTCCACCTCCGCCTCCAGCTTCCGCAGGTTCAGCTCTGCGGTGGAACTGGCCGCCGCGGTTTCCTGGGCCTTTTGCTCGATGTGGGCAATATAACGCTGGATCGTTTCACAGGTTTTATATTTTCTGGCGCCGCCGCCGGGCGGCACCTCGGTTTCCAGCACGCCGTCCTGGGTGAGCTGCTGGATCCGCCGGGTGGTTTTCCCCAGCAGTTTGGCCACCGCCGTGGTGCTGGCCCACTCCGGTACTGTATTCAGGGCCGCCGGCGCTTTCACCGCCTTGCTGGCGGTCCCTGTTTTGGCCTTTCCGGCCCCTTTTTTCTTCGCCATCGGCTGCACCTCCTTTTGTGCCGCTGGCCCGGTTCGCCCAGCTCCGCTGCGTTTCGATTTTTTGGCGTGGGCTATTTCGCGTTTTCTGTGTCCCCTTTCTGCCTGATACCCCCTTTAGGGGGTATGCCGCCGCCGCTTTTCAAAAAAGCGTAACGAAACACCCCTGTTTTTTTCTCATTTTTTGTGAAAAATCATTGGACTTCACTTGCCCCGCAATCCGCCTTTTTCCAGGAAGGACCCACAAGGGGAAGGGGGGGCAAATTCACAAGGGAGGCCCTGGGCCATCCTCGGCATAGATGGCCCAGGGCAAAGGGATGTTTGGGCCAGCCCGCCGCGCTCGTGTACAATGCGGCGGGGCAGTGTGAAAAGAGGAAAGCCCCTGCGGTCCTGTGCCCTTGCCCATTGTATGGAAACAGAAAGGCCGCCAGGTTCTCATGCCCTGGCGGCCTTTCACTATTTGGCTTGGGCTTTGCTCTTGCCCCTGCCGTTTTCCACGATACAAGAATACCACAGGTGAATGTCCTGTTGTGTCCTGTCTTTTCAGAATGGCCCACTTTTTTCCGTGCCATTCTCTGGTGTCTGCCCTTGCTCGAACTCTTGCACTAACTTCTGTGCCCGTGCATTGGATAGGATAATATCCAGGGCGGCGTTGTAGTAGACATTCACTCTTGACCTGCTCATGTGGACCTCTTTACAAATCCGCTCCCATTTCTTGCAGTCGATATGCCGTAGTTCCACCACGGTGCGCTCCATGCTGTTCTCCGGCAGCAGGTCAATGAGATCCATTACCATGGTGACGGCGCGGCCCATTGCGGCCCGCTGTGCCTCTATGCGCTCCTCCACTTCTGACAGGCGAAAGACAACGGACACGGCCCCCTCGCTGTCTGCCGCAGGCCGGGAGGCCGGCATGGTCATGTATGCCGATCCCGGCGCCGGGGCCTTTAACTCCCGCGTCAGTACATCATGCCGCCGCTCCAATATGCGCCGCCGCTCCCGTGCCATGTGGTACTGCTGTAAATATTCTTTCACGGCTTTGCGGGTGGCCCCACCCGTTGTCTGCTGCTTCATGTTTACACCTCGGTTATGTCAATTCCACGCCGCTCTTTCATCAGCTTTCGCTTGATCAGATATTCCCGCGTCCTGGTGGGCTTGCTTTTCACATCTTCCACCACCATCCGCCCGTCCCGCTCCCTGTATGTGAAATCCGCCCGGTATCGGATGGCACGCACTCTCCGTCCCTCCAGGTCTGTGTACGCCTCTTGCAAAGTAAAGTCCACCTGGAGGCGCAGATCATAGATTTCCCCGGCTTGCTGCCGTAGGGTCAGGTGGTCATATCTCCGGGCCTCTTTTTGGCTGTCAAAGCGGAGAACGGCCCCGGAGGCGGTGACCCGCTCGGTGGTGGTGTTGCGATATTTCGCCGCCTTGTCCGCACTCTGCACAGCGGCGGTGGAGGGCACAGGCCCCCGCCGCTTCTGTTGCCTCATGTACTTTTCCACGGCCTGCTGCTGATATTTCGGCGGCAGGTCTGAAAGGTTAATGGCCATTTATTTCTCCTCCAGGTCAGGGACCTCCACATATTGCCACGACATAGGCGGACGGTTTAGTCCGAACTCCGCCAGCGGGCTGGGGGTGTCGTATGCTTCTGCCTCTCCCACGATCCAGCCATACAGCGATTTTCCCCCGGCGTATTTTTTCAGATCCTCTTCCGGTACGCAGGATCGGGAGGACAGATACCGCCAGTAGTTGCTTTTCACCCACCCCATGCAAAGGAACTGCCCCAGCACGGCCCCGGTCCCGCTCACATAGGCCAGGACCAGCAGCGGCCACGGCTCCGGCCCTCCGGCTCCGCCCCGCGGGGCCGTTTTTCTGATTTCCAGGTATTTCTCCCCGGCCAGGATCTTCTCCCACCATTCCGGCTTTATACTCAAAAGCACCGCCCGCACAGTCAGCGCCCCTTTCCTTTCGGCGGCCATGGCCCTATTTCGTCCATTATCACTACCCCGGTGCCCAAAAGGCTGGCCGGGTAGTGGTATGGGCATTTCATGTTTTCCTCCGCCGTCCTCCGCACCATTGGGATGGCCTTTTTCAGCTCGTTCACCGCATAGGACAGGCGCCAGCGGGCGCAGATATATGCGTCATGCTCCGCCAGTGCGCAGTCCTCGCATTGCTGCGGCCTTTTCTGCCCGTTCACTCCTGGCCACCTCCCGACATGGGAATAAACCGGCATTTATCCACGGTCCGCACCTCCCCAGGGGAAAGCGGATTGCGGCAGATCCGGGAAATGCTTCCGCATGTTGTCCTTGAAAAATACCGGGATCTCGTTCTCGGCGCAAAACTGCGCGATCTGGTCCACCCACTCCCGCTGCGGTGTCACCTTGTCCGCCCGGTTCCCGGTTTCGGCCCCCAGGATCACCCACTGGGGCAGGCCCTCCGCCGCGCTCATGTCCACTGGCCCCAGCAGCGGCTCCATGGACCAAAAGCTGTTGATTGCCACGCCCTGCATGGTGTACATGGCCGCCGCGTCCTCATTGGCCACCGTGGACCCATACCAGAAATTTTCCGCGTGGGGGAGGAGCGCCACCTGATCCAGTTCCAGGTATCGAGCGGGGTTTTTCGTCAAAAACAGGTATCGGTGCTGCGGCGCCCTCTGGCAGGCGTCCAGAACGTCCCGGATCCACTCCGTCGGCACCCAACGTCCGAACAGGTCCGCCATGCTGCACACAAAGACGGTGCGCCCCTCTTTCTTCCGCTCCGGCTGGTTTAGCCGGTAGCGGTGCAGGGTAGGCTCGAACCCATAGGGGTACGGCGTGGCCTTGATCTTGCTCTCCAGAACGTGGAGGCCGCCCACGGTTTCCTTGTCCTCCAGGCCCGCGTCAAATCGGCGCGCGGTCCTCCTGGCGTAGCAGTACGGACACCCATGGCGGCACCCCGTGACGGGGTTCCATGACATTTCCGCCCAGTCAATTTTCGTTTCGTTCATGGCGCTTTCCTCCGTTCATCATCAGCATTTTTTCTCTTACCAGTTTATCAACGACGTGCCCCTGCTCCCGGTATCCGCACATGGCCGCCAGTTTCTCCAGATTGTGGGCGGTCTGCTCTGTTACCAGAAGGGAAACCCGCCGCAGGTTCTTTTTATTTCTCATGGTTCTGCCTCACTTCCCGGGCCTGTCCTGGTTGATCTCCCTCATTCCGCAGTCGCTTTGCCTGGCCTCCGCGATCCCATCCAGGACGGCGCTTGCGATCACGCTTGTGGCCATTTCTTCCGGCAGGCGCCGCGCCGCCGCCAAAACCCTGAACGTGGCAGCGGCCGCCACCCTCATGGCCGCCAGTTGGTCGTTTCCTGTCCCAGCCGTTGTGACTTCAAGCCCGCCGTTTCGCTTTGTCACTCTCAAAATAACTTGGTCATTCATTGTCTGGATCCTCCTTCCACTTACTCACGATACAGTCCCGGCAGTTATAGTCCGGGCAGTAGGTGCAAATATCCTCTCCGGCCTTTGCGGCGGCCCGGATCATGGCCTCCAGGTCCGGTATGTTGATCCGTCGGTTAGGGTGGATCAGTTCCACCACCCGACGGAGATAGGCGGCCGCGTCCCAGTCGCCGTACACCTCCGCCGGCCCGCTCGGTTCCATCTTCTCCGGGTCCATTGGCCAGATTGCCACCGATCCGCCGGCCGGGTCCGCGTCCCACCTGGCCGTCGATTGCTCCGTGATGTTCCCATCCTTGTCCCGGCAGATCCGCCCCATTTTGGCGGTGCCTACTCCGATCCCGATAACGCCCACGATGTTACCCCCTCAATTTTTGGACGATTTCCGCCAGTTGGTCGCCTATATAGTCCACTTCCGCCTCGGTGTTCGTTTCTTCCAGCGTGATCCGTATGGCCCCATAGGCGTCACGCCTGGACAGTCCCATGGCGGTCAGTACGTGGCTCGGCTCCCCGGTCCCCGATGTGCAGGCGGAACCAGACGACGCGCACACACCGGCCAGATCCAGCATGATCACCACGGCCTCACCCTCGACGCCGGCGAAGGAGCAGTTTATATTCCCGGGCAGACGCTTTTCCAGGCTCCCGTGTATGTAACTGTCCGGGATCTCCTTAATGCGCCGGATCAGGCGGTCCCGCAGTTCCCTTGTCTTGGCCGCCGCCCTCCCCATATTTTCGCAAGCCTCACGCATGGCCGCTGCCATGGCCACAATCCCCGGCGTGTTCTCTGTTCCCGGTCGGTTTCCTCGCTCTTGCCCTCCGCCAAACAGGAGCGGGTCCAGAATGATCCCGTTTCTGCAATACAAGACGCCCACCCCCTTTGGGCCTCCAAACTTGTGGGCGGACAGAGAAAGCATATCCGCGCCCATTTTCTGAACGTCCACCGGGATATGGCCCACCGCCTGCACCGCGTCCGTGTGGAAAATCGTTCTTTTGTTTCCGCCCTTTCGGATCTCCCTCCCGATCTCCTCAACAGGCTGGATGGTCCCCACCTCGTTGTTTGCTGCCATGACCGTGACCAGGTTTGTGTACTGGCTCACATTCCGGCGGACCCTCTCTGGATCCACGATCCCGTCCCGCTCCGGTTTGACCAGTTCCACGTGCCTTTCTTTTTCCCGCGCTATGGCCTCCAGGGCGTGGATTATGGCGTGGTGTTCAAAGGCAGAGGCCACCACGTGGCCGTCCCCGTACCTTGCCGCCCGGATTGCCCAGTTGTCCGCCTCCGTTCCGCCGGAGGTGAAATAGATTTCAGAGGGGCGGCAGTTCAGCAGTTCCGCCACTTCCTTCCTGGCGCTTTCCAGCCTCCCGGCAGAATGTATGCTGGACGGGTTTCCGAAGTCCTCCAGGGCCTCCAGCATGGCCTCTTTTGCACACGCCCGCATGGGTGTTGTGGCCGCATGGTCCGCATATACGTTCATCCCTGCACCTCCTCAACGGCAAAACGGTTGACCACCTTCCGCTTTCTTCTGCAGGCCCAGCACGTTCCCTTGTGCGGAGCCTCCTCCGGTCCCTCCAGGGTAAAGTCCTTTTTCAGCCGCTCCACGCACTCCTCGCAAAGCGGTTTCGGGTCCTCTCGGTCAAAGAGATCATCTTCCCACCCGATCCCTATATAGTCCAAAACGCGGCCCCAGCCGTACCATTCCCCGGTTTCGTCCTGGCAGATGTGTTTCATCCACATTTCCCACTCTCTCGGGTTCCGGTGCCGCAGTTGGTCAAATCGGTTTGGCCTTTTCTCTATGTGGATCCCGAACCCGCACATGGAGCAGCCGGTCCGTTGCGCTTTTGTGGTCCGCAGTTGCCCCTCCGGCTCCGTTCCGCCGTGTTCTGCTTTATACTCCTCGATCTCCTCCGGGGTCATGTTCAGCGGATCCCGGACGATTTTTCCGTAAATCTCCGGGACGATGGTTTCCAGATGTTCGCCGTTCCCGTCGAACTCCTCCCAGTGTTCTTGATACCATGCCTCCATTTCCAGGGCCATGGTCAAGAGGTCCTGCCTGGTGAATATGGCAAACGGGGCGCTGCGCTTGGTGTTCTTGCTGATATAATTGCACCCGTTCAGCATAAGGGCCTTTTGACGCCGGCCGCCCTCGGAGGCCATAAGGCCCATGTACGGGAAACGTCCGCTTTCTTTTGCGTAGTCGTCGCACGGCTTTTCTTTCAGGTAATAGCAGCACAACTCCGACACCTGGAAGGGGGCCGTTTTATAGTCCGTTCCCTCCCGCTCGTTTTCCGGGCCTCCGAAGATCTCCAGCCACTTTTGGGCCATTTTCATGCGGGTGCCCTTCCGGTATCCTCCATAGGCCCCAGTTTCCCCCGTCATAATGGCATGGCGCAAGGTTGCGTTTTTCTCCGTCGGGTGCTGCAGGGTGTAGATTTTTCCGGCGATTTCCTTGGACAGGACCGGGAACCCATATTCCCGGATCACTTCCACCTTGTTGTACGGCCGTTTGGTTTTCTGGTTGGCCACCGGCAGCAGCCCCTTCACCCCCAGGGCCTTGTGGACCCTCTGAATACTCCGATCCTCCAGCATGGACACGGACGTGGCCGGCACGTCGATCCCGATGGAGCGGAGGAACAGAAAGAGGGTGATACTGTCCAGTCCGCCCACGGCCACATAGCAGCGCCCCGCCACTTCCGGGTGGTTGTAGAACTCCCACGCTCGTCTGGCCGCATACGCCTTTTTGAAGTCATAGCCCATTTTCATTTTCGCCTGGAAGTCCCGCGTTTTCTCTCTGGTGATTTCCTCGCACCCCTCGTAGTATTTCATGGTTTATTCCCCCTTCTTCATGTCCAGATACAGGGCTCACTCTTTCCCGGTCCGCTGGCACCAGGCCCATTCCACCATGGCGCCCCGGCTCTCCTGGTAGTCGGGAAGGAACACGGCCAGGTCCGACGCCTCCAGCATGGCCAGCGCGATCCGCATATAGTCCCCGTCGGTCAGGCCGTCCGGCAGCGTGGCCGGGTTCAGGACCACATGGCCCGCCTCCTCCAGGGCCTTGGCGGCCTCCCGGAACTTTGCCCGATACCGCC
>ERZ1643246.1547-NODE-1547-length-24761-cov-6.643204_pt1 | contig 24761 bp, 24 predicted proteins | sample MGYA00579265_ERZ1643246 | MGnify/ENA primary metagenome ERZ1643246 (study PRJEB29033, sample SAMEA4952261) | chicken gut metagenome | biome: Broiler Chicken; feature: Gastrointestinal Tract; material: Caecum | place: Ireland | collected 2018 | study: Broiler...
TCAGCCGTCTGGTTGGCTGCAGGAATGGAGCCCATCTCACCGCCGACGGTGGTGTATGCATGGCCGTCAGTCAGGGTGATCGTCTGGGATGCCTCATCCCAGGTTACCTCGAACTGCGCGTCAGTACCGGAAAGGATGGCAGCCACGTCGCGGAGCTTGAAGTAGTTGTTGTCGTTGATCTCATAGGCAGCTACGTTGGCACGTTCGCCGTCGACGTAGATCTTATGAGTAGACGGCTTAGCGGGAGTTGAAGCGGCTCCGGCAGCTATGGTTGTAGCAAGTGCAGTAATACATACCGCATTCATGATTTTGCAACTTTTTTTCATTTTAAACACCCTTTCATGTGCAATACTGTAATGAATAAGGAGACATTGCTTGGTTTTAAGAACTGTCTTTAATTATCATACTATATTCTGGATGAAATTTCAACGAATTTCATATTTTTGATACGAATAAAAATCGCATTTTAAATACGTTCTGGGCATCGTCTTATTTATCTAAACTATTCGTAGAGATGAAGAAAGATGGTGCCAACATGGGTAAGAAGCCGTTAAACATAGCGATAGGCAATCGTATCCGCATTTATCGTGAAAGTGCAGGATTAACACAAGAGAGATTTGCTGAGATGATCGGAATGATGCCGAAAAGCATATCCGCCATCGAGCGCGGTCTGGTAGGTGTTTCGGTCGAGACGCTGACAACGATCTGCAAGACCCTGCACATCTCCAGCGATGCCTTGATTTTCGGGGATGAGCAGGTAGAGAATGATACGGCGTATGAAGTAGCGGGACGACTTGCACATCTTGCCCCTGCACAGCAGCAGATTGCGCTTGATATCCTCAACAAGCTGTTGGAGGCATTCGCGCTCGGAAACGGCAGAGAACATGAGGACCAAAGTGAATAGGGGAGACAGCTTCGGATTTGGAAAGCCCGGAGCTGTTTTTTACAGCATCTTGCGGAACACATCAAAATTCGTGCGGTCATGTGGCGGGCAGTAGACAGCGAACCGGATCTCATGGAAATACCCGTCAAACTCCGGAAAGATGTCCCGATAAGCCCGTGCGACAATGTTCGGGTCGTTGCGAAAGGCGCCGCATCCGAACGCACCGAGCACCAGACACTCCGCGTTGTTGGCCGCTGCAACGGACAGGATCTTGTATGCACGCCGGCGATGCAGGCCGAGAAGCTCTTCCGGTGTGACCCGGATCGCTTTTCCCTGACCAGGGTTCATTTTGTTGTACGGCCGCTCCCGCAGGTTGGGCGCTGCACAGCAGATCACATCCACGGTCTGCCACTTGTTTTCCGGCAGACGTTTGGGTGCATCGGTGTCTGTTTTAATGATCTTAATATCCGGAACGTAGATACAGGCGTCCGTGTAGCGCACGTCCTGTTGTTCCTTGTGGAACCGGTAATACTTCCGGTTCAGCTCAGGCGTGGTGAGGCAGGGATAGAGCGTCGAGCACCGGCACAGGGCTTCCTCCTGCGCGCTGCTGCCCCGTGTGACGCCGCCGCCGGGATTGGTGGCAGAGGCAAAATTCAGTACTGCAGCACGGCTCCCCGGATAGCGGATCAGGAGATCCTGCGCTGCCTCGAACGTCCGCTGCGGGGTAACGGTGATTCTGGTCTTGATGCTTTTGCTGATCTCCGGCAGGTCAGGCATCTGCTGCGCCGGATAGAGGACGGTGTGCGTGATGCTGTTCTGCACGGCATCAGCAAGCGCCGGCTCGTGCCCGATCCAGTCCATCGTGTCCTCGAATACGGCGATATTCTGTTCTTTTCTGTTCATGTGGGATGCACTCCTGTTCATTCAGTAGTTTCGGTTTATATTGTAGCGGCATTTGAAGAACGCGATGTTAATCCTCGTTTTCCGATTCGGCAGCCCTGCGCCGTTCAGCTTCCTCTGCGAGAGCCGTTTCATACCACTGCAGCAGGTCGTCCTGTGTCCATATCTTCCCGGCAATGGCATCCTGTATCATCGGCTCGGGGATGCGGGCTTTGCAGGCGGTAAATAGTTCTTCTTTGCTCTGGACGTTATCGAGAGTATTCTGCAGCACATGGGTATATAAACCGATTTTTGTATAGCCTTTGATAAAATCCCGAGAATAGCCTTCTATAAAATGATTGGCCCAGTTAGCAGAGTACTTTTGCGCATATTGTTCGTATTTGGAAGAATAGCTTCCTTTAAGGGAGTATCTGGCGTCGCTCAGCCAACACCAGACGAAATCCTCATGCAGCATCCGGTCCAGCAGGCTGTCCGGCTCAGGTTGTATCTTCATACCAGCCATGTGGTCGAGCAGCTGTTGGATCTCAGACGGTGCATTGCGGGTGGTAATGCTTCGGCTGAAAGAGAGGATATGGATCTGCCAGCAGCTGTCCATGAGCCTTGTTTCTGAATCTCCCACAGCCATAGGGACAATGCGGCAGTAAGACTGCCCGAGACCTGTAATATCGGTATCGCTGATCACAATGGAACAGGTTGGATCAGAAACCCCCGTTGATAAGCGCAGTTCATCCACCAGATGTTTCGGGTCGAACAGGTTTGCGCTGAGGGAGACCAGCATCTTACCTCTCAAGCGGACATACAGGTCTGCGAATGGATAACAGAAATCCCACGGCATTTCTTTAGGCCAGCAGGGTAATTGCACCGTCTTATCAAGCAGGACACTGAGGAAATGCTCCAGAAGCGGCTTGTTGGAAAGGATACGCGGGAGATATTCCAGACTGATGTGTTCTGCAATCATTTTGTGCCCTCCTTTTGAACGTCCGCTGCGAGGTGACGGTGATCGGGGCCCTGCTGTGGATGCCCGCCGGCTTGTGCTCGATCCAGTCCATCGAGTCCTCGAATATGGCGATATTCTGTTCCTTGCGGTTCATGTGGTTCCACTCCTTCATACTGATTTTTCTTCATCGATTTCCTGCTGTGTCTTGTACCGGGCGTATGCGTAATGCACCCCGCCTTCGCTGACGACGTTCATATCCGCATCAACAAATAATTCGTAGCCCTTCAAGATCAGATCGGTGATATAGACCTGGTTGTCATCATCTGCGCCAGTCATCGTCCACGGATCATACGGTTCATACACTTCCATCACGCTCGCCGCCTTTCTCCACCGCTGCCCTGCGCCGCTCTGCTTCCTCCTGCAATGCCTGGTCAAAGCGGACATGCAGATAGGCAACGTCCCATGTGATACCGTCAAGCGCATCACGGTACAATTCAGCCGGTATCCCGGTTTGATGGAAATAAAGTTGCAGCTCCGTATCCGACAAATTCCGTGCCGCAAGCTGTGTCAGCTTCGCGTACAGTTCGGACAGGTCAACAGCGGACAAGGCATTCTCTGAAATAGACTGCGCAGCAGAACGGATGCTCCTGCGGTCTGCGCCCAATTTCAGGCGTGCAGTGCAGCAGGCACAAATGCTTGCCTTGCACTGGCTCCGCATATCGGCGATCGGGGACCATGCAAAATCCTCGTGCAGCATCCGGTCCAGCAGGCTGCTTGGCGCAGGCTGTATCTCCTTGCCGGCCATGTGGTCGAGCAGCTGCTGGATCTCCGGCGCGGCGTTTCGGTTCACTATCTCTGCGGCAAAGGAGAGGATGTGTATCTGCCATGAGCTTTCCAGTTCCGTAATTACCGGTGCGTCCACTGCCATAGGAGCGATCCGGCTGTAAGATTGCCCGAGGTCGACCGGATCAGAGGCGGTCAGGACGATCGTGCAGACCGGATTGGGGAGATACTGCGCCGCTGCATGCATCAGCTCGTCCATCATAGGCTCCGCGCCGAACAGGTTGACATGCAGACAGATGCGCATACCGCCCGTCGTGACCGCGCAGAGATCAGGAACGGCTGAGAAATCACTGCAGGAAGCTTCGGACGGCCAATCCGACAGCGTGACCGGTTCATCCAATAAAACGTGCAGAAAATGCTCCATGAGCGGCTTGTCGGATAAAATGCGGGGGACGTGTTCCGGCAAAATGCGTTCGATCACCATATTCATGCCCTCCTACTGCTTTTGCTGATAGCTGAGCGCCATCTCCATCGCCCGGCTGACAAGATTATCATTGACGATCCGGCAGCCGCAGTCATCCATCTCAATGCCCTGCAGCAGGGTCATACAGAGACGGCTGTGCTCCTGCTGCAGCTTCATGAGTTCATAGCTGAATTCCATTCGGAATTTACCGGCATTCGCCTTGAATTTTTGATAGAGGATGAAGTCATCCTCGGTCATTCTGACATGTACTTTCATTGCGTAATCATCCCCCAGTCGTAAAAGCAGGATAAGATGGGATCGTTCCGCCCGGACCCGAACCAGAAGCAAGTATCAGACTGCATACGGCTATCCGCTGCCAGCATGGACAGATAGTCCTTCAGCTCGTTTAGCCGGAGCTGCTGCAATCCACGGAAGCAAAACTCCAGATACTCGGTCAGGGTGATGCCATAACCGGATGCCTTCCTCTGCCCCTGGCGGAACAGCGTCTGGTCGATCTCGATCACATCCAACAGGGCGCCGTCCTCGCTGCCGATCAGGTCGATACGGACTTTGTTCATTGCAGTTTCCCTCCTCTGGTGCGGGTCGCTCGGATGTTTGGGATGTCGTACAGGGACAGCTGCACGCCGGTCATTGCGTGCCAGCAGGGGAGTGGCTGCCCCGCGTGTGCTTTCGGGACACCTTTGGGATGCGGATGTGGTACAGGTTTTGGATTGCTTTTACGCATTTCGGATTCCTCCTCATGTTTGTCCGGGTAAAATGGGTGCAAACAAAAATACCGTGCAGGCAGTATCCTACACGGTATCCTTGGAGGACGGAACGGAAAACACGCCCCGCCGAAATAAGCAAACTTGCCAAAAAGGCGAAAAGAGGGTATACTTATTTCAGCGGTGCGGAGTAATCCGTTGTGTAGGTGGGCTAATCACCTGCGCAGGTACAGGGGAGTTGGCGCTCCCTTGTACTGCCGTCATTTTTGTTTCTGCCTGTATTATACTACCGAACAAATGTTCTGTCAATCCTAACTGCATAAAATTGTGCAAATTTTTCATATAAACTGAAGTATTCATAACTTTTTAGCGGTAAAAATAAAATTTCATCTTGACATACCCTTTTTATGATGGTATCGCTAATAAGCCGCTGGTCAAGGCTTTGCACAGGATATAGAGAGGGGATTGACCCCTCTGCTGTTATGTGTGCTCAGCCAGCCAATTCTGGCATTGCCGAATGGTCTCCATCGCTCTTTTGGTTCCGACTACATGCATCGGAGATTCTGGGAGTGCCGTTGCGGCCATCCGGTAACTGCGCTCGGACTTTTCGAGCTGCCGCTTGACGCACCTGACAGCGGCCTCGAGCAGCGTAGGGTTGTCCGAAAATATGTTTGCGTCCCAAGATTCAGCTAACTCTACTTCGTTCATGGAATAAAATTCGTACATCAAAAAACCTCCCTGTGAGAAAATGAAAAAGTGCGCAAATACCCTGTTGAGATATAGGGTATTTGCGCACTTTGTGCTTCTGATCTTTAATTTCTATTTATTATAGCATAAAAGGAGAAGAAAGTCAAATAAGTAGCAGCGGTAGGCACAATTTCTTGATATGATTATTGGGAAAATTCATTCTCCGGCTCTCAAGCGCCGGAGTTCCAGCCGCCCTCCATGCTCTGGTTTTCATCATAGGAATCTGGATCGTTATCATATTAAGAGACATTATAAAACGATTCATGCTATCACTTATTCCGAATTATTCGTTGATTTTTTAATATCTTCCGGTTATACTAAATGTAGTAAGTTATTATAAAGGGGGAGCTTATATTGGCATTAATAAAATGTGCAGAGTGTGGGAAAGAAATCAGTGACAAGGCTATTAGCTGTCCTTATTGTGGCTGTCCGGTAGCAGAAACAGAAAAGGTTATGAAAAATACTGATGTGCGGGAAGAAGATTTGGGAGAAAAACCGGAAGAGACCCATCTGGAGCAAAGCACAACAAAGAGGGAAAAGAGATTATCTAAGCGCGGCGTTATTGCAATTATTATTGCTGTGGTAATAATTGCGATTTCAGCTATTGCTTGTTATGTATTGACGAGCGACTTGAGAAATTATAACACAGCGAAGGAACTGTTCGAAGAAGAGTCGTTTCATGAAGCATTAGATAAATTTGTAGAACTTGGTGATTATAAAGATTCTGCAAAGATGGTAGAAAAATGTGAGTATGAATTATCTGTAGACGGTCAGTTTTTAAGAAGCCTTTCAAAAGGGCTGATGGCACGATGGGCCGAATCAGATGCGCAAGCCGCACAAGGAAATATCGGAGAAGATCCGAATATTTACAATACATATTGTGAGATTGAATTAGAGTATATTGAAGATTTTGCGAATCAGTCTTTTGAAGACAGTAAGTTGAAGGAGTATGCAGATCAATATATAGATTGTTTAAGGCGGGCACAGGAGGCTACTACCTACTATACAATAGACTACGCAACATTTAGCTCTCAGTGGTCTGAAGTATATGCGAAAAGAACAATTTTACTGAAAAGATTTGTGGATGAATATGATTTGTCCGTAACACAAGAATACCAAGATACTCTTGACGATCTAATGGTTGATGCAGTAGCTGCGCAGGAGCAAGAAAATGTAAAAAATTCAATCAAGAAAATGACAGAGGCATTTAAGATTGAAACGATACAGGATGAGTGGGGCTACAAGACCTACAAAATTTTCATGAATAATTCTACAGATCGTACATTTGAGTATTTTAGCGCGGAGATTATTTTATACGATAACAATCAGGTGATTGTAGGTACCGGAAACACAGATCAGCTAAGCTCTTGGAAACCGGGGCAAGAGGCTGCGGTTAGTGCATGGTTTGATGGGCAAATCGACCCCAATGATTATACCATTGAGTATGTTCCTCATTATCAATCCGGTACATACTACTCGTAATATTATCAAGAAAGTCGATTAGACTAGTTTTGCAAAGCGAAAGAGGACTTGGAAGAGTGTTGTTCTAAGTCCTCTTTTTAATTCGGGTGCACCGCGAACAAACCGCCGCGCCCGTTACGCGGTCAAGGCTACATACGGAATCGATCTCACAAATCTGAAAGGCAAAATCGACGATGATTAACCTTATTGAAAAAATTTCCTGTTTGTGTTAAGATGCAAACAAGAGCTGATGCTTGTGGTTTCAACAAAGCGATACCGCAAAGAGATTCGCTGGACGAAAGATAAACCAGATTCCACCGCAGGGCTGGGGTATGATCCAAGCTCAAAGGCTTCAAGTGCGCGCTATGGCGCTACTACCCGCAAGGCTATTCCGGATGAGGTTATGGTTGCGGTAAAAACACTTCTTAACAAACGAAGGCTATCACTCAAGAAAAAGGAAGATGCAACACGGATTGTAACTGATTTCATCAATGCATCCCCACGCATCAATAAAATGTTGCGTCGACTTTACGCAAGCGGGAAAGTTGACCCCATAGACGTACTCCGAAAGGCTGGTTTGATTGGTGGTGGTCGTGGAATGCAATAATTAAATGGGGACCAAGCAGTGAATTTCAGCCGGCTGTATGAAATGGCGGAGTCCCGCGATCGCTGCCTATTTCCACCGTCGCTTCCATTTCGCTCGTTTTGCTCGGATATGCCGCAAAAGATTAATCCTTACGTGCCAGAAGAAATCCCTCCTTTGTCTTACAGCGCAAACATCGCCATGATTTCCTTAACCATGTGATCTGTCCGGGCTTTGATGATATCTACCGTCCATTCATCCTTATCACAGACGTCATCGTTCAGATTGAGGCCGTTACGATAACCGATGTACTGACCGTTATTATCTTTGCGTTCCTTCTTTTCATTGAAGGCCTTATTGCTCAACGTACTATTGTATCCGGTGATCGTGAGGTTGCCGAAAGTGTGAACATAGAGCGACTGATATTCCTTCGCTTTTTCACGGTCGCCTCCAGCGATCATATCCACCCAGCTGTCTGGAATATTCGGTCCTTGCGGGAAGATGTGTTCGATAGACCAAACGTACTGATTGCTGTTCGTTTTCCTCCAGAGGTCCTGCACGTTTTCACGGGTCATACCACGCTTTGCCATCATGCAGAGGATGAAACGGGTAGCACCGCTGTTATCATCGTACACAGGACCACGCAGTTTCTCTTCAAAGAACTCATCGGAAGCGGAAACGGAAATGAGGGTATCGCGCAGGTTCGTGTAAATGTCTGCACCACGGTACTCATTCTGTTCGATAGCCTCGATAAACGACATGAAGATACGAGTTAGATCACGAGTAGGCGGAGTATCTGTCAAGTTACGACGGATGAAGAAATTGACCAGCAACTTGCAGATCTTTACCACATCCTTGTCGGTTACGCCAAGCGACTCCTGATGCTTGATCAAGTACATAATAAACAAATAGGACGGGGCACCTTGAACACGCTGCAGATCCAAATAGCTTTCACGCTGTTCGTCGGAAAGGGTATCCGTCTTGTTCAAAATGATACCGGCATAGATTGCTGCATTTTCAGTCAACTCATCCAGTGCAGCAACGGGGTCCTTGGTGATGATCTTTTCGTAGATGTCCAGCATTGTCGACCGGGTTGCAATAGTGCCGAGAGGATACTGACGGTCGCCTTTGAGGAATGGTGCGTTGAGTTTCTTCCTGAAGGCGTTGTAGTTCTGCCTGAAGAAACGCTCTTGATCAGAGTATTCATCACCGAGGTCAGACAGGATTTCAGTCCAGCGAGAGAAATAGTAATCAATGTCGCCATCACCGTTGACATCCAATCGAGCCAGAAGCAAGTTTTTGATAAGGTCGACGGACGTCAGAGGAGTGCCTCTGTTATTCAGGGACTCAAAAAGGGTATATGCGTCGGCATGATTCGACACCTCGATCATGACGAGAATCGCAGAATTCACCTTATCGAGGATTCGGAACATGGCGAGAACCTTGTCGAAAGCATCTTCCAGAACAGCATTTATACGCTTTTTGAAGTAGTTGTATGCTTTTTCGATTCTTCGGAGTCCGGCGAACTTGGGCATGGGCCGCTTCGGGATAATACCAATTTTTGCGAGGAGACCCATGAAATCGTCACGGTTGCTGCCTTGAACCTGCGGAACAACACGAATGTCTGACTGTGTTTTCTTTAGCACCAGTTTGCGCTTGAGCTGAAGGATATCCGACTGCTGGTCTTCATCCAGAAGATCTTTATATGAATTCAGGGTGGTATAAAGTGCGGCAAGGAACAAACTGAGTGTGGTCAGCCTCTGCTGGCCATCAACGACCTCAAACTTCGGTGCGTTAATTGTATCCGTGGCCGAGTTGATACAAATGATTGAGCCGAGAAAATACCCGTCATCGTTTTCAGTGAGGTCGTCAAACAGGGACTCCCATTCTCTAGAGCCCCATGTGTACTCACGCTGATACTTCGGAATCTCGAAGATTACCTTTGAATCCGGGTCAAACACCTGTGATACCGGATACTTGTTTACGTTGATGCTGTTGATATTCATGCACTAAACCATCCTTTGCATATTGTATCATCTTCGTCTGTGTGGATCATACTATAGGTTTAAGCTCCTGTCAAATTTCGCGATTATTATGCTGTTTGGCCTTTGCAGCATGTCCAGTATTCGCGTCTCTGCTTAAATCCAATGTCCGGGCTCAGCTGAAATAGTAAATAATTATTTTGATGTTTAATTATAAAATTATAAAATTATTCGCAATAAATTTGTTTTTTTTATTTGGTTTTTTCGTAAACGCGCTGCCGCACTTGTGCTCACAATGGAGCTGTTGACAAACCCTATCCAATTTTTAAACTGCGTGATAAAATAGAAGAAAAGACAGGGTGGGACGGATATGCTGACACGGACAGAAGGTAAGCAACTCAGGCTTCACACGATCACGATCGAAGATTTGGTACCGGAAGATCATTTTTTGCGTAAGCTGGAGCGGCATATAGACTTTTCTTTTATCTATTACGACATCGCCGGCTGTTACAGCGAAAAGACCGGCCGACCAAGCATTGATCCAATTATTTTGATAAAATACCTGCTCATTGGCTTTCTGTATGGAATCGAATCTGAAAGACGGCTCGAACAGGAGATCCGTGTAAATGTGGCTTATCGATGGTTTCTGGGGCTGGATCTGGACGATACGGTACCCGACCATTCCACAATCTCGCAGAACAGACGCAGACGGTTTCGCGAGACTGGCCTGTTTCGCCGAATTTTCGAGCAGGTGGTGCTGCAATGCATGAACAAAGGGCTTATAACAGGACATACTATCTTGACTGACTCTACGCATATTAAAGCAAACGCTTCTTCCCGAAAAAACATCAAAGTTATGGTGGAAAAGGAGGCCGGGAGTTATCTGAAACGTTTGGATGCATACGAAGAACAAGAGCGCAGCCGTTTGGAAGAAAAGGGCATGATCAAGCCGCAACGGAAGCGCCGACGCCCAGAAGGAAAAGTGATGGTAGAAAAGACTGTTAGTACCACCGATCCGGACGCCGGAATGATGCACAGACCCGGAAAGCCGGAAGGAATGCACTATCTGAACCATCAAAGCATTGATGCCGCAAACGGAATGATTGTAGACGTAGCGGTAACACCCGGAGATGTCAGCGATTCAGTACCATATCTGGAACGTATTGATTATATGCGCAATCATTTGGGGCTGGATATTCGCACAGCCGGGGCAGACAGCGCGTATGGTACGAGCCTTATCTGTCAGACGATGGAGGATATGGGAGTCACGTTTTACACACCAGGTGTCAGTGGCGGCACGACCAGTAAGGTAGAACTGACACGAGAAGCATTTGACTATGATGCAGAGACAGAGCAATTTATCTGTCCTACAGGGAAAGGCCTGCCACTTCGCAGCCTGGAACGCGGAAACTTTAATGTCTGTCGCGTCTACCGTGCCGCTCCCAAGGACTGCATTTCTTGTCCGATAGCAAGTCGATGTGTTAGCAGTAGTCACCGGAGTCGTACCATTCGTGTGAACATCTTTGAAAAAGCGGTGCAGCGACATCGGCAAACAGAAGGAACACCCGTGCATACTCATATATTGAATTTGCGCCAGATATGGTGCGAGGGCAGTTTTGCCGCTCAAAAAGCGAGACATAATCTGCGAAAATTGTATCGGCGAGGATTAGAGGCAGCGGAGGATCACTGTCTCTTGTCTGCGACCGCTTTTAATCTCAAACGGATGATAAAATGCTTGGAGTAACGCCGGAAATGGCGTTCTTTTTATTCTTTTTTCAAATTGTCAATCTTCTGTCGGTCAGACGAAAAATTTGATGGGGTTTGTCAACAGCTCCACAATGAGCACAAGCTTCTGCGGGATACATATTGGCTTTAACACAGAACAGCAGCGGGATGAAGTGAGATGATTCTGGTTTATGATGCTATGCTGCAGGCCGGTCTTCAAGCCAAGTTCCGATAGAGGAACGTCACGATTTGTCCGCGGCTGCAAATCTGATCCGGAGAAAATGCTGTGTCGCTTGTTCCGTTGGTGATATCCTGCTCTACGGCCCACGAGACAGCCGTGGCATAATCGGCGTCCGCCGGGACATCGGCAAAAGAAGAGAGGGAAGAAGGCGCAGGCTGTCCGGCGGCCTGCCACAGATACCGTACGGTTGCCGAGCGGGTGCAGGATGCACCGGCATCGAAGACCGGCGCGGATACCATTCCCTTTTCGTATGCCCAAAGCGCAGCTTCATAATAGTATTCGTCTCCGGTCAGGTTGGAGAACGGATTCTCTATTGCGGCTTCCGGGCAGCCATAAGCACGCCAGAGGAATGTCAGGATCTGTGCGTTGGTGCAGGTTGAGCCGGGGGAGAAGGTCGTTTCGGTTGTTCCGGTCGTGATTTCCTTCTCGATTGCCCAACGCACGGGGTCGGCATAGTAATCCGAGACGAATACGTCGGTGAATTGGCCGACTATGTCCGGGTCGGGCTCAGATGGATAAAAGGATTCGTCCAGATAGACCAGCTTGCCCTGACTGTCATCAAACACGAGCACACCATAGACGAGTTTGGACGGAGTGCCAACGGTGGGATGGAGGACAGAGTAACACAGAATCTGGGGGTTCATATAGTCCTGCATGGTGGTTGCCCGCTGCCAGACCTCTATGGTGATAGTATGACCGATGGCGATCCCTTCCGGGATGGGTTGCTTATAGAAATAGTCCGCATACTCAGGCTGAAACACCCGTCCGTCATCGACCGTGATTTTGCACCAGCGGTCTTCCAAAATCGGATCTTCAATCGGATCTGCGTTGTTTACGTTATACAGACTATTCCCAACACTAATATGATGCACGGTTTCTTCCGTCACAGCAAAGCGCATGGTGTAATGGATGCCACAGCCGTCTCCTGTCCAAGGCAGTATTTCTTTCGAAAGAAATTCCATCCTATCGACAGTGAATACGCCCTCGTAATCGCCATAGTCGTAGGTGTACTGAACATTCTTTGCAGCTGCTGTGCCGCTGCACGCAAACAGCGCGGCGCAAAACGCAGCGGCAGCTCGGATAATAAATCTTCTTTTCATGGGGGCACCTCCTGCTCTTAATCTGTATACGCATGGCGTGGTATCTGTAAAAATTATATAGGGCGCCCCGAGATATGTCAATCTTCTGCAGCGAACAGAAACCTGCCGGTTTTCCTGAAAAGGAAGACCGGCAGGTTGTTTTATAGATTGCCAGCTGGTATGTAATCCGTCAGGTTGCTGCCCACATCCTGCAGACGCATGACGATCCGTCCGTCTGTTTTTTGCACGACGACCTTGGCGATTACACCAACAGGGCAGGGGACAACGGCCGTCTGCTCATAGGACGGTGCATCCTGCCGCAGGAAGACGCTTTGTCCGTCTGGCACAGCCTTCAGCTCGAACACCTGTATCGGCCCGCGGCTCTCCGGATCGATCTGCGCCCACAGATACCACAGGAAATGTATCAGCCAGCCGGGCAGCAGATTCACCAAATTTCGACTGATATATTTGGAAGTATCAGGCATTGCACCACCTCCTGCTGCGGACATACAATAGACATAAGGAAGTAATCAGATAGGAGTTGACAGCGCACACCGGAAATCAAGGCAGCAATTCGCTGTCGTTGGTGTCGATGTTATACAGTACTTGTGCGAGTTCCGCACGGGTCAGCGCCTGCTTTGGATTGAAATAACCTTGGCCATCGCCCACCATGATACCGAGATTGGACATGGCGCAGGCTGCCTGACGGTAATTATAGCCGTAGCTGTCCGTCCATGAGATCTGATCAATATCCGGGAAATGCGTCTTCCAGCCATAGTCGCTCAAGTTGAACACGTTAAAGATGCCGACTGCAAAATCCTCGCGCTCTACGTTGGCATTCGGATAAAAGTATGCGGTATAGCCGAGCGGGGAAGAAGCATTGTCCTGCCGGGAGTTGCCGCCGAGCAGATTGCCGTAGGAGGACGCGTCCTGCGCATACCAAGCGCCGTCAGCTACGTCCGAGAAATAGGTTTCGAAATAAAATGTTTCGTCTGTGGCCAACCGTTTGAGGACGGTTGCGGCTTCAGCGCGGGAAACCGGATCGTTCGGCCGGAAATTGCCGTCCGGGTCGCCTGTCAGCAGGAGATGCGATTTGCAGTACTCGATCGCGCTGCAGTACCAAGCATCGCGCGAAACATCATAAAACGGTCCCTCGCTTTCCGCTGCAGCCACATGACTGCTCCCCGCCTCGCGGACACAATAGCCTTCTGCTTTGGCGGCGCCCGCTGTGCTGCACATGAGCAGGCCGATCAGTGCGGCGGCTGCTGCTTGTTTGAATCCTTGTTTCATTTTGGCTCCTCCTTTTGCAGAGCATAGTGGATGATTGACAAGGTCATTATAGCGTCTGGCATGGACAGGGATTGTCTATCTGCCGGTGGAAACCGAAAATTCATCAAAAAAAGACAGATGGACAAATCATGTCCACCTGTCAGGCTATACTGAATGTAGATCAGATATCCTCATCAAAGAGGAAAAATTTATAGACCGGCACATCGAGTGCCTCAGCAATGGCGAAGAGCGTGCCGAGCGAAACCGTCCGATCAACGGCCGGCGCTTCTACATGGCTGATGAAGACCGAGCTCATACCGATCGCCTCGGCCAGTTGCTCCTGTGTCATGCCGCGCAGCTTGCGGTAATAGGCAATTTTAAGCCCCAGCTCGCGGAATTTGTCCTGATACGGCCGCTCCATGCACATCACTCCTCTGATATTTTATCTTACCGTAACAGGAGAGAAATTGACACGTTTCACAAAGGATAGTATACTCATTATAAATAAGTATATGCGTTATTTACAGGCAGGAGAAGCGCAAAGGCTGGATGAGGGCGGACAGCAAAGGGGGAATCCGTTTGAACAGTCCACAGCAAAAGGACGACCGTATTCTGTCGTTGTACACACGCCTACAAAAGGGCGATGTGATCCGCAAGAAGGAGGAAGCGCAGCGATTCGGCGTGACCGAAAAGAGCATCCAGCGCGATCTGGATACGCTGCGTGCGTTTTTGGAATCCGAACACGCAGGGCAGACCGTCGTGTATGACAAGCGCCTGTCCGGCTACCGGATGGATACCGAGAATGGCAAGCTGACCAACAGCGAGATTCTGGCGGTGTGCAAGATCCTGCTGGAGAGCCGCAGCCTGCCGCGTGCAGATATGAATGCACTGCTGGACAAGCTGCTGGCCTGCTGCGTACCGGAGAGCAACAAGAAGCAGGTCTGCGCACTGATCGGCAACGAGAGGCTGCATTATATTGAGCCGCACCACGGCGTTTCCGTACTCGACCGCCTTTGGGAGATCGGCACGGCGGTCAAAGAGCAGCGGGTCGTGGAGATCACATACGAAAAGCTCAAGAACCATGAGGTCGTGACGCGCACCATCGAGCCGGTGGGAATCATGTTCTCCGAGTATTATTTCTACCTGACCGCATTCATCCGTGGGATCGATAAGGAGAAAGCGTTCGAGAATGCCGACGACTTGTATCCGACGATCTATCGTATCGATCGTATCAAACGGTATGCAATCACGGACGAGCATTTTCAAGTCCGATATGCCGGCCGGTTTGAAGAAGGCGAGTTCCGCAAACGGGTGCAGTTCATGTTCGGCGGCAAGCTGCAGACCATCCGGTTCCGGTATACCGGCCCGTCTATCGAGGCGGTGCTCGACCGGCTGCCGACGGCGGAGGCAAAGGAGAATCCGGATGGGGGATGGGATGTGACAGCGGAGGTGTTTGGGAAAGGCGTTGAGATGTGGTTGAGGAGCCAAAATGGAATTGATTTTATATCTGGGGAGAATAAACAATAATTACGTTCGAATTAAATCGCAACTATAGTAATCTTTCGAAATACCGAGAAATATAAAAGAAAGGAATTGTATCATGGAAATGTTTGGTCAAGCCGAAAAGCAGTAGAGCTTAATCATTGTACATAGCGACGATACAGTTGCGTATGCCAACTATCTGATGATGTTAATTGCATCCAATGATGATGAAGGAAACACTATTGTTGGTGTAAAAGACGGAAGCATTAAAACCATGGTATGGTCGATTAAACAGTATTTGGATAATAAGCCCCAGCTATCAAGTGATCAACATACTCTGTTTATTGGGCAGGATAAAAAAATTTCCGAAGAGTGCTACGGAATGGAACCGAAGTTCAGCAAGTATGGAATGTCATACGGATGGTTGGGAAAGCGTGCCAATCTGAAAGTCACAGATACTTCTGTAAAGAAAAATGATGTAAAGGACTTACTTCAATTTGCTGAGAATTATGAGCCTAAAAAAGACGAAAAACAATTTAATGTTGATGCTACAACGAAATCAACTTTGAAGCAAGTTGCCACAGAAATGATCATGTATGGCGTTTTGGGGCCGTTATCTACGGCAATTGATTATAAAAAATATAAGGATAAAACAAGAATATTCAGTATAAATGCCTCACAACTGTGTTTTATCGAGAATGCTTGGCGAAGTTTTTTGAAATGTAAAATCCAAAGTAACTTGCCGCTATGCCACTACTATTATATAGAAAATTGAAGCCATGCAACCATACAAGTCATTTGCAAAAATGATAAATAGAAAGTGAGTTCATAAAATGATTTCTAAAAACTATAAGCAAAACAAATCAGACGTTATGGCAATTTATCAACAATTTGTCACAGCTTGCAAACAGGCCGGAAAGTCAGTAGCGCCGAGCATTCAGACCCAAGCCGAAAAAATTCAGGCCGAGGTTTTCAACCTTATGGTCTTAGGCGAAGCCAAAAGCGGAAAATCCACTTTTATCAATGCTTATCTGGGTAAAGAAGTTGTTCCTATGGATGTTCGTCAGTGTACCAGTGCGATTATCAAGATTCACCGTGGCAACCAGTTTAAGCTCGAAGCAAAGACTGCTGGCGGTGGAAAAACTGTAATTGAAGGGTACGATAAGATCCGGACATTTCTTAAGGAGCATGCGGCGATTTCTGATAAATACAGAAATATCCCTATCACTACAATCAACAACGAAATTCTCATTCGGTATGGTAAACTTAGCAAAAAAGTTCCTACTCATATTTTGAATGATTTTCTGGAAGAAGAGTTGAAGGACAACATCTTCAATATGGACACAACAGAATATAAAAATCTAATCCGTGAGTACATCAGAGAGAAGGCAGCATCCTGGGGCAAAATTGTCACTGAAATGGACATTACATATCCTCTTCCAGAGGAAATGCAGGGCATTACCATCATTGACAGTCCTGGTGTAGGGGCAGGTGGTAACGTAGGCAAAATCGCTGAGGACTACATAGCTAATGCAAATGCAATAATTTTTGTAAAGTCCTTAAGCGGACAAGCGTTGGAATCTTCTTCTTTTATGAATTTCATGCGGGCAAATTGCCGTGAAAAGCAGAAAGCGTCCTTATTCCTTGTCCTTACGGGAAAATCAAATCTTCAGGGATCTGAGTTCGTTAGCCTTAAAGAACAAGCGATTGATATGTATAAGCATGATGTCGATCCACAGAGGATTATCTTTGTAGACAGTAAAATGCAATTGTTTCTCAATAAATGCCACGAGTTAGGTACTGAAGAAAAAATTGATGCCTATTTTGATGAGCTGGATGAGAATAACAACGATTTTCCACCGGCAAGTAAGTGCTGGCTAAAATCCAAAGGCAGCATCTCAACGTTTAACGAAAAAATGAGCGAGTTATCTAATTTTGGCAATGTTCAAGCGGCTTTAGAGCAGTTTGCCAGAGTTGCAAACTATCTTCAACTCATTGAATTCCTGGAGGCTCTCGAAAAAGAATGTATTCGCTATAAAGAATTATTCTCGCAAGCGTTAAATGTTGCAAGAGAAAACGTGGATGATCCGGTTGCATTAGAAGATCGTATTATCCAAAAGAAAAATCAGATTGCAGAAACCTATACCAAGATAAACGAAGGAATTTTGAGCATTTATCTGAAATATACCGACCAAATTCAGGGTGAAGGTATTATCATGGAAGAAGCGGCTAAACGGCAAGCATCCTATGAAGAACGGTTAGATATTTTTCGCTCACTGACCCAAACAGACATCACCGAAACCACTTTTGGTGAGATGAAGAAAATGACGATGGATGCTATTGATGATACCGTCCAATTTCGACGCACTATTGCCGAACGTGTAATCAACGAATGCAATGAAAAATTAATTCAATTCACTGACGATCCATCTCAAATTCCAGCTGAAGCATATATTCCTAATTTTACGGAAGCTGATTTTGATAGAATTGACGAGGATGCCAAGGAACAGACCTCTGGTTATGACGAAATTGAGCATGGTGCTACTTTTTTTAAGTCCACAGAAAGAGTGCCGTACCATCACCTAAAAGACCATGTAGCTCTGATTGCTGACAACATCCATCAGCGGTTAAATGATGTGATTATTCCCACAATGATTGACAATGTTGTTAGTTATGTTGGGGTGTGCAGAGAGGTCTATGCTGACAAGCTGAGCTGCCACAAGAATGAACTTGTTGCAGAGTACGACCAGCTTCAGAAACAAAAAGATGACAACGAAGCACGTCGGGCCAATGTAGTAACATTGGAACAAAAAGTCGGTGTATTTTCTGAACTTACTGCCGTGACAAATAGGTTGAAAGGGGATTTAATCAATTATGTTGGCAAGTGATGAAAAAAGTAAGGTCTGTGAACAGCTTGATAAAGCGTTGCAAAGCATTCAGCAGGACGCCATGCAAAGCATGAAAAGAGGTATAGCGTCATCGGATATAATCAACCGTGTTACAACTCTTACTGTAAATAAGATTGCACCGCAAAGCAAAATGCTTTTGTCCAGTGCTTATAATATGATGATGGTGCGCACACTTTCTGACCCCTTCTTTTCTGATTCTCAAAATAAGGCTGCTTTTTATGAAGCGGACATTCTGAAGGAGATTACGTCCAAGTTTGATTTTGCCGTCCCTACGGAGATCAACTATCAAAGAGATTACTCAACCTTAAAAACGCTGGCGGCTTCTGGTGCCGTCGTTGTAGCAGGCGGACTGATTGGCGTTACGCTGACATCTTGGATTCCGGTAGGAATTGCAGTTGTTTTGGCTGGAATTATGGAGTTTGTTATAAAGTCAAAGTGCAGAATTTCTAACAACAATCTGAATCAGCTTATAACAGAATATCTCCAAAATGTAAAACGTTCTTTTATGCTCTGGATTGATGCAATCGAATCCTTCTATGACAACAAAGTGGCTGAATTAAAGAAGAATAGGAGTTGACACTATGGACGGCGACCTCACTATAATGAAAAACCAATTACAGAACACTCATAATGTGGAATCTCAGCTTGATCTTTTTCAAAAGGACACTCTTGAACTGGGCAAACTGGCTGCTGAATTCATCACAGAGTTTTTTCCTGCATATGCCTGTGATAATCAAGTAGCCATTGACGCCCCGCTGGAAAATTCCCTTGATCTATTGAATAGCTTTACATTCTATAAAATTGGCGAATGCAAATTTTATAATGTAGAAGATCCCTTCGAGTTTTTTGCATCAAAGATGCAAAAATTATTTACAACAGCCTATTCTATCAATCAAGAAGTATGTTATGGGCTTGTGAGTAATGGTGGGGTAGTTTCTCTGGTTCTTGGTATCGGGCCTACTACGCCTGATAATGACAAGGTCATTCCAACTATTATGGGTGGACTTCTTCCTGGTATAAAATTGGAGAAATACACCACGAAATTTGTAAATCAAATGGATGCCTCTACACAGCAAGACAAAGATCGTTATGTCGGATGTGTTGTTGGAACTCCTGCGTTAAAAATTGACGGAGAACTCCAGCGAAAAGATTTGACATCTTTGATGCGCAGCCTTAATGGTCTTGACTATACTATTATGGTTATGTGCAAGCCCATTTCACCTATGGAAATTCAAAACCGAATTAGTCTGGCAACAGGTATTAAAGACAAGTGTTTTGCCATTTCCAAAAGAACAATTTCCTACCAAAATGGGATTTCCGTTGGTGACACCCATACCGAACAAGAAAGCGTCAGTGATTCAAGTTCTATCCAAAATTCTAAAGGCAGCAGTACGGGCGGAAACGTTTCTGGAGCATTACTCGGTGCAGCTGTTGGGTTCAAAATTGGTGCCATAGCAGGAACTCCTGTCCCGATTATAGGAAATGCTCTCGGAGCTGGCGCTGGAGCTTTAGTGGGTTTAATTGTCGGCTCTCAGTTAACCTTTAACCATAGCAAAACAAAGAATAAGACGGTTGGTGAATCCCACTCTTTGACTAAGGGATATAGTGATGCTATCACAAATACTATCAATAGCAACAAGTCTATTTCGGGAGAGATTCAAAACAGTTTTGCAGTTGAACTGATGGAAATGGCGGATTTGGCAATACAGCGGCTTAAAAGTGGCCGTGGAATCGGAATGTGGAAATCAGTAACCTCCTTTTCCTCTGATTCTGAGATTGCAAGCAAAATTATTCAAGGCTGTTTGTACAGCGAAATTGCCTCGGGAATCCCAGAAGTTCTGCCCCCTGTTGTTTTCAGCTATACAGATTCCTGCACCCAGAAAGGATGTCCTTCCAGCAAAATTCATAATCAGCAGTTGATGATCCCTAAAGATTTCTTTGCCAATAATCAAGACTGCACGAGCCCACTATGCAGTCTCGTTACCTCTGAGGAGTTATGTGCAATTTGTACGATTCCTGTTGATAATACCGTAGGTTTTGAAGTTCATTGCCAGCGACCCTATGCATTGAACTATAATCTTCTAAGCAATGATCACCCTCTCGGAGTGGTCTGCGAGTATGACCGGCCTCTCCCCAATATTCCATTTGGATTAAGTGATTCTGACTTAAATAAGCACACCCTGGTTTGCGGTATTACGGGGTGCGGGAAGACAAACACCGTTAAGAAAATTTTGACTTCTGTGAACAAGCCTTTTCTGGTTATCGAGCCAGCAAAAAAAGAATACCGGAATATTGAAAAAGAGAATGTAACGGTTTATACATTAGGGCGTCCAGAAATCAATTGTTTACGTCTTAATCCTTTTTATGTACCATTAGGCATTAGTCCGCAGCAGCATATTGATTTGCTAAAAGATCTTTTTTCGGCATCGTTTGCTTTTTATGGGCCCATGCCATATATTATAGAGCGGTGTTTGAATAATATCTATGCAAAAAAAGGGTGGAATCTGACGTTAGGTTTTCATCCGTATCTAACCAATAGCTCCAATCTACAGGATTTGTTTGATGCAGAAAAGATTAAGAACTTTTATGCAATGAAGGCCCAACCCTATTTGTTCCCAACCATGCAAGACCTGAAAGACGAAATTGACTACTACATTACCCATGAAATGACTTATGAAGGTGAAGTCAAAGGGAATATTCAAGGTGCTATTAAGGCAAGAATTGACAGCCTGTGCATTGGAGCAAAAGGCTATATGTTTAACACAAATGAGTTCACTGATTTTAGTGATCTATTGCAGCATAACTCAGTTTTAGAACTTGAGGGACTCTCCGACGATGCCGATAAAGCATTCGCCTTGGGACTGCTAATTATTTACATTAACGAATACCGTCAGGTATATAAGGAGTTGGATAGCAGTTCTGAGCCAGAATTAAAGCATCTACTTGTAATTGAGGAGGCTCACAGACTTCTTAAAAATGTTTCAACAGAAAAGAACGAAGATCTGGGCAACCCCAAAGGTAAAGCTGTTGAACATTTTACTAATATGCTTGCAGAAATGCGTTCCTATGGTCAGGGTGTTATCATCGCAGAACAAATTCCGAGTAAACTTGCACCGGAAGTTATAAAGAATTCTTCCAATAAAATCATTCATCGGATTGTTGCCCAAGATGATCAGGACGCTATTGCAAATACTATAGGCGTCTATCCTGAAGATGCAATTTACCTTGGAAATAGCAAAGTTGGCTATGCTCTTTGCCATAAGGAAGGAATGATCCAACCTGTCATTGTGAAGATTGAAAGGGCTGGATGCAACAACATACTGGATGTCAATTTGTATAATCGCAATTTGGCGAATAAAATGTATAAAATCAGTAAAAGCGTAGTTCAGAGCCATCTATCAAAAGACATTTCAGCATGGGCCTTGAAAGTCTTGAACAGTCTAATGTATATGAATAATGCGCTTGCTGTTTTTAATGGCATCAACAGTGGTTGCGAAGATATAGCTTCGATGCTCTCCTATAAAGGTATTAACTTGATTCCGGGTGTGGATAAAAAGAGCTGTATTCTTTCTTGTATAGCTGATGCAGTCATTTCTTTCCTGGTTGCAGGCGTATATAGTAACCATAGGCTTCCTAACGATAAATTGGTAGAATTGCTTCTATCTACCATAGTTGATGGCCCAACTGAGGAACGCTTGTCACACCTTCAACTTGAACTAGAGGTATTTTATGGAAAAAAGCCTGGGAAGCGTGCCGCCGAGATTGTTGCAGCCCTTGTTTCAAAGGAGTATGCCGCCGGGAACGAAATTGATAACATTGTATATGAATTCATAACGATTAAGTCTCCTGATTTTTGCAATTCAGTTAAATCCTACTTAAAGAAAGGGTGAGATTATGCCGACGCGTGAATGGATCGGAAAAGATAAAGTAGTCAATCATCATCTTGAACAAAAGCTCGGTTGAGTCTGAAGGAGATTCTCATATGCAAGAAATCAAATGCCCGAACTGCGGTGAAGTGTTTCAGGTGGACGAATCCGGCTATGCGCAGATCGCCCAGCAGGTGAGGGACAAGGAGTTCGAAAAGGAGCTGTCCCGCCGGGAGAAGGAGCTGGATGCCAAACGTGAAAACGAGCTGACGATCGCCCGGATGGAGCAGGAAAAGAGCCATCAGGCAGAATTGACGAAAAAGGATCAGAAGCTCGCCGAGAAGGATCGCCTGATCGAGCAGCTTCAGGCGCAGCTGGCCAGCAGCGAAACGGAAAAGCGTCTGGCTGTCACCGAGGCGGTGCAGACCAAGGAAAAAGAGAGCGACGCTGCAGTCAACCAAAGGGAGCAGCAGCTGATCGAGAAAGAGCAGGAGATCGCACGGCTCAAGGCGCAGCTGGACAAGGCGGATACCGAGAAGAAGCTCGCTGTTACAGAAGCGCTGCAGGCCAAGGACAAGGAGCTCGCGGACAGGAATACCGAAATCACCGACCTCAAAGGCAAGCTGATCAGCAAGGAGACCGAAAACGAACTGAAGGAGAGATCACTCAAAGAACAGTATGAGGAGAAGCTCAAAATGAAGGAGGAGCAGCTCGAATACTATAAGGACTTCAAAGCGCGCCAGTCCACCAAGATGATCGGCGAGAGTCTGGAGCAGCACTGTCTGGCGCAGTTCAACTCGATCCGCATGACGGCGTTCCCGAATGCTTATTTCGAGAAGGACAACGACGCGAGAACGGGCAGCAAGGGCGATTTTATCTTCCGGGAGTCCGATGAGAGCGGCACGGAGTTCATCTCCATCATGTTCGAGATGAAGAACGAGGCGGACGGGACGGCGACCAAGCACAAAAACGAGGACTTCTTCAGGGAGCTGGACAAGGACCGCCGTGAAAAAGGCTGCGAATACGCCGTACTGGTGTCCATGCTCGAGATCGACAGCGAGTTGTACAACAACGGCATCGTCGACGTATCCTACCGGTATGAAAAAATGTATGTGATCCGCCCGCAGTTCTTCATTCCGATCATCACCCTGCTTCGCAATGCGGCGCTCAATTCCTTAAAGTATCAACGCGAGCTGCAGATCGTCAAGAACCAGCAGCTGGATATCCTGCACTTTGAGGAGAACATGAATACCTTCAAGGAGGGCTTTGCGCGGAACTTCGAGTTGGCTTCGCGCCGGTTCCACGAGGCGATTGAGGACATCGACAAAACGATCAAGGCGCTTGAAAAGACCAAAGCGGATCTGCTGTCCTCGGATCGTAATCTGCGGCTCGCGAACGACAAGGCGCAGGATCTGAGCATCAAAAAGCTCACCAAGAATGCACCGTCGGTCAAAGCGATGTTCGAGGAACTAAAATAATCAGTCAGAATCGGGAATGACCAAAGCGAACCCCCATCCTCACTTGTGCTCACAATGAGCACAAGCTGCGCGGTATCCGACTTGCTTTTGATTGCGTACAGCAACGTGCAAAACGCCAAGGAGAGAGAAGCCCTGCATCCAGTCTACCTATGCGCTTGGGGCAGGGAGGAAAAGCTGATACAACACCCCGAACGAAAGCTTCGTTCGGGGTCAATTTTTTGCCATCGCAGAAAAATCCGCGTCTTCATATTGCAACCGCTGCCCGATCCTGTTATAATCAACATACGAACAAATGTTCGATTATCGGAGGGCGGTGAGCAGGGATGCAGGGCAAGACGGACAGCGTATATATTGCAATCGACCTGAAGTCATTCTACACCTCGATCGAGTGTGTGGACCGCGGGCTGGATCAGCTCACAACCAACCTTGTCGTTGCCGACCAGAGCCGCAGCGACAAAACGATCTGCCTTGCCGTGTCGACTGCGCTCAAATTGCCAACTTCGGGTGCAAAACCGCCTCCGCCAAGCTTATCGCAGCGGCTGTCGTGGATCTGTTTGACCGCATTGCAAACCCCGACCTGCTGGTGCGGCGCCTTACCATGAGTGCTAACGGCGTTGTATCGAAGGAAGCGACCGGACGCGGCCGGAATGAGCCGATCGGCGGGCACCGTGTATGGCAGACAGCCAAGCACAGCTTGCACCATGATACGCTTTTACTAAAGAAAAACCGCTCAGGGCAGAAAGAGAAGGGAAATGAATACGCCGCCTGAAACGGTGCCCTTAGGCCGCACGAATGGTGCAGCCAAACCGCTAAAATGGTGCATGGTGACCGCAGCCATGGTGCATTGACAGGATGGCCACTAAAATGGATTTAGCATCGTCAGATGCAAATTCAATTTAGGAGGCCTTACCATGGTCAATCACAAAGAGATCCTTCGGCTCAAACATCTGGGACTCACAAACCGGGAGATCGCAGATGCTGCTGGCTGTGGCCGCAACACGGTCACACGCACATTAGCCCGTGCTCGGGAGCAACAGCTTGGCTGGCAGCAAGCGCAGTCCATGTCGCAGCGGGAAGTTTCCCAGTGGCTATTTCCAACCGAGCAAAAGAACCCTGCCTACAAGATGCCGGACTACGAGTGGGTACACCGTGAGATGCAGAAGAGCGGCGTCACCCTGAGTCTGTTGTGGGTTGAATACTGCGAGCAGTGTCGTCAAAGCGGCGAGCTGCCCTACAAATCCACCCAGT
>ERZ1643246.1550-NODE-1550-length-24747-cov-5.229832_pt1 | contig 24747 bp, 15 predicted proteins | sample MGYA00579265_ERZ1643246 | MGnify/ENA primary metagenome ERZ1643246 (study PRJEB29033, sample SAMEA4952261) | chicken gut metagenome | biome: Broiler Chicken; feature: Gastrointestinal Tract; material: Caecum | place: Ireland | collected 2018 | study: Broiler...
GATCTCCACAGCCTTCGGCAGTTTTTCCCGCAGAAAAGAGACATTTACCAGCACATACGGAACACAGGATTTTACCTGATCTCTCTCGGCCAGCACCTTGACGGAAGTCTCAAAACGCCCCAGCTCTCTCTCCATCATTGACTGCATCTCCAGCAGACTGTGCCGCTCTGTCGGTGTCTGTCCCAACAGAAGGCGCAGGAAAGAGATCGTGTGAAGCGTCTCCAGCGGCTGGTCATCCACCCGGAAATAGTACACCAGATGCAGGATGCCGTCGGTCTCGATCTTCTGGAAAAGGACGGTACTTCCGGCAACTTCGCTGACCTCCTGGGGAATCTCCGCCTGATGTTCCGGAATATCCTTCAGAGAAAGAGTCGGCAGTTTCGCCAGCTGTCGGGGATCTTCCGGCTCCTGCTGCACACTGCGCAGATGACGGTATTCTTCAACAACCTGTTCTCGCTGCTCCGGCGACCAACGCTCCTTCCTCTTTGCGAGACGTTGTCTTTCGGCTGCGTCTCGCTCCTCGCCCAGCGTCGCGGACGGAATCAGAACCACTCTGGCGGTGTGGGGATTGTCCAATATGTCTTCCCGGATCATCCGCTCGAAATATCCCTGTTCCATCTTCTCCCGCAGGGAGGCGAAGACCGAGGCTGTGGAGAGATTCTGGGCCGGATCCCCTCCGTACAGCCAGCTGTCCAGCGAATGAATCGCATGCATGAGTCCTCTCGGCATATTGCCGTAGTCCTCCTCCCTCGCGGAAAATTCCCTGCGGCTCAGCAGCGCTTCCAGCTGGCTGTGATCCAGTCCGTCCTTTACCAGTTTCTCCAGCGTTTCCGTCACTTTTCCAAACACCTGCTCTCTCTGATCTTCTCTGACATTTCTCACAAGAAGCATCAGATAGGGCTGCTGTATTCCATTCTGAAAATACAGTTCCACATCCTGGGCCAGTCCGGTTTCCAACAGCGCCCGTTTCAGCGGGGAGGCATTGGTGGCGCAGAGAATCTCTGTGAGAATATCCAGCGCAACGTTCTCCTCCGGCCGGTCAAATCGACCGCACACCCAGCCCCAGGCCAGCATCGTTCTTCCCTCCGCGCTCTCTCCCCGGCCGATCTCGTAGCGGCCCACGCGTTCCGGCGGCGTTACCGGCTGCTGCATCGGGATTTCCGCATCTGGTTCCTCCTCCGAAAAATCTCTGAGTACCGCATCCAGCTTTGCCAGCACCGCGTCCAGGTCCATGGTTCCATCCAGAAAAATGCGTGCGTTGGACGGATGGTAAAACCGCCGGTAATTTTCTACATATTTTTCATAGGTCAGATCCGGGATATGCTCCGGATCCCCGCCCGACTCAAACCCATAACAGTTATCCGGAAACAGACTGCGGTTCATCTCACTGAGCATCCGGGTATCGGGAGACGCATAGGCTCCCTTCATCTCATTGTAGACCACGCCGTTACAGATCAGTTCCCCCTCGGGCTCCTCCAGTTCATAGTGCCATCCCTCCTGCCGGAAAACATCGCTCCCGGTCACGCAAAGGGGGTGGAACACCGCATCCAGATACACTTCCATCAGGTTCAGGAAATCCTGCTGATTGCGGCTGCAGACCGGATATACCGTTTTGTCCGGATAGGTAAAGGCATTCAGAAAGGTCTGCAAAGAGCTTTTTATCATCTCCACAAAGGGATCCTTTACCGGATATTTCTCTGATCCGCAGAGGACGGAATGCTCCAGAATATGAAAAACACCCGTATCATCCGACGGAATTGTCTTGAAAGCGATGGCAAAGGTCTTATTCTCCTCCTCATGATCCAGCCACACCAGTTCCGCCCCGTTTTTCCGGTAGCTCATCCGGTACAACCGGCCGTGTTTTTCCGGAAGATCCCTTACATCCCGCAGAAAAAAGCCGTGGCTTTCCGCAATCTCCTGTATCAAATTGTCTTTCTCCATGTTCGTTCCTCCTTCAATTTCTCCTTTATAATATGATATATTTTCTCCACGCACGCGTCTTTGCCGAACAGCGAATGTTTTCAGAATAGACAAAGACAGGAAAATTTGTCAAGCGCCTCTGTCCATTCTGCCCTCTGCCCGGTTCAATCCGCAGATGCTGTATTTACATTTTTCCTTTTCTCTGTTAGATTATAAGCGTTCATCCGCTCATCCTTACGGATATGATTTCTTTGAAAAGAGGATTGGAAATGGCACAAAAGAATTATAATATCGAACTGACGCGAATGCTCGCATTCCTCATGGTCATCGCCATTCATGTGACAAACTATTTCTGCCGGGCCTACGGCGAAATTTCCACCGGAGAATATCTCTTCTCCCTGATCATAGACACGGCATCCAGAGTCAGTGTCCCCTGCTTTTTCATGATAACCGGCGCTCTGCTCCTCGGCCGGCAGGAACCTCTGGAAAAACATATCCGGAGATTGATCCGCTTTTTCGTTGTGCTGATCGTCTGGAGCCTGATCTACTGGGTATGGAACACCTTCTACATGGACACGGACGTAGACCTGAGCCAGATTCTCTACACCCCGACAGAGGCGCACCTGTGGTATCTCTACGCCATGATTCCCATCTACTGCGTCATGCCATTCTTTCAGGTCATGTGCAGACATATGGACGAACGGCTGGAGCGCGCTTTCCTGATCCTGATTACCGCCGCGGCCATTGTCAACTATATCGTCTCCCTGCAGAAAGAGGAGGTCTACTACGACCTCCCCATCATCGGCGACCGGATCTACTCCTACTACATCTTTATCGGCTACTATATTGCCAAGTACCGGAAAAACGTCCGCCTTTCCCAGCGGGCAGCCGCCCTGATCTGCACCGTTTGCCTGCTTGCCGCCTTTGCCCTGACCTGGGGCATCAGCGCTCTCTCCCAGACGCACTATGAGAGGGTCCTGGAATACGGAGACCCTCTCATAGCGCTGGCCGGCGCGTCCTTTTTCCTGTTCATGCTGCGGATCCGGGATGGAAATTATGTCCCCTCCGTCAGAAAGAAAAAGGCCGTTGACCTCATATGCGGTTGTTCCTTCGGAATTTATCTGATCCATATCCTGTTTCTGGACAACTACAAAAAATATATGGAACCCACTGACCTTACGGCATGGATCGCCGTCCCGCTGCTGATCGCCTCCATCGCGACGGTATCTTTCCTGTGTGTCTGGCTCCTGCGGAAATGTTCCCTGGGCAGACACCTTACCTGAGCTTACCTGCCGGCAATTTCTCCATTCCCCTTTCAACAGACGCATCGGCGGACACCGGATCACTGTCCCCATAGCAGAATGTTCCCTTCCCGCTCTTCTTAACCTGATAGAGCCGGTCGTCCGCTCTTTTTAACAGGCTGTCCACGTCCCCTTCCTCGTCACTGACAGCGATTCCAATACTGACAGAGGTACTGCCTCTGTCGTACTTCGCACAGGCGTCCCGAAAATCACAGCATATATGCCTTGCCTTGTCTCTGAGCACCTCTCTCTGTGTACATCCCGGCAGAAAAATCAGAAATTCATCCCCGCCAAAGCGGGCTGCCACGTCTCCCTCCCGGATACATTGCCGGATGACCTGTGCCAGCGTTTTCAGCACCTGATCTCCCACCTGATGTCCGTAAGTATCGTTGAAATGTTTGAAATTATCGATATCCAGGATCATCAACGCCCCCTGATATCCCTCAGCGAGATATTTTTTGATGCCGGAAATTGCCCCTCTGCGATTGAACACGCCGGTCAGCGGATCCCGCATCGTCTCCTGCCACAGCCGCTCCTGCAGGCGGATGTTTTTGCTGACGTCCAGCATGACGCTGACTGTCGCTTTTCTCCCGTCTTCCGTGACAATGCCATGCCCCTTATCATCTACCCAGAGTCTGGTGCCATCCTTCCGAATTACCCGATAGCGGACATCATACTCCCCTTTCTCCCTCAGACCTTCGAAAATGGTCTTCTCGACCCGTTCCCAGTCCTCCGGCGCCACGATCTTCTGCAGACACTCCCCTGTCGCCTCCACGAACTCTTCATAGGTATAACCGAGATAATCCAGCATCGTATCATTGACAATATAGAAGGGCAATCCCTCTTCCAGATAACATCCGGCAATCCCTCCGGGAAGCATGGAAAGCATAATTTCCATCAATTTCCTGCTGGACACGGGATCCAGTTTTCCCACTGACTGACGTCCGTACCGCAGTGGGGACATCCCCTGATTTTCCTCCTGGTCCGCCGGAAGGGACATGTGAAAACTGACAATCTTCCACTCATCTTCCCTCTTTTCGACGGCCATGGTTATCCTGGTCCAGAAGGACATTTCGCGTCCCTTTTCATCCGGCGCGAAAATCAGAATACCGCTGTATGCCTCATATAGCCGGCTGCCATACATTTTCTCTCTGTAATCAACAATCTCAAAGCGGTGGGCTGCGGGAATACGTTCAAACACCCTGAGCATTTTCGTTCGAATCTCATCTTTGTTCACCGCAACCTCAGAAACGCCCATTCCGATCACAACAGCATCGTCCGTCAAAAACGCCATTGTCGTTCTCAAATCTCTTCGAATCAGATAGGCATCCAAAAACTGTGTGAGCAAATCTCTTACCAAAAGCCTGATCCCTCCTGCAAATTCTGTAACCTTGAAATTTATACTACATTTGCAGGACGGCTGTCAAGCATTCCTTTACAGATATTTGCAGGTATTTTCAGCGCATCTCCACTTCCAATATCGACGGCTCCATCCCGGCGCTTGTCACGGTAATTTTTGCCTTTCCGGTCTCTTTTCCGGCTCTGAGAACCGCCAGCGTTCTTCCCCTGTACGCATGATGGCGCGCGCTGCCGAAAACTTCATCGGTTTTGCACAGAGCGCTCCCGAATCCGGCCAGAGATACCGGTCCCTCTACACTTAACTCCACCGGCTGTTCCACATACGGCTTCAGGCATCCGTCTTTGTCTGTAAACTCGACGATCAGATAGCAGAGATCCTGATTGTTGGCTCGCAATACGGTTTTTTCCGGTTTCAGAGTCAGTACGGTCTCCCTTCCTCCGCTGACCAGACAATGAGAAGCCACTACCCTTCCCTCCTTATCCAGAGCCTCCGCCGTCAACGTCCCCGGCGCGTAAGCTGTCCGAAACAGCGCCTTGTATTTCTTTACTTTTCCGGTTCCGATTTCCTTTCCATTTAAGGTCAGCCTTACCGCGTCTGCATCCGCGTAAACCTCCACTGTGGCCTTCGTTCCCTCGTATCCCTGCCAGCTCCAGCTGTCGATGGCATTGGTAAACTGCCAGGCGCCGGTGGAAGGGGATTCCCCGTCGTGGTTCAGGGGCCTTACCCCGATAAACGGCTCCTTCCGCAGCCCCCAGACTACCTGCATGAAATACATGGAAGCCAGAGGTTTTCCGGTAATGTCAATCATACCCTGTCCAGCCAGAAGCGGCAGCCCCCTGTAGGAATGGTATGTCCAGTCTCCCATGCAGGCCTCCCCGATATAGTCCCAGGCGGACCACACAAAGTCGCCGATGACCTGCGGCAATCTCTTTACCCGCTCCCAGTTGTAGGGAAGATCAGCAGCCATGGTCTCGGATCCCACCATGATACGATCCGGATACTGCTTCGCGTCCGCCTCATACCGGGAAGAAGCGTAGTTCAGGCCGATGATATCCAGCGCTTCCGCCGCTCCCCGGCAGGCCCTGGCTCCCTTTTTTCCGGCGCTCATAAAGAACATCAGCGGTCCCAGTTTCTGGGCCATGGCATTGAAGAAAGCGGACCCTGTCTTCTTCTCCTTATAGCCCCGCTCCCGCGGAAGAGGCTCCGGCCGATAATCTCCCCTGTCCCGATACACCCCCAGTCCCATATTGGTATAAACATTCAGCAGCACGTTGATTCCGGCGGTAACCGGCCGGCTCCGATCCAGTCCATGGACAAACTCCGTCATTTCCCGGCAGGTCTTTACCCCTTTTTCCGTGGCTGTCTCCGACACCTCATTTCCAATGGAATAGAAAATCACACTGGGATGATTTCGCGAAGTATCTACCATGGACGTCAGATCCCGCCTCCACTGGCTGTCGAACATTCTGGAATAATCATGATAGGTCTTCGGCACATACCAGCCGTCAAATGCCTCGTTCATCACATACATGCCCAATCGGTCACAGAGTTCCAGCGTCATCTCGGAGGCAGGATTGTGCGCCATACGGATGGCGTTGAAACCACTCTCCTTCAGAATTCGGATGCGCCGCTCCTGAGCATCGTAAAATTCGCAGGCCCCCAGAACACCGTGGTCATGATGGATACATCCGCCCCGCAGCAGCACACGCTGCCCGTTGACCGACATTCCCTTTTTTGCGCTCCACTCCAGGGAACGGATGCCAAAGGAAATCCTCTGCTCATCCCCTGGGATGCGCACCAGACAGGTGTAAAGATTCGGTTCCTCAGCGCTCCAGAGTTTCGCGCCTTCCAGGACTATTTTCCCGGGCGCGCCAACATACAGCCGTTGCCCGCCATCATAAATTTCCACAGTGACCGGCAGCGGTCTCTCCTCCATATCCGTCCCACCCGCAGCATCTTTCCCCGCTATTTCCACCTCCATAAAAATCTCAGGCGGGCAGATGGATTTTGTCTCAACCTTTACTCTCTCAATATGCACTTTCTCGCGAATCCAAAGCGTCACAGGCCGGTAAATGCCGGAACCGGAATACCAGCGGCAGTTCGGCTCCAGGGAATTGTCCACGGAAACAGAAATTTTATTTTTTCCCGGACGCGCCTTTTCGGTAAGATCCACATCAAAGGGCGTGTATCCATATCTGTGTTGTCCCACTTTTGCACCATTCAGCTCCACAACGCAATTCTGATATACCCCCTCGAAGTGAAGCACAACCGATTTGGACGCCTCCTCCTCAGACAAAACAAATTCTTTCTCATAGCAATATTTCCCTCCGGGAAAATACCCGCTGTTCACACCATTCGGACAGCCGGCGTCCCGTTTTTCGGATATCATGGCATCATGGGGCAGCGTTACCTCCAGAGGATCATCCCCCTCTCTGTAAAAGATCCAATTATCATTAAAATCCATCCGCATCTTTCTCCGTCCCTCCTTCTCAAAATTGCAGAATGATTTTAATCTATTTCCCTCTCCCTGTATTGTAAAATAAGTTACGCTATTACAATTTTATCCAAAAAAATGACTATATATGGAAACGGTTCCCGGTATCCGCCTCAGCGGAAATTCCCCTGTGCTCCACAGACGTGGAAAATACAATCAGGGTCTTCGTCCGTCCGAACCTCTGCAATTCCCCGATAAACTGATCCAGTTCCACCGTCCCCGGGAACAGAACCTCCAGAACCATGGAGTAGTCCCCCGTGACGCAGTTGCACTCAACCACATTCGGACACGCCTTCACAAAAGGATAAAACGTCTTTTTATCCTCCGGCGGCACCTCCAGATTGATCAGTGCTTTGATATGATATCCGAGGGCTTCCGGGTTGACCTGCGCCCGGTATCCTGTGATAATCCCCTCTTTCTCCATCTTTTCAATTCTCGCGGAAACCGCGGGCGTAGACAGATAAACCTGTGTCGCGATCTCCTTCAGCGGCGTTTTCGCGTTCTCCTGTAAAACGTCCAGAATGATTCTGTCCACCTCCTCCAACTCTTCGTGTCTCATATTCCGTCCTCTGTTTCTCTTTTAAAATGAAAAAAGACGTACCCATCTCTGGATACGCCCTTGTATCTGTTTCTTAGAATAGCAGTCTCACACACCTTTGTCAAACAGATCCTCTTTTTCTCCGGCATGCCTCCAACTTCATTTTTTTAAGAAATTGATACCTATTCTTTCTCTTTTTAAGCATATTACACAAAAAAATAAAAAGTTTTTTGTCATTTTCGCCTTGTATTGACTTCGATTCTCCAAAGTTTTACCATTGCACTCAGTTGATGCGCAGCAACAAAAAAGCAGCTAAGGAGAAACATCATGTCCCATACATACGATCCCTACACAAATGTCATCAACACGATGACAAAAGCAATGGAAATCGGTCATATCGATTCCTCCATGTTTGAAATCCTGAAAAATCCCCAGCGGGAGACCAAAGTATATCTTCCCGTCGAGATGGACGACGGCACCATCCGGGTGTTCGAGGGATACCGGGTACAGCACTCGAATATCCGCGGCCCCTTCAAGGGTGGCATTCGCTACCACCAGAACTGTGATCTGAACGAGGTAAAAGCGCTCGCCACCTGGATGACACTGAAATGTGCCGTCGCCGACATTCCCTACGGCGGTGCGAAAGGCGGCATCCGGGTTGATCCCAACACCCTCTCCACCAGGGAACTTCGGCGTCTGACCAGACGTTATACTTTTGCCATTGCACCGATCATCGGAGCCGACACAGACATTCCGGCTCCGGACGTAAACACCAACCCCCAGACCATGGCATGGCTGCTGGACACCTACAGTCAGCTGAAGGGTCATCCCTGTCCCGGCGTTGTAACCGGCAAGCCGGTCGAGCTCGGAGGGTCCCGGGGCAGAAATTCCGCCACCGGACGCGGCGTAGTCATCAGCACGAAACTGATTCTCGCGCAGGATAACCGGAAACTTGCCGGAACCACCGTAGCCATTCAGGGAATGGGAAATGTGGGCGCGAACGCGGCCAGGGTATTTTATCACAGAGACGTAAAGGTTATCGCGATCAGCGATGTATCCGGCGGTCTCTTCTGTAAAGACGGTCTGGATATCGATGCGATCTCCGTCTTTCTGGAAACAGAGGGAGCTCTGCTGAAAGACTACAGCGCTCCCGGTGTCAGCCATATTTCCAACGAGGATGTGCTGACCTGCGACTGTGATGTGCTGGTTCCCGCGGCTCTGGAAAATCAGATTACCGCGGACAACGCCGAAAAATTGAACTGTCGCTATATTGTGGAGGCCGCCAACGGGCCGACCACAGAGGAGGCGGATGCCATTCTTGAACATCGCGGCATCACGCTGATCCCGGATATTTTTGCCAACAGCGGCGGTGTTATCGTCTCCTATTTTGAGTGGGTACAGAATATACAGGAGCTGACCTGGGACCGCGATCAGGTAAACGAGATGTTGGAAAAACTGATGAGCAAATCCTTTCAGAGTCTCCTGGACGCAGCCGATGAATGCCATTGTTCCTATCGCATGGCCGCCTATATTGTCGCCCTTCGGAAACTGGTTACCGCTGAGAAGATGAAAGGGATCTTTCCCTGAAAAATCCCTTCTTAAAATACAGGGAATGAATAATAAGAACAAACGCAACAGATACGCAACAAAAAGGAAAATAAGAAAATCCCGCTGCAGGCAGGACCACGAAAGGGTCCCGCCCACAGCGGAATATAGAATACCAGACCAGAAATTATTTCTGAGCGATCGCTGCCTGCGCTGCCGCAAGTCTTGCGATGGGTACACGGAACGGCGAGCAGGATACATAATCCAGACCGATCTTGTTGCAGAACTCAACGGAAGAGGGATCTCCGCCGTGCTCTCCGCAGATTCCAAGATGCAGGCTCGGGTTAACCGGCTTGCCGAGTTTGATTGCCATCTCCATCAGCTTGCCAACGCCATCCTGATCCAGCTTAGCGAAGGGATCGTTCTCGAAGATCTTCGCATCGTAGTAAGCGTTCAGGAACTTACCAGCGTCGTCACGGGAGAATCCGTATGTCATCTGAGTCAGGTCGTTGGTTCCGAAGCAGAAGAACTCAGCTTCCTTAGCGATCTCATCCGCAGTCACACATGCACGCGGGATCTCGATCATGGTACCAACTTCGTACTCAAGCTCGACTCCTGCAGCTGCGATCTCAGCGTCAGCGGTCTCAACCACGAATTTCTTCACATACTTCAACTCTTTTACATCGCCAACCAGCGGGATCATGATCTCAGGCTTAAGATCCCAATCAGGATGTGCCTTCTTCACGTTGATAGCAGCACGGATCACGGCCTTGGTCTGCATCTTGGCGATCTCCGGATAGGTAACCGCCAGACGGCATCCTCTGTGACCCATCATCGGGTTGAACTCATGAAGAGAATCAATGATAGTCTTGATCTCCTCAACAGTCTTTCCCTGTGCGTCAGCCAGCTTCTTGATGTCGGCTTCCTCGGTGGGAACGAACTCATGCAGAGGCGGATCCAGGAAACGAATGGTAACGGGGCATCCTTCCAGAGCCTCGTACAGTTTCTCGAAGTCTCCCTGCTGATAGGGAAGAATCTTCTCCAGAGCTTTTTCTCTCTCCTCAGCTGTATCGGAGCAGATCATCTCGCGGAATGCCGCGATTCTGTCCTCCTCGAAGAACATATGCTCGGTACGGCAGAGACCGATACCTTCTGCGCCCAGCTCGCGGGCCTTCTTGGCATCTGCAGGGGTATCAGCGTTGGTACGAACCTTCATGGTTCTGTACTTGTCCGCCCATGCCATAATTCTTCCGAACTCGCCGGCGATGGTAGCGTCCACGGTCTTGATCTCGCCCTCGTAGATGTTACCGGTAGTTCCGTCAATGGAGATGTAATCTCCCTCATGGAACTCCTTGCCGCCAAGAGTAAATTTCTTGTTTGCCTCATCCATAGCGATGTCGCCGCATCCGGATACACAGCAGGATCCCATACCACGGGCAACAACGGCTGCGTGGGAGGTCATACCACCGCGAACGGTCAGGATACCCTGAGCAACCTTCATGCCGGTAATATCCTCGGGAGAGGTCTCCAGACGAACCAGAACAACCTTCTCGCCTCTTGCAGCCCACTCCTCTGCGTCCTCAGCAGAGAATACAACCTTACCGCAGGCAGCGCCCGGAGATGCTCCAAGTCCCTTGCCAAGCGGGGTAGCCGCCTTCAGCGCAGCTGCGTCAAACTGGGGATGAAGCAGTGTATCCAGGTTTCTCGGATCGATCATTGCAACGGCTTCTTCCTCGGTTCTCATGCCCTCATCCACCAGATCGCAGGCGATCTTCAATGCAGCCTGAGCGGTTCTCTTTCCGTTACGGGTCTGCAGCATGTAGAGTTTCTTGTTTTCAACAGTAAACTCCATATCCTGCATATCTCTGTAATGGTTCTCCAGTGTCTGGCAAACTTCCTCAAACTGAGCAAATGCCTCCGGGAACTCCTCAGCCATCTTCGCGATAGGCATCGGGGTGCGGACACCTGCAACCACGTCCTCGCCCTGAGCGTTGATCAGGAACTCGCCCATCAGCTTCTTCTCGCCGGTAGCCGGGTCTCTGGTAAACGCAACACCGGTTCCGCAGTCATCGCCCATGTTACCGAATGCCATGGACTGTACGTTTACAGCGGTACCCCAGGAATACGGGATATCGTTGTCGCGGCGGTATACGTTCGCGCGAGGGTTGTCCCAGGAACGGAATACGGCCTTGATGGCTCCCATCAGCTGCTCCTTGGGATCATCCGGGAAATCCTGTCCGATCTTAGCCTTGTACTCTGCCTTGAACTGAGAAGCCAGCTCCTTCAGATCATCAGCGGTCAGCTCTACGTCGTAGGTCACGCCCTTCTCGGCTTTCATCTTGTCGATGAGCTCCTCGAAGTACTTCTTGCCGACTTCCATAACGACATCGGAGTACATCTGGATAAATCTCCGATAGCAGTCCCATGCCCAACGGGGATTTCCGGATTTCTTTGCGATAACATTTACAACGTCCTCATTCAGACCCAGGTTCAGGATCGTGTCCATCATACCGGGCATGGAAGCTCTTGCTCCGGAACGAACGGAAACCAGCAGCGGATTCTCCAGATCGCCGAATTTCTTTCCGGTAATCTCTTCCATCTTGCCGATGTACTCGTTGATCTGCTCCTGAATCTCCTCGTTGATCTCTCTGCCGTCCTCATAGTACTGAGTACATGCTTCTGTGGTAATGGTAAATCCCTGAGGCACCGGAAGACCAAGGCTGGTCATCTCTGCCAGGTTTGCACCCTTGCCGCCAAGAAGCTCTCGCATGTTTGCGTTACCTTCGGAAAAAAGGTAAACCCATTTTCTTGCCATTGCAATTTCCTCCTAATAATTTATACTCTTTTCTGTACAGATTCCATTCCCCCGAATAAAAATCTGTGCAAAGTTGTGTGTTTTTGAGCGCACATATTTATCTTACCATATATTCTCAGTTTCGCAAGAGATTTTCCGAGAAAAAAAGTGAAAAAAGCGAAACGGGCTTCCGACATTTTTGAATGTCGAAAACCCGTTTTTTGCCGTACCTTTTTCGGGATCTGTCAAATGCGAATCCCCATCGAGGAGAAAATTACCGCTCCTCTTTCCGTCCGCCCAGCACAGACAGCAGTCCCGCGCCGCCGGTCAGGGCCATGACCAGCATCAGGAACAGCATCCCGCCAAAGGGATCGCTCGTCCTGGGGCTTACAGTGCCTGCCACCGGATTTGCTGTTCCCGCCCCGGTGCCTGCCGCCGCGCCGCCGGAAGTCTGCTGCTGACCGCCGGAAGCCTGCCCCGGCTGCTGATTACCGTTCGCACCGCCAGCACTGCCACCGGTCGGATTATTCGTTCCCGCGCCGGGATTCTGTCCCGGTGTGAGGGAGGGATCCGTCGGCTCCGTGCCCTGTCCATCATCCGGAAGGGGCTCGTAGGAAGGTCCCTCCGGCGTTGCCACATCTGTCGCGCTGCCGCTGATATTGTAGGCCGCCACTGTTCCGGATACCTCAAAGGCCGCCAGAAGCATCGGACGTCCGCTCTTCGTGTCATTTGCAGAGATGAAAGCCAGGCCCTCGGGAGCCACGTCCTCCGCAATATCCGCGCTGAAATCTCTGGTGTTGATGTAGTTTACATAGGATGCATTTGCCGGATCCGTGATATCGTAGACCATGATGCCTCCGACGCGCTCCAGAGCAATAAAGGCGTAAGTACGGTTCCCGATCTGTCCCACAGAAACGCTCTCGGGCTCAGGCCCTTTCTTCCGACTCCGATCGTCGATATCCACATTGTCGTTGGAGCAGTTGAACCATGCGGGCAGATACTGCGCTGTCTTCTCCTCAAAGTCGTTGGCGCTGTCATATACCTTTTCCATGGTGTCTGCCCGGAAAACGGTAAAGGACCGGCTTCCGTAGAGATATTCCAGGCTTTCATCGGGAACGGTCACCATTTCCTTGTCCAACACGCGGACCTTTTCCGCCTTCGTTCCGTCCGTTGCCGTCAGATCTTCCTTCGCCTCGTTGGAATATTCGCCCCATTCTCTGGCGTCGCCCTCGTTGGCGGTAACCAGATAGGTCACACCGTTCGCCTCATAAGCGCTGATACCATCGGGCATGTAGACGCCCACCGCGTCCTCGTAGGTCTTTGCCTCATAGGTACCATCCTCCAGAAGGTCGATGGCATTGATAGCCTGGCTCAGATCCTGGAATCCCAGGCTCTTCACAGAAACCACTTTTCCGGAAACCAGGTCTACCGTGGCGACAGCGTTTGCCTCCTGCAGGGTTACATAAGCCGTCTCGTCATCAGCGGAAACCGCAATATACTCCGGCTCCAGATCCGCTGCGGCAGTATTCATCTGACCGTTTACCTTTCCGATCAGTACCCCCTCGGCTGCCAGGCTTGCTGCATCAAAATCTTCAAATCCCATGGTCTTTACCGTATCGTTTTCCAGATCGATCATGGTAACGCTTCCCGCCGGATCCACGGCACCCTCTCCGTAACCATCACGGGGCTCGCCCTCGTCGGCAGTCAGAATCTTTCTGCCATTATGAGTAAAGGTTACCATGTCAGGCTGCACACCGGTCTCATAGCAGGCGATCGGATCGAAATTGTAATCCAGAAGAAGCACGCGCCCGTCAGCCGCATAATCTTCCGACTGCAAAGCTACCGCAATATGGTCGTTGACCGTATCCACCGCCACGCTGGTCATATCTCCGTAAGTAAAGCCCTCCACAAGGCCTTTCACATCCATGCTTCCGAGAATAGAAATTCCCTGATCGGAAACTTCCAGACGGTAGAGCAGACCATCCTGTCCGTTGACCACATAGGCCTCCCCGGTGTCAGAATTGTAAGCAACGATCTCCGCCACACCGCCGTCCGCGTTTGCCTGGCCGGTATTCACGCTGCCAAGCCGATCCAGAAGCAGAGCCGCATCCGTCTCAAAACTGCTGTCGTAGAAGGTCTCCGGATCTGTCGTCGGGGGAAGGGGATCGTCCTGTCCGCCCTGGCCTCCCTGATTACCTTCATCGCCGCCGGGAGCAGTATTGTAAGAAGAATTGTGAGGTCCCTTTGCGTCGTCCACCGGATTCTCGTAGTTGATGATCTCCACGTCCGCGCTGTTGTCATCGGTATCTGTGAAATTATCCCGGCGCACAGCCTTCTTCTTGGACTGTTCCGCCTGCACACTGCCCTCGTATGCCACGGGCATCTGACCATCCTCCCCGTCGTTTCCCTGCACCGCCAGAAGATCCACATACCCCTCAGGGCGATTTCCCTCATTGATCGGCCCGGAAAAATCGTCCTTCAGCGTCACATCCTCGGAGAAAAGAGCTACGGATACTCCCTTGTTGTGAAGCACCACATCCCACTCCTGATCTCCTTCAGGCACCTGATAGGCACCGCTCTCCGCATCGGTGGTCACACCGCAGCGCACCAGATAATAGCCCCCTGCGGGGATCGTACCGGTCAGTGTCAGCTCCTGCCAGCCGTCCTCCTCCCCGTCCGGGCTGGACTGATACTGCAGTTCCCATCCGTTTAAATCTACTGCCGTATCACAGGGATTGTACAACTCGATAAAGCTGTGACTGGCATAGCCGTCGTCGCTTCCCCCGTACACCTGATTTACCATAACGTGGGGAATCTGTACATTGTAATTTCCCTGTTCATCATAAGGGATTCCGGCCTCCTCCGCTGCCTGGGAAGGTATCCCAACCAGAACGGTGGACGCCATGGCGGCTGCCAGCGTTCCCGACAGCAGACGTTTCATCCATGGATTTTTCATAGGTCTCCTCCTTTTTCCTGTCCTTTGCGCGTATCAGCGCACACAGTTTGTTGTCTTATCATCCTGTCTTTTCAAGGATACCGTATCCATGTTAAATCTTACCCGGGTTTTAGCGAAAATCCATGTTAAAAAAGCTCTTATATTCCGATATCTACCTGCTCCAGATACTTTTCCAAGTCATCCCTGCTTCAAACTATTCAGAAAATTCAGCCCCTGGGAAAGGAAACAATCCCAGGGGCTGAAAAAATCGAAGCGCAAGATAAAAGTTTCTCTTTTTACACTGACGCTGCCATCCCATCGGGATCATGCCAGCAAAAGTCGACCGCTTATCAGAATGTAAACTTATCCGCAAAGTAAGCGTCCAGCTCCGCGATGGGGATCCGCACCTGCTCCATGGTGTCTCTGTCACGCACGGTAACTGCCCCGTCGGTCTCGGAGTCGAAGTCGTAGGTCACGCAGAAAGGTGTTCCGATCTCATCCTGACGGCGATAGCGCTTTCCGATGTTTCCTCTGTCGTCAAACTCACAGTTGTACTTCTTAGAAAGCTGCATATAAATCTTCTCCGCGCCCTCGGAAAGTTTCTTGGAGAGGGGCAGAACGCCGATCTTGACCGGAGCCAGCGCCGGATGGAAATGCAGCACGGTACGCATATCCGGCTTCTCCTCGGTGCCGATATTTTCCTCGTCATAAGCCGCGCACAGGAAGGCGAGAACCACGCGGTCCGCTCCCAGGGAGGGCTCGATGACATAGGGTACATATTTCTCGTTCTTCGTGTCGTCGAAGTAGGACATATCCTGACCGGAGGTATTCTGATGCTGGGTCAGATCGTAGTCGGTACGGTCCGCGATGCCCCACAGCTCGCCCCAGCCGAAGGGGAACAGGAACTCGATGTCCGTGGTACCCTTGGAGTAGAAAGCCAGCTCCGCCGGATCGTGATCCCGCAGGCGCATCTCATCCTCCTTGATACCCAGGGAGAGCAGCCAGTCGCGGCAGAAGCCTCTCCAGTACTGGAACCACTCCAGATCCGTGCCCGGCTCGCAGAAGAACTCCAGTTCCATCTGCTCGAACTCTCTGGTACGGAAGGTAAAGTTGCCCGGCGTGATCTCGTTTCGGAAGGATTTTCCGATCTGTCCGATACCAAACGGAATCTTCTTTCTGGAAGTCCGCTGTACATTCTTGAAGTTCACAAAGATTCCCTGTGCCGTCTCCGGACGAAGATACACGGTATTCTTCGCATCCTCCGTCACACCCTGGAAGGTCTTGAACATCAGATTGAACTGACGGATGTCGGTAAAATTGTGCTTACCGCAGGTGGGGCAGGGAACCTGGTGCTCCTCGATGAAGGCCACCATCTCCTCGTTGGACCATCCGTCCACGGAGGACTCCAGCGTGATGCCGTTGGCCTCGGCGTAATCCTCGATCAGTTTATCTGCCCGGAACCGCTCGTGGCACTCCTTACAGTCCATCAGCGGATCGGAAAATCCGCCCAGATGTCCGGAAGCCACCCAGGTCTGAGGATTCATCAGAATCGCACAGTCCACACCCACATTGTAGGGGTTCTCCGTGATGAATTTCTGCCACCAGGCCTTCTTCACGTTGTTTTTCAGCTCCACGCCCAGATTGCCGTAATCCCAGGTATTGGCCAGTCCGCCGTAAATCTCCGAGCCCGGGTATACGAATCCTCTGGCCTTTGCCAACGCTACAATCTTGTCCATTGATTTTTCCATTTCTTCTCTCCCTTTTTCCGTTTGTATTGGCGTCTGTCCCAACGCCTGATGGATGTCGGTTCCGACTATTCATAGATAATGTACGTCAACGTGGTTGCGTCCTCGTTTCCATCCGCCTGGGCGATGGATACCGTATCGCCGCTCTCCACCGTAGTACTCTCATCCGAGACATAGAGGATGGTCCCCTCCACTGTCACCGTGATATTCTCCCGCAGAATCAGCACGTTCTTCTCCGTATCGGCGAGCACCTGATCTGTTCCGACAGAATCTCCCTTGGCTCCGTCCGCCACGCTCACGAAAGTATCCGCGAAGGTGTAGCCCGCTTCCTGCGCCTGGGCGATGGTGCCCTGGAACATCTCATACCCGGTAAACTGCCGATAATCTTCCGGACTCTGATACCGCGTCCGCATGTAGGCTTCCCCGTCTCCGACGGCAACCCGCTCCAGCTTGACGCTGTCCGCCCCGTTGGCGTCATTGTAAGCCTTTACCTGCTCCCTGGCATAGGACTTCAGTTCCGCCCCGTCATAATAGTCCGCCCCGAACTCCGTTACCTCCTCGCAGACAACCGCTCCATCGGCCTCCAGCCTCAGCGTGCTCTTCTCCGCTCTCTTCTCAAAGACACCGGAAACCAGGCAGACAATCAGGACAACCACGATCACGAGAACCGCGATCGCTCCCGCAAGGAACATTCTGCGTCTCCGTATGATCTGCTCTCTTCTGCTTTTCCTGTCTCCGCCGTACCCATGGGTCTGACGGGATCCCGTCGTTCTGTGCGCCGCCGTCAGCTTTCTCCTGTGCTTTCTGCCCTGTGACCCGATAGGTCTCTTGCCTGGCTCCATCCAAAAATTCCTCCTGCTTCTGCCCGCTAATCCAGTCTATTATACAATGCTTACTGTAGGATTTCAAGAGGAGAGAAAGGCTTCCGACTTAAAGGTGTGGGGCTCATATCGTCTCCGGTATCTGCGCAGAATCTCCGTCAGATCCTGCTGGGTCTGCGGGGCAAGGACAAAGGTGTAGAGCTTTTCCACCGGCGTGGAGATGATAAACTGCATGGCGTAAAGCACGGATGCATCCAGGGGTTCATCCCCCGGCTCCCCCGCGCAGTCTCTGCAGACGCAGCCCCGCAGTTTCATATTGAAAAAATCCAGTTCCTCCTTCCTGCCGCAGCGCAGACAGGAAAACACATTGGGGTACTCGCCGTTGATGGCCAGGGTCTTCAACTCGTAGACATCCCGGATCAGTCCCCGGTCAAACCGACCGCTCTCCATAGCCCGCAGGGTCTGGTAGAGAAGCTTCAGCCGCTCCCCCTCCCCGGTATTCTCCTGGGCGTAATATCCGGCCACCTCCAGAAAATAAGAGCCGAGACAGACCATATCGTAATCCTGGCTCAGCTCCCGGAAATAATTCTGAATCTCCGCCCGCACGGCGGTGTATGTACTCTTTCCCTGATAGACCTCAAACTGCCCGAAGGCAAAGGGGTTCGCGGCGGCCATCATCTGATTGCCGGATCTTCTGGCTCCCCGCACAAAGGCCGCGATCTTTCCCCTCTCCCTGGTCAGAATCGTTATTCGCTTGTCATAGTCGCCGATGGGAATCGCGGAAAGCACCATTCCCGTCACTGTGATATTAAATGCCATTCCCTGCCTCTTGTCCTCAGTCAGCTGCCGGCGAATCTGCCTCTCCAGCGTCTCCCCCCGGCTTGCCCATGTGCCCCGGTTTTGTCCCATACTCCGGCTCAATCTCCTCTGCCGCCTCCGTCCGGGTACCGTTGACAAACCGCAGATAATCCGCGATCTTCCCGGAGGCCACAAACTGTTTCCAAAGGTCTTCCACTTCCATCCGCTCATCCTCCCATCTGATCTGCTATTATCTTCTCCGATGGAGTCCGATGCTATACCAGTGAAAATATGGAAGGCACCCGGATTTTCAAAACACCTGCACCCCAGGCGTCCGTCTACAGCTCTTCCTTCCGGTAACCGAAATTGCGGATCAGAGAATCGCTGTCCCTCCAGTCCTTCTTTACCTTGACCCAGAGTTTCAGGTTCACTTTGCCGTCCAGCATCCGTTCGATCTCAAACCGGGCATTGCTGCCGATCTTTTTGAGCATGGCGCCGCCCTTTCCGATGATGATCCCCTTGTGGGAATCCCGCTCACAGATGATGGTGGCGTCAATATCGGCGATCTTCTGTCTGCCGCCCCGCCATTTCATCTGATCCACCACCACAGCGATGCCGTGGGGCACCTCGTCGCTCAAAGCGTGCAGCGCCTTCTCCCGAATGATCTCCGCGACGATCTGACGCTGGGGCTGATCTGTGACCACATCATCCTCATAGTACTGAGGCCCTTCCGGCAGATAGGCGAAAATCTGTTTCAAAAGCTCATCGCAGTTCCACCCCTTCTTGGCGGAGATGGGTACCACCTCGGCGAAATCGCACAGTCCCCGGTAGGCGTCAATGATCGGGAGAATCTTTTCCCGGTCCACCATATCCACCTTGTTGATGACCAGGATGACCGGCTGTTTTACCTGACAAAGCTGCTGGGCAATATGCCGGTCTCCGCCGCCTGCGCGCTCATCCGGCTCCACAAGCCAGAGCACCACGTCCACGTCGGCGATGGTGTGCTCCGCCGCCTTTACCATGTACTCCCCCAGCTTGTTCTTCGCCTGATGGATTCCCGGCGTGTCCAGAAACACGATCTGTCCCACCTCCGGATCGGTGTAGACGGTCTGAATCCGGTTTCTCGTAGTCTGCGGTTTGTTGGACGTGATGGCGATTTTCTGGCCGATCAGCCGGTTCATCAGCGTGGATTTTCCCACGTTCGGCCGTCCGATGATTGTCACAAAACCCGATTTGAAATGTTCTGTCATACGCACTCCTTATCTTGTGTTTTACGCGCCAGGATCTCTGCGCCAGATTGTTTTGCATACCCGGCTCCTTCCCGCGCAGGCCGCCCGCCGGAAAACGGCGGCAGGAGGGGCCTAGAACAGCCCCGTCACTTTGTCGAAGCGATCCCGCTCCTTCTCAATGGCGTCCTCGTTGCCAACCACGCAGAGCACGCCCTGTTTTAACGCTGCCTCCACCGGCTCCGCCAGTGCCCGGATGTCCTCGGCGGTTGCTGTGATTACCTGGGTCCGCTCCCGCTGCAGGTCCTCGTCCGTTATGCCCATGAAGTAGGCTCCAAGGGCACGCAGTCCCCGCTGGGAAGGCGTCAGGGGCGTGTCCATCTCGCTGATGGTTCCGATGATATACTTTGTCATATCCCGCTCGTCCGCCTCGAAGGAACGGATGTATTCCGGCGTCTTATCGAACACATCGATCGTGTCCGCCAGATTCGGATCCCGGTAAGATACAAAATACATGTTTCCGTTGCGGGCAAACTGATTCATGCAGCCGTAGGCTCCGCCCTTGACGCGGACATTGATCCAGAAATAGTCATATCCGAGGATAACCCGCAGAATCCGCATGGTTCCCGTGTAGGAGTATCCCGCGTCCGCGAAATTTCCCGCCCGGCAGACATACTGAATCTGGGAGGCATCCTTGAAGGCCTCACGGGCATGCCGGCAGGATACCTGGGGCTCCTGCTCCAGATGATAGGTATGGGGAAGGTTTGCCATCAGTATCAGCAAATCCCGCTCCACCTTGACCATTGCTTCCGGCGTCCCGGCGGAACTGATAACCAGATGGGCGCTGGTAAAAATCTGCTCCATCAGCTCCTCGCACTTCTTCTGGAGAATCCCCTTCTTCTCATCGAAATGCTCCTCCAGATCCTTCAGGAACTGATAGAAGCCCACACCGCCGATCTCGTCGGAAATTTTCGAGGTCTTGGAGAAATTGGCCATGGCCCGCAGGGAGGCGATCAAGTGTCCCGCGCTGTTCATCTGCATCTCCAGGCGGGATTTGTTCAGCTGTACCAGCTCCCAGAGACGCTTCTCGTCGGAGAAGTCCGACGTCAGAATCATCTCCTCGATCAGCTTCATGGCAGCGGCCGACTCCTCGTAGAGGAACTTTGCCCGCACCTCGCAGGTAAACGCATAGTCGTGCCCCGCTTTCGGATAAAGGTTCAGGCCGAAATTGATACCGCCGGTAACCACGTTGATCTCGTTTGCCAGATCCGCGTAATTGTAATGCCTCGTGTTCACCATGCCCAGCATCTTGCACAGCAGGGACAGATAGCCCAGATCCTCCCCGGAGACGCCACTGACCTGGAAGGCCAGGTTCAGATAGTGAATACCGTTGGTAAACACCTTGTGGCGCAGCAGGGGAATCGTTCCCAGAGTCGCCTTCTGCAGATCCAGCGGACGGATCTTCGGATTCAGATCCTCGCGCTTCAACATCGGCAGTTTCTCCAGCGCCTCCTTCGGTGTCGGCTCCTGCTGATACTCCTTCAGATGCTTCGTCTGCCGGGCCATCTGCTGAAGTTCCTCCTCCGACAGGTTGTCCTTCTTTTTCTGAAGCTGCGCTTTCAGCTGTTCCTCCTCCTGACTGGTCAGGCCTTTCTTCGGCGTTACCACAATCAGAGCGGAGTGGGTATTGTGCAGCAGATACTTCTCCACCAGCTCCTCAAAATAGCCGGTGGAAATCTTCTCTCTCAGCCGATCCAGCACCTCGATGCCGTGAAGGTGCAAAAAGGGCTGTCCGGCATCGTAGAGCCAGCTGTCCATACACTGCAGTCCCAGGATCAGTCCCTTGGGGTAACTTCCGTAATCTCCTTCCCGGAACCGGAACTGGGCGGCGTTTACCCCCGCCTTCAGGGCGTGCCGATCGATGCCGTTCTTTACCTGCTCCTCCAGCACCTGGCGAATCGTCTCCACGAAAACTTTCTCGTCCTCCGGGTTGGCGCCCTTCGCCACAATGGAGAAGAAGGGCTGCTGGGTCCCGTTGTCGTAAGAACCCAGAATGTCCTTGCCGACGCCCTTGTCCAGAAGCGCCTTGCGCAGGGGCGCGCCGGGCGAATTCAAAAGGGCGTAATCCAGCACCTCAAAGGCCTGATACAGTTCCTGATCCAGCGTGGTTCCCACCACAAAACTGCAGGAGAGATAGGTCTGGTTGGCATCGTCCTCCTCCATGGACAGCGGATACTCCTTTTCCAGCCGGATCGGCTTCTCAAAGGGGGGCTGCAGCGCGATCTCCGAATCCACCTCCATGGAGTCATAGGCGCCGAGATACTCCCGGTCCAGATAGTCCAGCCGCTCCTCCATGTCCATATCCCCGTAGAGATAGATGTAGGCGTTGGAGGGATGATAGTAGGTACGGTGGAAATCCAGAAACTCCTCGTAGGTCAGCTTCGGGATATCCTTGGGGTCTCCGCCGGACTCATAGGCGTAGGGCGTGTCCGGGAAGAGGGAATTGAGCACTGTCCTGTCCAGAACGCTCTCCGGGGAGGAGAACGCTCCTTTCATCTCGTTGTACACCACACCGTTTAAGGTCAGCTCATCCTCCGGCGACGGAAGCTCATAGTGCCATCCCTCCTGCTGGAAAATCTCCGGATGACGATAGATATCGGGATGGAACACCGCGTCCATGTACACGTCCATCAGATTGGCAAAATCCTTGTCGTTGCAGCTTGCCACCGGATAAACCGTCTTGTCCGGGTAGGTCATGGCATTCAAAAATGTATTCAGCGAGCCCTTGACCAGCTCCACAAAGGGGTCTTTCAGCGGATATTTGTCGGAGCCGCACAGCACCGAATGCTCAATGATATGAGGCACTCCCGTGGAATCCTTCGGCGGCGTCCGAAATCCGATATAGAACACCTTGTTATCGTCGTCGTTTTTGATCAGCGCCACATGAGCTCCGCTCTTTTTGTGTCGCAGCACATACCCCTTAGCCTGAAGACTCCCCAGTTCCTCTTCTTTGATCAGTTCATATGCCTTATGCATGTCGCTCCTCCATTTGTATTCACTGTTTGATGGTCACATCCATCTGCTGGAACGGGATTGCGATTCCCGCCTCATCAAAAGCCAGCTTGATATCCTCCAGCATCTTCCAGCGGACATTCCAGTAATCTTCCGTCGGCACCCAGAACCGCAGCCCCAGATCCACGGAGCTGTTGTTCAGCTGGCTGACAAACACCTTGATCTCCTCGTCCGCCAACCTCCGGTCTTCCTGCTCCACCAGCCGTTCCAGAATCGCTTTCGCCTGACGGATATCCGCGTCGTAGCTGATGGGCACAATCAGGTCCAGCTGCCGCTTATCGCTCTTGGTGGCGTTGGTCAGACTGTTGTTCGCCAGCGCGCCGTTGGGAATCACAATGATTTTGTTATCCACTGTGCGCAGCTTCGTATAGAACACGGAGATCTCCAGCACCTGCCCCTCGTTCTTGTTGGTGTCCTCGATGATGTAATCCCCCACCCGGAAAGGATGCAGAATCAGAATCAGCACACCGCCGGCAAAGTTCGAAAGACTTCCCTGGAGCGCCAGTCCGGCTGTTACCCCCAGAGACGCCACCGCCGCCGCGATGGATGTGGTGGTAATGCCGAAGAGATTGAGCACCAGGACGATCAGCACGATATAGAGAAGATACTTCACAACCTGATCCAGGAACTGCTTTAAGCCCTCCTCCAGCTCGTGGCGCTCCATAAAGCGGCGGAACCACTTTCGCAGCAGCCGAATGACGCGGACACCCACATAGACGGTAACCAGCGCCAGCACCACATCCCAGAAAAAGCTGATGACGCCGGGCAGAATGGTTTCCAGCCAGTTCTTGACCACGCCGTCCTTTATGCTCCCGATCAAGTTTTCAGGGAAAACCTGTGATAATAACATGTTCACTCTCCTGTTTATTTTTGCACGGTTCGGGAAAATTTATCCCTGTGCCGAATGGTTTCTTTTTTCGCCGCAGATCCTATCGGTCCAGCTCGTGGATGAACAGGCCGCTGCGCAGCTTCGGCTCAAACCAGGTGGATTTCGGCGGCATCAGCCGGCCCGCGTCCGCCACGGCAAAGAGCTCCTGAATGGATGTGGGATAGAGGGCAAAAGCCACCCGACAGTCGGTGCGGCATCTGCGCTCCAGCTCCGAGAGTCCCCGGATGCCTCCCACAAAATCAATCCGCTCGTCCGTCCTGGGATCTGTAATCCCCAGGATCGGCTCCAGCAGAAGATTCTGCAGCAGCGATACGTCCAGCGCCTCCACCGGATCCGTGATCTCGGAAAGATCTTCCTGGCGGAACCGGCACAGATACCAGTGCTGACTCAAAAACATGGCAAATTCTCCCTTCTTCCCGGGAGCCAGCGGCGTCCGCTGCCGCTTTACCACGTCAAACTTCCGGGCGATACGGCTGTAGAAGGACTCCTTGCTGAGGCCGTTTAAGTCCTTTACCACCCGGTTGTAGGGCATAATCATCAGCTGATGATCCGGGAACAGCACCGACAGGAAAAAATTGAACTCCTCCTCGCCGGTATAGCCCGGATGCTGCTTTCTCCGTTTCTGCCCCACCCGCACTGCGGAGGCCGCCCGGTGATGGCCGTCGGCAATATAGATGGAATCCAGCCTCGCGAACTGGCTGTGAATCGTCTCGATATCCGCCTCATCCTCTATCAGAAACACCCGATGGGTAATGCCGTCATCGGCGGTAAAATAGTACAGCGGGCGCCCTTTCTTGGTACGCTCCACCACCTCGTCAATGGCTGCCTGTCCCCGGTATGCCAGAAAAATCGGCCCGGTCTGAGCGTTGCAGGTGTCGATATGCCGCACCCGGTCCGCCTCCTTCTCCGCCCTGGTGCTCTCATGCTTCTTGATCACGTTCTTCTCGTAATCGTCGATGGACGCGCAGGCCACAATGCCGGTCTGCACCCGCCCCTCCATGGTCAGCTCATAGATGTAGTAGCAGGGTTTTTCATCCCGGACGAAACTGCCCTCCTCCACCATCTGCCAGAGCAGGTCATGGGCCTTCCGGTACACGATGTCGTCGTAGACGCCCACCGACTCGTCAAAGTTGGTCTCCGCCCGGTCAATGCGCAGAAAAGAGAGGGGATTCTTTTTTACAATCTCCTCCGCCTCCCTGCGGTTATAGACATCATAAGGGAGAGCCGCGATCTCTGCCGCTCTCTCCCTCGATGGTCTGATTGCCTGAAATGGTCTGATCTCTGCCATAATACTTCCTTACTTGATCAC
>ERZ1643246.1551-NODE-1551-length-24733-cov-12.852176_pt1 | contig 24733 bp, 25 predicted proteins | sample MGYA00579265_ERZ1643246 | MGnify/ENA primary metagenome ERZ1643246 (study PRJEB29033, sample SAMEA4952261) | chicken gut metagenome | biome: Broiler Chicken; feature: Gastrointestinal Tract; material: Caecum | place: Ireland | collected 2018 | study: Broiler...
AGGAGACCACCAGGAAGTTGAGGGCCCGCTGGATAGAGTCCACCCACTGGATGGATGTAAACAGGGGCGGGAGAACGGCCAGCGCCACCGCGGCCAGCACCACAATGGGGGTATAGTACCGGGCAAATTTGGTGATAAAGTGCTCCGCCTTGGCCTTTCGCCCCGAGGCGTTTTCCACCAGATCCAGGATTTTGGACACGGTGGACTCCTCAAAGGGCCGGGTGACCTGCACCCGCAGCAGGCCGGACAGGTTGACGCAGCCGGAGATCACGTCGTCTCCCGGCCCCGCCTCTCTGGGGAGGGACTCGCCGGTGAGGGCGGCGGTGTCCACGGTGGTGGTCCCCTCCAGCACAACCCCGTCCAGGGGGATCCGCTCCCCGGGCTTGATGACGATGGTGTCTCCCACGGCCACGTCCTCCGGGTCCACCTGCTGGAGCTGGCCGTCCACCTCCATGTTGGCATAGTCGGGGCGGATGTCCATGAGGGCGGTGATGGATTTGCGGGACTGGTCCACGGCGTAGCTCTGGAACAGTTCGCCCACCTGGTAGAACAGCATGACGAACACCGCCTCCGGGTATTCCCCGGTGGCCAGCGCTCCGATTGTGGCCAGGGCCATCAGAAAATTCTCGTCAAATACCTGCCCGTGGGCGATGTTGCGCACCGCCCGCCACAGCACATCCCAGCCCACCACGGCGTAGGGGAGCAGGAACACCGCCAGGCGGGCCAGACCCATCAGCGGCAGCGGCAGGGCGGCCGCAAAGAGAAGGGCGGCGGCCGCGATCCGCGCCAGCATCCGTTTTTGCTTCTTGGACATCACAAACCACTCCTTCCGGCTGGGGGCCGGAGCATTTACAGTACGATGGTGCAGTCGGGCTCCACCTTTTTGCAGGCTTTGACCGCCTGCTGGAGAATTTCCTCAAACCGGGCGTCATCGGCGTCCAGAGTCAGCTTTTGGGTCATGAAGCTGACCGTGGCGTCATGGACCCCATCCAGCTTCTTGATGGCATCCTCCATCTTGGCGGCGCAGTTGGCGCAGTCCAGGTTGAGCAGCTTGAAACGCTTTTTCATATCGGGTTCCTCCTTATATCCTTTTACAAAATATGCAGGGGCAGCAATTCCGCCACGTGCTCGATGCCCTGGTCCAGAATGGCGCGCACGTGGCTGTCGGCCAGAGAGTAGAACACGGTTTTGCCCTCCCGCCGGGCCTTCACCAGCCGGCACTGTTTCAGAGAGCGCAGCTGGTGGGAGATGGCGGATTGGGTCATGCCCAGCAGCTGGGCGATGTCGCACACGCACATCTCCGAGGCAAAGAGGACGTACAGGATCTTGATGCGGGTGGAGTCGCCGAAGATTTTGAACAGCTCGGCCAGATCGTACAGCACTTCCTCATCAGGCATATCCCGCTTGACCTGATTCACAATATCCTCGTGGACGTGCATATATTCGCAGCGTTCCACATCTTTGGGCTCGGGCATCCGGCCACTTCCTTTCTTAAATATATGAGCTATTGTTCATATATTATTATATGCACGATTGTTCAAATGTCAATACCTGCTCGAAATTTTTTCTTGCGGAATGGGCGGCGGCGCATTATAATAGGGAAAAAAGGAGGGAGCGCTGTGAAGCGGGAGGAACATCGGGAAGAAGGGCTGAAGGCCCTGGACCAATGCGAGTATATGGTGCTGGCCATGACGGATCTGGCGGGGGAGCCCTACTGTGTGCCCCTCAACGCCGTGCGGGTGGGAGAGGCGATCTACTTCCACTGCGCCAGAGCGGGGGAGAAACTGGACTGCCTGCGGGCGCATCCATCGGTGTGTCTCACGGCGGTGGGTGAGCAGCATGTGGTCCAGGCGGAATATACCACCCATTTTACCAGCGCCGTGGTCCGGGGCAGGGCGGTGGAGGTCACCGACCCGTCGGAGATACGGCAGGGGTTAAGGGCCATCTGCGACAAATACACCCCCGACTGCCCGGGCCGGGTGGAGGAGGTCATTGAGAAGTATCTGCCCGCCGTCTCGGTGTGGCGGGTGGATCTCACCTCGGTCAGTGGCCGGAGGAAGGAAGACGGCTGAAAAAGCCCCGCCGGACCGTCATACAGACGGTCCGGCGGGGCTTTTTTCGGTATCACAGGGTCTCCAGCAGGAAACGGCCGATGCTCTCCATGGCCTCGTTGGCCTTTTTCATGGGGAACATCTGGAACACGTGCCACAGGTCGGACCACACCTCCAGCCGGCAGGGGACGGCGGCCTGGATCAGCCGGTCCCGCAGGCGCACAGAGTCGGAGAGCAGGATCTCGTTGGTGCCTGCCTGGATCAGGGTGGGGGGGAAGTCGGTAAAGTCCCCGAACAGGGGGGACAGGCAGGGGTCGGACAGGTCCTGGCCCCTGGCGTAGGCATCCCGCACGGCGTAGATATAGTTCAGGGTGAGCACCGGGTCAATGGCCTCCCGCTCCTGGTAGGATTTTCCGCTGGCCGTCATATCCGTCCAGGGGGAGAGGAGGATCAGGGCCCGGGGCAGCCGCCGGCCGGCCTTTTTCAGCAGATGGGTGAGCACCAGGGCCAGATTGCCCCCGGCGGAGTCGCCGGCCACCACCACGTCCCGGGCGCCGTAGCCCTGGTACATCAGGTAGTCCCAGGCCTTCATGGCGTCCTCCACCGCGGCGGGGTAGGGGTGTTCGGGGGCCAGACGGTACTCAAAGGAGAGCACCTGCCAGCCGGTGACGTTGGACAGCTTGGAGGCCAGAATACGGGAATAGCCCAGGTTGCCGCTGGTATAGCCGCCCCCGTGGCAGTAGAGCACGGCCCGCCGCCGGTCGTGGCCCCGGTGGGGCCGCACCCAGGCGCAGGGCATGTCCTCCAGGGAAAAGGGCTCCCAGCTCATGCCGGCCATGGGAGCCACCAGACGGCCCAGCAGCTGCTGGCCCTTGCGCTGTTTTTCCAGGTCCTCCAGATTCATGGTCTCCGGCGTGGCGGCGCTGTGGATGGCCCGCAGGGCCCGGAGAAAGGGGTCCAGCCGCTGGGTCTCGGCGGCGGTCCGGGGTTTGGGGGCGAGGCCCTGAAGCTTGATGTGGATCTTGTCCTGGTCCATGGGGGATCTCCTTCCTGACAAATTGGGGAATAAAGCATTATACCACGGCGGCGGGAAAAAGGAAAGCGCTGCGAGCCGTCACCCTTCCCCTTGAGACCGGGGTGGGAATGTGGTATGCTATCTTTAATATAAGGAGGGGATGTCATGCCTGAGAAAGCGGGCGCCTCGGAGTGGTACCGGCTGGACAACGCGGGCGTGCTCTACTCCGCCCTGCAGAAGGAGACCTATTCCGCCATTTACCGCTTCTCCGCCGTTATGGACCAGCCGGTGGACCGGCAGGCCCTCCAGCGGGCGGTGGATCAGACCATGCCCCGGTTTCCCACCTTTCGGGTGCGGATCAAAAAGGGGGCCTTTTGGTATTATTTTGAGCCCAACGACGCCCCCGGCCCCTTTGTGAAGGAGGATATCTCTAATCCCTGCCAGCCGGTGCGCTTTCGGGAGGACAACGGCTGGCTGGTCCGGTTTTATTACTATGAACACCGCATTTCGGTGGAGGTGTTCCACGCCGTCAGCGACGGCGGCGGGGCGCTGGTGTTTTTCAAGACCCTGCTGGCGGTCTATCTGCGGGAGCTGGGGCATAAGATTGGAAATACCCACGGCATTCTGGATATCGGGGAGCCGCCCCGGCGGGAGGAGCTGGAGGACGCCTATGGGAAATACGCCCAGGGCAAGGGCCGGCGCTGGAAGGAGCGGGAGAAGGCCTACCAGAACACCGGCACGCCGGAGCCCTTTTATACCCTGAACGTGACCATGGGCTTCTGTTCGGTGTCCCAGCTGAAACAGAAGGCCAAAGGATACGGCGTGTCCATCACCGAATATCTGGCGGCGGTGCTGATACAGGTGATCCTGGAGAAGCAGCACCGGGAGCGGCCCCGGAAGGAGCGGCCGGTGGCTCTGGCCATTCCCATCAATCTGAGGGCCTGGTTCCCCTCGGAGACCCTGCGCAACTTTATTCTCGCCGTCCGGCCGGTTATTGATCCGAGCCTGGGGGAATATACCTTTGAAGAGGTGCTCAGTCAGGTCCACCACACCCTGCGGCTGAAGATCAACCGCCAGCGGATGCGGGCGGAGCTGACGGGCAACGTGCGCTTTACCAAAAACCGGCTGCTGCAGATTGTGCCCATTGTGCTGAAAAATCCGGTGATGTCCCTGGGCTACCGGATCGCGGGGGTGCGGCCTTATTCGGGCACCTACACCAATCCGGGAGCTTTTTCCGTGCCGCCGGAGATGGAGCCCCACATCCGGCGCATGGAGGTCATTCTGGGGCAGGCTACCAACCCCCGGGTCCACTGCGCCTCCATCAGCTATGGAGACCTGATGGAGATCACCTTTGCGGGCACCCAGCGGGAGAGCGACACCGAGCGGGATTTCTTCCGCTTCCTGGTCCGGGAGGGTATCCACGTCAAGGTGGAGAGCAACCGGGCGGAATGAGAAAAAAGGGGACGTTTTTATGTCATACTGTGTCCATTGCGGGGTGGAGCTGGACGCCACAGCTACCTTCTGCCCCCTCTGCCATACTCCGGTGGCGGATCCGAACCAGCCGCCGGACCTGAGCGCGCCCAAGCCCTTTCCCACCCAGCGGGGAGAGGTAGCCCTCGTGTCCAAGCAGGAGCTGGCGCTGCTGGTCACCGCCATGCTGGCCTGCGTGGCCCTGTGCTGCGGGCTGCTCAACGTGTTCCTCAAGCCGGAGCGGGGGTGGTCCCTGTATGTCATCGGCGCGGCGGCCATGCTGTGGCTCTGGCTGGTACCTCCGCTGCTGGCCAGAGGGATGCATCTGCTGCTGCGGCTGCTGGTGGATGTGGCGGCGGTGGCCCTCTATGTCTATCTGATTTCCATGGACCTGAACGGGAAAGCCTGGTTCTGGGGGCTGGCCGCTCCCATCATCTTTTGGGGCGGCGCCATTCTCCTGCTGCTGGGCCTGGTGCTGCGGGTATACCGCCGCTCGGTCATCACCAGCCTGACCATCCTCATCGGCAGCCTGGGGGTATTCCTGTTCGGGGTGGAGTACCTCATTGATCTGTGGCTCTGCGGCCGGTGGGACCCCTCCTGGTCCCTGGTGGTACTCACCATCTGTGTGGGTCTGGTGATTCCGCTGATTATTGTGCGCCGGATCCCCTCTCTCCGGGAGGAAGCGCGCAGGCGGTTTCACATATAACCGGTATGACTTGACGATTGGGCGAGAGTGTCGTATAATGCAGAAAGCAGAATGTTACTCAGTTGGAAGTACATGCTGCGGATAAGAGAGAAGGGAGTTGCTATTATGTCTCAGGATAACGGTAAGGGTCTGGCTATCGCCAGCATGGTGCTGGGCATTGTGGGCCTGGTATTCACCTTTTTCATCAATGGGCTGATCGGCCTGATTCTTGGCATTATTGGTCTGGTTCTGGCCAGTAAGTCCAAGCAGCAGGGCTTTGTGGGTCCCATCCGCACCGCCGGCTTTGTGATGAGCCTGATCTCCGTGATCGTGGGCGTGCTGGCCTTCGTGCTGGTGCTGGCCTGCGCCGCCACCATCGGCGCCATGGGCCTGAGCCTCTAAGCCAACGGTACATCATGCAAGACGCAAGCGCCGCGGCGCCCCGCCAAGGGACGCCGCGGCGTTTTGCCTGAGAGGAGGAAACGGCGTGCTGCCCTATGTCACCCTGTTCGGACACACCCTGTCTACCTATAGCGTTCTGGCGATCCTGGGCTTTTTGGCCGGCCTGCTGCTGGTGGTGCTGGCCAGCCCCCGCTTTGGCCTGAACAGAGACGACAGCGTGTACCTCTATGTTTTTTCCTTCGCCGGGGTGTTGGTGGGGGCCAAGCTTCTGTCTCTGCTGCCGCTGCTGCCCCAGATGGCAGCCGATTTGCCCATGCTGTGGACGGGGGAGTGGGAGCGGTTCGTGCGCACCTATCTCACCAGCGGCATGGTGTACTATGGCGGTCTGGCGGGAGCGGTGGTGGGCGCGTGGCTCACCGCCCGCTATTTTTCCCTGCGTCTTAGCGATTTTTTCCCCGTCCTGGTTCCCGCCATCCCCCTGTTCCACGCCTTTGGCCGGGTGGGCTGCTTCTGCGCCGGCTGCTGCTACGGCGTGGAGGCTCCGGAGCCCTGGGGGATCGCCTTCACCCACGCTGTAGCCGGTCCCAACGGGATACCCCTGCTGCCGGTGCAGCTGTGGGAGAGTGGGGCGGAGCTGGTGATCTTCGCCATCCTGCTGTGGTATGCCGGCAGGACAAAGGTACGGGAGCGGCTGCTGCCAGCCTATGTGCTGCTTTACGCCCCCACCCGTTTTGTGCTGGAGTTTTTCCGGGGAGATCCCGCCCGGCGGCTGTACGGGCCCCTCTCCACCTCCCAGTGGCTCAGCCTGGCCGCGGTCGCGGCGGCGTTCTGGCTGCTGTACCGGCGTAAAAACCATGAATATTCAAAATAAAATGAATATTATGCATATTATCGGAAAAATGCACCAGAGCAATGGGGGTCAATTCGCATATTTATGCGAATTGACCCTTGCATTTTCCAGAGGGCTGTGCTACACTATCTCCAACAAGAACAAACGGAGGTTTTTACCATGGCTGACATCAAAAAAGTAGTGCTCGCCTATTCCGGCGGTTTGGATACATCCATCATCATCCCCTGGCTGAAGGAGAACTACAACAATCCCGAGATCATCGCTGTCTCCGGCAACGTGGGCCAGGCCGACGAGCTGGAGGGCCTGGAGGAGAAGGCCATCAAGACCGGCGCCTCCAAGCTGTACGTGGAGGACCTGGTGGACGAGATGGTGGATGACGTGATCATCCCCTCCATGCAGATGGGGGCCAAGTATGAGGACTACCTGCTGGGCACCGCCTTTGCCCGGCCCATCATCGCCAAGCGTCTGGTGGAGATCGCCAAGGCCGAAGGGGCCGACGCCATCTGCCACGGCTGCACCGGCAAGGGCAACGACCAGATCCGGTTTGAGCTGGCCATCAAGCGGTTTGCCCCCGAAATGAAGATCATCGCCCCCTGGCGGGAGTGGGACATCAAGAGCCGGGACGAGGAGATTGACTATGCCGAGGCCCACAATGTGCCCCTGAAGATCTCCCGGGAGACCAACTACTCCAAGGACAAGAACCTGTGGCACCTGAGCCACGAGGGCCTGGACCTGGAGGACCCGGCCAGCGAGCCCCAGTACGACAAGCCTGGTTTCCTGGAGATGGGTGTGTCTCCCGCCATGGCGCCCGACCAGGCCACTTATGTGACCATCGACTTTGAGAAGGGCTGGCCCGTGGCGGTGGACGGGGAGAAGATGAAGGCCTCCGACGTCATCCGCAAGCTCAACGACCTGGGCGGCAAGAACGGCATCGGCCTGCTGGACATCGTGGAGAACCGGATGACCGGCATGAAGGACCGGGGCGTGTACGAGACCCCCGGCGGCGCCATCCTGTACCGGGCCCATGAGGTGCTGGAGATGATCACCATTGACAAGGACACCGCCCACATGAAGAGCAAGCTGGCGGTGGACTTCGCCGACCTGGTGTACAACGGCAAGTGGTTTACCCCCCTGCGGGAGGCCCTCACCGCCTTTGCTACCGAGACCCAGAAGCACGTCACCGGCACCGTGAAGCTGAAGCTGTACAAGGGCAACATTATCACCGCCGGCGTCACCTCTCCCGACACCCTCTACTCCGAGGAGATCGTCACCTTCCAGGAGAGCGATTACAACCAGAACGACGCCACCGGGTTCATCAACCTGTGGGGCCTGCCGGACACCGTGCTGGCGCTGCGGGATCAGGGCAAGCTGAACAAGTAATTTTCAAATGTTCTGCGGGCGGCCGCAGGCTGACCCTACCGAAACCGTAGGGACAACCTGCGGTCGCCCGCAATCCAAATAGGGAGCGATTGACTATGAAACTTTGGGCCGGACGGTTCCAGAAAGAGACCGACACCCTGGTGAATGACTTTAACTCTTCCATTACGTTTGACGCCCGGATGTACAAAGAGGACATCACCGGCTCCATGGCCCACGCCGCCATGCTGGGCAAGCAGGGCATCATTGAGGCGCATGAGGCGGAGAAGATCATCGAGGGACTGAAGGTGATCCTGGCCGATATCGAGGCCGGACAGGTGGAGTTCTCCATAAAGAATGAGGACATCCACATGAACATTGAGACCATGCTCACCCAGCGCATCGGCGACACGGGCAAGCGGCTCCACACCGCCCGCAGCCGCAACGACCAGGTGGCGGTGGATTTCCGGCTCTATGTGAAGGGGGAGATCCCCAAGATCATCGGCATGGTGCTGGAGCTGGAGAAAGTGCTTATCAAAAAGGCGGAGGCCAACCTGGAGACCGTCATGCCGGGCTATACCCACCTCCAGCGGGCCCAGCCCACCACCTTCGGCCACTATATGATGGCCTATGCCAATATGCTCCGCCGGGACGTGACCCGTCTGGAGGACTGTCTGGAACGCATGGACGAGTGCCCCCTGGGGGCGGGCGCCCTGGCCACCTCCACCTATCCGGTGGACCGGTTCCAGACCGCCGCCGCCCTGGGCTTCCAAAAGCCCACCGACAACTCCATGGATTCGGTGTCCGACCGGGATTTTGCCATTGAGTTTCTGTCCGCCTGCTCGATCCTGATGATGCACCTGTCCCGGTTCTCCGAGGAGATCATCCTCTGGTGCTCCTGGGAGTTCAAGTATGTGGAGCTGGACGACGCCTACTCCACCGGCTCCTCCATCATGCCCCAGAAGAAGAACCCCGACGTGGCCGAGCTGGTCCGGGGCAAGACCGGCCGGGTGTACGGCTCCCTGGTGACCCTGCTTACCGTCATGAAGGCCCTCCCCCTGGCCTATAATAAGGATATGCAGGAGGACAAGGAGTGCGTCTTTGACGCCATCGACACGGTGGAGATGTGCCTGCCGGTGTTTACCGCCATGCTGGACACCCTCACCGTCCTGCCCAAGAATATGCGCGCCGCCGCCTCCGGCGGCTTCATCAACGCCACCGACTGCGCCGACTACCTGACCAAGAAGGGCATGCCCTTCCGGGAGGCCTATATGATCGTGGGCCGGCTGGTGAACATGTGCATCAAGGCGGGGGAGACCCTGGACACCCTGCCTTTGAAGGACTTCCGCTCCATCTCCAACCTGTTTGACGCCGACGTGTACCAGGCCCTGGAGCTGAAAACCTGCGTCAACGGCCGGAAGGTCTATGGCGGCCCGGCCAAGGAGGCCGTGGAGCAGCAGATTGTCAACATCAAGGCATTTGTGGAGGCGCGGGAACATGAGTAAGCCAAAGGTATTTATTGACGGCCAGGAGGGCACCACCGGCCTGCAGATCCACGAGCGGCTGGCGGGCCGGGAGGATATTGAGTTGCTGGTCATCGACCCTGACAAGCGGAAAGACCTGGCCGAGCGGAAAAAGCTCATCAACGCCGCCGATCTGGTGTTCCTCTGCCTGCCCGACGCGGCGGCGGTGGAGGCGGTGGGGCTGATTGAAAATTCCCGCACCCGAGTCATTGACGCATCCACCGCCCACCGAACCGCCCCCGGCTGGGTGTATGGCTTCCCGGAGCTGTACAAGAAGCCGGAGGAAGTCATCGGAACCGCCCGGTTTGTGGCCAATCCCGGCTGCCACGCCACCGGCTTTCTGGCCTCGGCGGCTCCGCTGGTGTCCATGCGGATCTTGCCCCGGGATTACCCACTGACCTGCTGTTCCCTCACCGGCTACTCCGGCGGGGGCAAGAAGATGATCGCCCAGTACGAGAGCAAGGAGAAGGGGGAGGAGCTGTGCAGTCCCAGAGTGTACGGCACCACCCTCAAGCACAAGCATCTGCCCGAAATGCAGAAGATCTCCGGCCTGGACAACCCGCCGGTGTTCACCCCGGTGGTGGACGACTACTATAAGGGCATGGCCACCACCATCTACATCCACAACCGCTACCTGGTGGGCCAGCCCACCGCCAAGGAGCTGAGCCTGATCCTGATGGCCTACTACGCCGGACAGCCCCTGATCTCGGTGGCTCCCTACACGGAGGAGCCGGCCTATCTGGCGGCCAACGCCCTGGCGGGTACGGACAAGCTGGAGCTCACCGTCAGCGGCCACGAGGGGCAGAGCGTCATCACCGCCCGGTTTGACAACCTGGGCAAGGGCGCCTCCGGCGCGGCGGTACAGAACATGAACCTGATGCTGGGCTTTGAAGAGACCCGCGGCCTGGCGCTGTAAGGAAAGAGGAGTGAGCGATATGAAACAGATTCCAGGCGGTGTCACCGCCCCCAAGGGCTTTACCGCCTCCGGCGTCCACTGCGGTGTGAAAAAGGGCAAGGGAGACGGCAATCAGCCTCCCATGAGCAAGATGCCCGAGGTGCTGGAGGGCAAGAAGGACCTGGCCCTCATTGTGTCCGAGCAGCCCTGCGTGGCGGCGGCGGTGTATACCATGAACCGGGTGAAGGCCGCCCCCCTGTACGTAACCATGGACCATCTGGAAAACGGGGAGGCCCAGGCCATTGTGGCCAACTCCGGCAACGCCAACGCCTGCGCCCCCAACAGCCATGAGCACGCCGAGGAGATGTGCCAGCTGGCAGCCCAGGCCACCGGCCTGAAGGCCAGCGACTTTGTGGTGGCCTCCACCGGCGTCATCGGCCAGGAGCTGAACATCGAAGCCATTGCCAAGGGGATGCCCGCCGCCGCCGCCGCCCTGTCCAAGAACGGCTCCGACGACGCGGCCAACGCCATCATGACCACCGACACGGTGAAGAAGGAGCTGTCGGTGACCTGCTCCATCGGGGGCAAGACGGTGACCATCGGGGCCATCGCCAAGGGCTCCGGCATGATCCACCCCAACATGGGCACCATGCTGTGCTTTGTCACCACCGACTGCGCCATCACCCACGAGATGCTTACCGAGGCCCTCCATGAGATTGTCCCCCGTACCTTCAACCGGGTGACTGTGGACGGGGACACCTCCACCAACGACATGTGCGTGGTGCTGGCCAACGCCATGGCGGGAAATGAGCTTATTGAGTGGAAGGACGACAACTATACGGTGTTCTATAAGACCCTCCACTACGTCTTTGAGCAGCTGGCCCGGAACATCGCCGCCGACGGCGAGGGAGCCAGCAAGCTGATCACCTGCACCGTGTCCGACGCCCGCAGTGAGGAGAGCGCTGAGCGCCTGGCCAAGGCGGTGGTGGGGTCCTCCCTGGTAAAGGCTGCCATGTTTGGCGCCGACGCCAACTGGGGCCGGGTGCTGTGCGCCATGGGCTACTCCAAGGCCCCCTTCCGGCCGGAGTTTGTGGACGTGAAGTTTGCCTCCGCCGTGGGGGAGATCCTGGTGTGCCATCAGGGCGCCGGGGTGGACTTTGACGAGGAGGCCGCCAAGAGCATCCTGTCCCAGGACGAGGTGATCATCCTGGTGGACCTCCACGAGGGGGAGCACCTGGCCACCTGCTGGGGCTGCGACCTGACCTACGACTATGTGAAAATCAACGGCGACTACCGGACGTAAGAGGTGTGGAAGATCATGTCCTATTCCCATGTGGAGCGGGCCCAGGTGCTGGCCGAGGCCCTGCCCTATATCCAGAAGTATAACGGCAAGACCGTGGTGGTGAAATACGGCGGCAACGCCATGATCTCCGACGAGCTGCGCCAGGCGGTGATCTCCGACATCATCCTCCTCCATCTGGTGGGAGTGCGGGTGGTGGTGGTCCACGGCGGCGGGCCGGAGATCACCGAGATGCTCAAGAAAATCGGCAAGGAGTCCCAATTTGTGGACGGCCTGCGCTACACCGACCAGGAGACCATGGACATCGTCCAGCAGGTGCTGTGCGGCAAGGTGAACAAGAATCTAGTGGCCACCCTGAACCGCCTGGGCGGCAAGGCTGTGGGACTGTGCGGCATGGACGCCGGCCTGTTCCAGGCCAGGCAGCTGGACGAGAAGTACGGCCTGGTGGGTGAGATCACCGCCGTGGATCCCCAGGCGGTGGTGGACTGCCTGGAAAACGGCTACATCCCCGTGGTGTCCACCGTGGCCCAGGGGGTGGACCAGGAGACGGCTTACAACATCAACGCCGACACCGCCGCCGCCAAGCTGTCCATGGCTCTGAAGGCGGAGAAGCTGATTCTGCTCACCGACGTGCGGGGATTGATGATGGACCCCGCAAATGAGAATACGCTGCTGCCGGTGGTGAAGCTGTCCCAGGTGCCCGGCTTGGTGAAGGACGGGGTGATCAAGGGGGGCATGATCCCCAAGGTGGACTGCTGCGTGGAGGCAGTGCGCTCCGGCGTGAAGGACGCGGTGATCCTGGACGGCCGGATCCAGCACTCCATCCTCATCGAGCTGCTCAGCGACGAGGGCATCGGCACCATGCTGCTGTAAGGAGGGAAGGCACGTGAATCATGAAGAGCTGGTCGCGCTGGACCATCAGTACGCCATGCAGACCTACGGCCGCTTTGACGTGGACATCGACCACGGCAAGGGCGCCACTTTGTACGACCTGGCGGGGAAGGAGTACATCGACTTCTCCTCCGGCATCGGGGTGAACTCCATCGGCTACGGCAACGAGAAGTGGGTGGCGGCCATCACGGCCCAGGCCCAGAAACTGGGCCACATCTCCAACCTCTTTTACTCCCAGCCCTATGCCCAGCTGGCCCAGACCCTGTGCCGGCGCACCGGCATGGCGGCGGCCTTTTTTGGCAATTCCGGCGCGGAGGCCAACGAGGGCATCATCAAAATGGCCCGGAAATACTCCTTTGACAAGTACGGCAAGGGGAGGGGCACCATCATCACTCTGAAAAACTCCTTCCACGGCCGCACCATCACCACCCTCACCGCCACCGGCCAGGATGTGTTCCACAACTACTTCTTCCCCTTCACCGACGGCTTCCGGTACGCCCAGGCGGGCAGCATCGACGCCATCCAGGAGGTGGCGGGCCACGACGTGTGCGCTGTCATGCTGGAGCTGGTTCAGGGGGAGGGGGGCGTCTACCCCATGGACCCGGAGTACGTCCACAACCTGGCGGTGCTGTGCGCTGAGCGGGACTGGCTGCTGCTGGTGGACGAGGTGCAGACCGGCGTGGGCCGCACCGGCACCCTGTTTGCCTTCCAGCAGTATGGGATTATTCCCGACGGGGTATCTTTCGCCAAGGGCATTGCCGGCGGCCTGCCCATGGGCGGTTTTCTGGTAAATGAGCGGTGCCGGAATGTGCTGGGTCCCGGCACCCACGCCACCACCTTCGGCGGCAACCCCATCTGTGCCGCCGCCGCCCAGGTGGTGCTGGATATCCTGGATGAGGACGCCCTGGCCGCTGTGACAGAGAAGGGCGACTATATCCGCACCCGCATCGCCCACATGGGCCTGTCCAGCCTGGGCGAGAGCCGGGGGCTGGGCCTGATGATCGGGGTGGAGGTCAAGGGGGAGGAGAGCAACAAGGTGCTGGCTGCCCGGCTGATCCAGCACGGCCTGCTGGTGCTCACCGCCGGTACGGCGCTGCGGCTGCTGCCCCCGCTGACCATTACCATGGCTGAAATCGACAAGGGGCTGGCGATTCTGGAACAGACCCTGGTTTAATCTGTTGTGAGGTGAACTGAAATGCAAAAAGACCTGCTCAAGCTGCTGGATCTGACCCCTGCGGATATCACCAAGATTCTGGATACCGCCGACCAGATGAAATACAACCAGAAGCACAGCCTGACCCACCACTATCTGGAGGGCAAGACCCTGGCGATGATCTTTGAGAAGAACTCCACCCGTACCCGGGTCTCCTTTGAGACCGGCATGTACCAACTGGGGGGCCACGCCCTGTTCCTCTCCGGCAAGGAGAGCCAGATCGGCCGGGGCGAGCCCATTGAGGACACCGCCCGGGTGCTTAGCCGCTACTGCGACGGCATCATGATCCGCACCTACGGTCAGGAAGAGGTGGAGACCCTGGCCAAGTACGCCTCCATCCCCGTCATCAACGGCCTCACCGACTTTGCTCACCCCTGCCAGGTGCTGGCCGACCTGATGACCATTCGGGAGCACAAGTCCCGTCTGGAGGGCCTGAAGCTGTGCTACATCGGCGACGGCAACAATATGACCAACTCCCTGATTGTGGGCGGCCTGAAGGTGGGCATGGAGGTGTCCGTGGCCTGTCCCGAGGGCTACGACCCCGACCCCAAGGTGCTGGAGTTTGCCCAGAATTGCGGCGGCAAGTTCACCCTCTGCCGGGATCCCAAGGAGGCCGCAGCGGGCGCCGACGCCATGTTTACCGACGTATGGGCCTCCATGGGTCAGGAGGGCGAGGCCCAGGCCCGCCGGGCGGTGTTTGAAGGCGTCTATCAGATCAACAGTGAGCTGATGGCTCTGACCAACTCCGGCTGCATGGTGCAGCACTGCCTGCCCGCCCACCGTGGGGAGGAGATCACCGCCGACGTGTTCGAGGCCCACGCCAACGAGATCTTTGACGAGGCGGAGAACCGCCTCCACGCCCAGAAGGCGGTCATGTACCTGCTGATGGGCGAGCAGTAAGTGCATATATACCAAAACCGGCGCACAGCATTTGCTGTGCGCCAGTTTTTTGCCTTGACACAAGAGGTTTGTTCTGATAAACTAGCCTCATAAAAGAGGTTTTTTTAGACAAACCAAACGAAAGGCGGGGTGCAAGATGGAAGATTTCAAGCTGTTCGACGCGGAGTACAAGCTGATGGAGCTGCTGTGGGAGCGCCAGCCCATCAACTCCACTGCCCTGTCCCGGCTGTGTCAGGAGAAGCTGGGGTGGAAGAAGTCCACCACCTTCAACCTGGTGCGCAAGCTGGGGGAGCGGGGGATTTTAAAGAACGAAAACGCCACCGTCACGGCCTTGATCCAGCGGGAGCAGGTGCTCCGCCGGGAGAGTGAGGCGGCGGTGGCCAAGTCCTTCGGCGGCTCCCTGCCCAACTTCGTGGCCGCCTTTCTCAGCGGAAAAAAGCTCTCCCACCAGGAGGCGGAAGAGCTGCGGCGGCTGATTGACGAGAGCGAGGCGCGCCATGACTGAGCTGTTGGCAGCGGTAGGGGGCATGAGCCTCACCGCCGGCCTTACCGCTCTGGTGGTGCTGGTTCTGCGGTGGACGCTGGTGCGGCTGAGGGCCCCGGCCTTTGTGCGGCTGCTGCTGTGGGCGGTGGTGCTCTTCCGCATGGTGTGCCCCGTCAGCTTCACCAGCCCCTGGGGAGCCGCCGCCCTGGTGGAAGAAGCGCTGCCCACCACGGCCCAGGTGCAGGCCACCCAAGAGCCTGTGCAGCAGCCGGGTACGGCGGGCGTCCCGGCTATCTCTCCGGCGGAGCCCCTGCCGGAGGACGCCGTGGTGGAGCTCACGCCCATGGAGCCTTCGCAGGTCCCGGAACCCCGGCTTTCCCCCATGCTGCCGCTGTCCGTTTTGTGGCTGGCGGGGGTGGCCGTCCTGTGGGGCTGGTGGCTGTATACCCACCGGAAGCTGAAAAAGCGGATGGAGACGGCGGTGTGGGTGGCGCCCGGGGTTTTGGAGAGTGATCAGCCCGGTCCGCCCTTCGTCCTGGGCTTTTTCCCGCCCAAAATCTACCTGCCCCAGGGGCTGGAGGAGCCTCACCGGAGCTATGTCCTCTCCCATGAGCGGTTCCACCTGCGCCGGGGGGATTTTCTGTGGAAGCCCCTCTTCTTTCTGGCGGCGGCGGTCCACTGGTTCAACCCGGTGCTGTGGTTGGCCTGGCGGCTGTTCTGCCGGGATCTGGAGGCCTCCTGCGACGAGGGGGTGCTGAGCAACCTGCCGGAAGGGGAGCGCGCCGGCTATGCCAGGGCGCTGCTGGCCCTGGCCGCCCCCGAGACCAGCCGCCTGCCCGCCGCCTTCGGGGAGCACGACGTGTCCCGCCGGGTGAAGGGGGTTCTGTCCTATCGAAAGCCTGCCATCCTTGCGGCAATTATTCTGGTCATAGCCGCTGTGGGCGTTGGCCTGTGGCTGGCGGCGGATTCCACCGGCGGGGCGGGTCTGCCTCAGTCGCCGCCCACCGTCACCCTCTCCCTTGACCATCGCCAGGCGGAGCTAACCGCCGCGGACTGGGACGGGGAGACGCCCCCGGATCCGGCGGAGCTGCTGGCCGACGCCCCCCTGTTTACAGATGACTACATCTGGTCCCACAACGCCGGCCTGAGCCTGTCTGGACAGCCCCGCCCCACGGAAGGAACCTACAACGACTATCTGCTTCGGGAGGGCCAGTGGGTGGAAGGGCACAGCGGCTCCATGACGTATACAATCGCACTCCAGCCCCGGGCGGACTCGGCAGGGAAGGGGACGGAGGAGCGGGGGGGTGGTCTTTACCTATACCTGGAAGGAGGGCTTTGCCACCCGCTCAGCTACCTATGCCTACCGCCTCCTGGTGCCCTCTGTGCGGGAGGACCAGGTGTTGGAGGAACCGCTGATGGTCTCCGGCGGCACCATCCTGCCGGTCTGTGAGGGCGGACCGTCGGAGTTTGGCTCCATTGTGGTTCAGGGCAATCTGTGTACCCTGTCTATGGACGCCATTCTTACCGTCAACGACCTCTCAGAACCCTTCCAGTCCACCGAGCTTACGCTCTATCTGCTGGACGAGAGGTATGGCGTGGCGGACCAGGCCCCGGTGGGAGGCAGCAGCGGCGGCAAGGAGCGGGAGCAGGTGTACTCCGCCTTTGGCTTTCCTCTGAACCTGGAGGAAAAGGGCTGATGGAAAGGAGAGGATCTGCTGCTGGGGGTGACGGTGGCATATACCTGGCCGGACGGGACCCAGACCCAGTGGAGCACCGTCTTTTGGGCGGTGCCGGAAGAGGAACTGCCCGGTCAGCCTGCCGCCGGGGAGGAGATTACCGTGCGCCTGTGGCCGGACCCCGCTCAGGGGGAGGACACCACCGGTGTGTCCATCTATGTGCGCAATGACCCGGAGCTGGAGACCAGCCAGATGGGGGTGTGGGTAAATGGTGTGACCTCCTGGTTTGATACAGGCGCGCTCCTGTCCGGTCAGCATGCCTGGGCAACGCCAGGCTGGGCTGACCTGGACGGGGACGGGACAGACGAGCTGGCCATTATCCGGTATGAGGGACACGGCACGGGGGCGAGCCTGGAAGCGCTCCACGTGCTGGAACCGGGTGAGGGCGGCGGCTATACCCTGGCAGCCACCTTCACCCTGGGCGAGGAGGAGGCGACATGGGTGGAGGCCACGCTGAAGGAGCTGGGGCTGGATCAGCTCTCCTGCGGCGATATCTGCCATTTCCCCGATCTCTTTACCGTGGATATCGGGATCTGCGACCCGGTCAACGGCCCGCCCCTGGGCAATTATGTGGGTACGCTTACCTGCACACTGGCCTACGACGGCCAGAGCCTCACGTTGACGGACCCGGTGTATGTCTTGACGGCCTGACTTCCTCCGGCGGTCCCGGCGGGATGGGCCGCCGGTCTCCCCGCCGGAGATTGGAGGCGGAGGAGATGGCCTCCCGGCCAAATTTGTCCCGGATGCCGTCCATGGCCTTTTCCAGCTTCTCCAGCTTGTCCCGCCGGGGGGCGGCGTTGGCGGCGAACAGATTGAGCTGTTCCCCCGCGTCACCCTCCTCCACCAGATTCTGCGCGGTGATGGTGAGGGCCCGCACCGGGGCCTTTTCGTTCCACGCCGCCCGCACCAGCGCCATGGCCGCCTCCACCAGGTCCCTTGAGACGTAGGTGGGGGCGGCCAGCCGCGTCTGGCGGCAGATATCCTTGAAGTTGGGGTCCCGGATGGTGACCTGTACGGTGGTACATTTGAGAGCGTGCTTGCGCAGCCGGGCGGCCACCTCGTCAGCCAGCTCGGACAGGGCGGTGCGCAGCTCCGCCCACCCCACCAGATTCCGGGGGAAGGTGAGGCCGTTGCCCACCGACTTGGGCCCCGGCATATCCCGGGCGGGGATCACCGGGCTGTGCTCCGCTCCGGTGGCGTAGTCGTGGAGGGTGTAGCCTCCCTTGCCCAGGATCTCCCCCAACGCCGCCCGGTCAAACCGGGCCAGATCCCCGATGGTGCGTACCCCGTAGCCCGCCAGCACCCGGGCCGCCGCCCGCCCCACAAACAGCAGATCGGTCACCGGCAGAGGCCACAGCAGCTCCTGATAATTGTCCCGGGAGATGACAGTGGTGGCGTCCGGCTTTTTGTAGTCGCTGCCCATTTTGGCAAAGACCTTGTTGAAGGATACCCCCACCGACACGGTAAGACCCAGCTCCTCCCGCACCGCCCGGCGGATCCGGTCAGCCAGCCCCTTGCCGTCGGTGTGGAACAAGTGGAGGGTACCCGTCACGTCCAGCCAGCTCTCGTCGATGGAAAAGGGCTCTACCAGGTCAGTGTACCGCTCATAGACGGCGTTGACCTGTTTGGAGTATGCCCGATACTTGCCGTGGTGGGCGGGGAGGAGAATCAGGTCGGGGCACTTCCGCCGGGCCTGCCAGATGGTCTCGGCGGTCTGGACCTTATAGGCCTTGGCGGGCTCGTTTTTGGCCAGAATGATGCCGTGGCGGCTCTCCGGGTCGCCGCACACCGCTACCGGCTTGTCCCGCAGCTCCGGATAGTCCAACAGCTCCACCGAGGCGTAAAAGCTGTTCAAATCACAGTGGAGAATTACCCGCTCCATTCCGTCGCCCCCTTTGCCTCTAGGATATCACGCTTCTATTCGGAAGTCAAACGGATGTTCTAACCATGGAAGGAGATCAGCTCTTCCAGCAGCTCCGGGCGGCGGGTCAGGTCCTGATTGCCGGAGTAGCTCAGGTAGACCACCACATTGCCCTTTTAGAGAAAGAGCCGCTGGCCGGGCCAGTGGGTGTCGGTGGCCAGCACCACCCGGTCAAAGCCGGAGAGGGTAAGCTCTTCCACGTCATAGTCATCGGGGGAATAGTAGTGCTGGGTGTGCTGGTACACCAGCTCATCCAGCAGCGGGGAGGCCAGGAAGGGGAGGGAGAGCCGGTACCAGCGGGTTGTCAGCCGGGGTTCATAATCTCTGCCGTCGGTGAGCTTTTGGACGATCTCATATTGCGCCGGGGCCACCGGGGTGCAGGTAAAGGAGACGTAGTTGTTCCGGTCCTGGCCGTCGGTCCAGCGGCTGTCCACCAGGGGCTCCAGCGCCGGGTCATGTTCCAGTTCCGCCAGGGACAGGGTGGGAACGGGCTTGCTCAGGCCGTCCAGCTGCCCCTCCCAGGAGCGGGAGGTGGTGACCGCCAGAACGGCTACGTAAAGGATCGTCAGGAACAGGACAATCCAGGTCAGCACCCGCTGAAAATGAACGGCGGACCGCCAGCTTCCGTCCCGGCGGGGCGGCTGACCCTCCTTCAACCGCTTGCGCAGCCGGAAAAAGGAACGGTATGCCTGGACAGTCATAGCGGTAGAGAGTAAATCCAGGAGGATCACAGGCAGGTTGCCGCTGGTGGGGCTCTCTACCAGCCAGGTAAGAATGGGTGTGGAGAAAAGGAAAAAGGGCAGAAGGACAACGGCCAGCATCACCAGGGTCAGGGTGGTCAGCAGGATACAGGTCCGCTTGGCCCGCTTTGCCACCTGTTCCAGGGTGTAGCTCTGCACCACTGGGTCGGTGTGCAGCTCCGGTGCCTCCGGGTCAAAATTGACATACAGGTCGAAGTATTGCACTAGGCTGCCCGTGTACTCCCAACCCAAGGTCCTGCAATAGTCCCGGTTTTCCCGGTTCCACAGGTTTCCGGCGGGGTCCAGCCGGTAGCGGACATGGGCGGGCTTCCCCCGGCGGAACACGATACCCAGGGCCCAGGGGCGTTCAAAGAACAGGCCCTTTTGCGCCATGGCTTCCAGCCAGCCCTCAAAATGGTCCATGTCGATGGGGTCCAGACACATCCATTTCCGCACTGTATCCTTCATGGTGATTCCTCCCGTGCTTTTAAAAGTTGAGCGCTCAGATCAGGACAGAGGAAGGGCTGCCAGAAGTCCCAGCTCCAGGAGCAGCACGGCCAGACCCACCAGGATGGGGAGCATTCTCCAACCCATGCTCCGACGCCAGCTGCCGTCCCGCTGGGGCGGCAAGCCCTCTGCCAAGTGCCGACGGAGCCGGAAAAAGGAGATGTAGGTCCGTATCTCTTGGGCCAGGACAAACAGGTCAAAGACCAGCAGGCACAGATTTGGGAAATTGGCAATCTCCGCCTGCTGGGTGAGGACGGGGAAGAGGACGGCGGCCAGCAGCAGCAAGGTCAGGGCGGCCAGTCCGCCCAGGTACCAGCGCAGCCGCTTGCCCAGCAGGTCCAGCGCGTAGCTCTGCACCACCGGGTCGGTGTGGAGCTCCGGGGCCTCCGGATCAAGGTTAGCGTAGAGTTCAAAATGCTGCCCCGCCTGACCCAGATAGTCCCAGCCCAGCTCCCTGCAGTAGTCCTTGCTCTCCCGGGTCCACAGCCGCCCGGCGGGCTCCAGCCGGTAGCGTATGGCGGCGGGCTCATCCCGCCGGAACACCACGCCCCAATAGGACATCCGCTCAAACAGCAGCCCTTTCCGGGCCATCTCCTCCAGCCAGCCTTCAAAGTGGTCCATGTCCAGCGGCTCAATGTAGACCAACTTGCGTATTTTGTCTTTCATTGCCCTTCCTCCTCCGCATCGCTCAGGCAGGCCCGCAGCCGGGCCACCTCCTCCAGATAGCGTCTGCGGCCCTCCTCTGTCAGCGTGTAGGTCCGCCGTCGGCCGTCCACTGCCGTCTCCCGGATCAGGTTCTCCTCCTGAAACTTGGCCAGAATGGTGTACAGGGTGCCGGGGCCCAGCCGGACCCGGCCTCCGGTGCGACCCTGTACCCAGTCGGCCATCTCGGTGCCGCACCGGTCCTCCCGCAGCAGGGACATGAGCACGTAAAACATGGACTCGGTCAGCAGCTCCAGGGTCTTGCGGCCCATCTTCCTCACCTCCTGATATCGTGTCTCGATATCGTCTGTGGATATTATAATATCGTCTCTCGATATTGTCAAGAAAAAAGCCGGGCCGGCGATCTCGCCGGCCCGGCTTTCCATCCATCATGCCTCCAGAAGCAGTTCAGCCAACGCCTCCCGGTTGGCCACGATAGTAGCAGCTCCGTGCTCGAGGAGGAAGGCCTCGGCCCGGAACCCCCAGCTCACCGAGATACAGGGCAGGCCAGAATTTTGGGCGGTCTGGATGTCTACGTCGGAGTCGCCGATGTATACCGCGCCTTCCGCCTGGCTCCCCAGCTCGGCCAGGGCCCGGAACACGGTGTCGGGGGCGGGTTTGCGGGCCACCCCTTGGGATTCCCCGATGGCCACCTCCACCCGGTCTCCGAAATAGGCCTGGCACAGACCCTTCACTGCGCCGTCAAACTTATTGGATACCACCGCCGTACGGATTCCCGCCGCCCGGAGCCGGTCCAGCAGCTCCAGCACCCCGGGGTAGGGGGCGGTCTTGTGCTCCATATTCACCAGGTAATGGGCCCGGAAATCGGCCAGCACCTGATGCTCCAGGGCCTCGTCCGTGCCCTCCGGCACCGCCCGGTGGATCAGCAGCCCCACGCCGTTGCCCACGAAGCGGCGGACCTCCTCCACCGTGCGGGCGGGCAAGTGGTGGAGAGCCAGGGCGTAATTGGTACTGTCGGCCAGGTCCTGCAGGGTGTCCAGCAGGGTGCCGTCCAGATCGAAAATGGCGGTATGATACTTCATAAAAGGTCGCCTCCTGTCCCATAATGGGGAATTCCCGCGGAAGGCAGTATATCACATCAGGAGCCAAAGAGAAAGAGCTTTGCCAGGAAAAAACCCAGCAGGCCGCAGCCGGGAAAGGTGAACAGCCAGGTCAGCGCGATCCGGCCGGCCACCCGCCGGTCGGCTCTGGAGCCGGCCCCCAGGACGGCGGCGGTTTTGGCGTGGGTGGTGCTGACGGGCAGGCCCAGCAGGGTGCAGGCCAGCAGGCAGGATCCCCCGCCCAGGTCGGCGGCCAGCCCCTGCCTGGGACTCAGGCACACCATCTCCCGGCCCACCGTGTCGATGATCCGACGGCCGCCCAGGGCTGTGCCCGCCGCCATGACTCCGGCGCACAGCAGGGTCAGCTCCAAAGGAATGGAGAAAATCCTCTGCTGAGGCAGAACGGGGGAGAGGGAGAGCCCCAGCAGCAGGATGCCCAGACATTTCTGGCCGTCCTGGGCGCCGTGGAGGAAGGCCATGGCCGCCGCGCCCCCCACCTGTCCCCGGCGGCACAGGGCGGGAGAGGGGCGGAGTAGGGTCAGAGCCCGCCGGAACAGCCGTCCGGCCAGCCAGCCCAGGCACACCGACAGGGCCAGGCCCAGCAGGATCCTGGCCCAGGGGCCGGGGTGTACCGTGCCGCCGGGCAGGGCCAGGGCGGCGCCGGTGACGGCGGCGGCCAGACCGTGGCTTTCGCTGGTGGGGATGCCGAAGCGCCAGGCGGCGGTGGACCATAGCACCACGGCGCACAGCCCGGCGCACAGGGCGGAGCGGGCGGCGGGTACGTCCGCCCCAAAACCGGCGATGGAAAACAGAGTTTCGGCTACCACCGGGGAGAAGGCCACGGCCCAGCCCAATCCCAGCAGATTGCACAGGGCGGCCAGCCCCACCGCCCGCCGGAAGGGCATGGCCCCGGTGCACACCGCGGTGGCGATGGCGTTGGGCGCATCGGTCCAGCCGTTGACTGCCACCACTGCCAGCACCAGCAGGCAGGTCAGGGCGGTCACCGGATGGGACAGGATCGCGGTCAGCATAACATTCACCCCCGTCCCATTTTACTGGAACGGGGGTGGGGATATGCGCGACTAATACAGGCCGATGGCGGCCAGAATGCGGGTGACCTGCTGAGCCCGGACCGACCAGGCGGCGCTGGCGCCGTGCTCCTGGCGGCGCAGGCGGGCCCAGTCGCCGGTCTCGGCCAGGGCCCGGCGGCACAGACGGGCAAATTCCTCCGGGGAATGGGCGCCGTAGACCACGTCGGGGAAATGCTCCACCTGTTCGGGGTAAAACATGGACACGGTGGGCTTGCCGGAGGAGAGGTATTCGTACACCCGGGTGGGAATGATGTCGTCGTACTGCTCCGACCAGCGCTGGAGGTTGAGGCAGACGTCAAACCGGGCCAGGTAGTCGGGTACCTCCACCGGCGGGCGGCGGCCCAGAAAACGCACATTGGGGAACCGTTTCAGATGGCGGACCATGGGGCCGTCCTCCACCCGGCCCAGAAAGACAAAGGTGCAGCCGGGCAGTTCCCCGGCGGCGGCGGCCACCGGCGCCAGGTCCAGGTCCTCCCATACCACCCCGCAGTAGCCCAGCACCGGGCCGGGGATGCCCGCCAGCTCCCGGGGACACTCGGCGTTGGGCCGGGTAAACATCAGGTGGTTGACCCCGTTGGGCAGGATGGCGATATTGTCGTTGCAGGGGGCCAGGTGGTGCCTCAGCCCGGGGGAGGCGGCGAAGATCACGTCGGCGGCCAGGGCCAGATCGCTTTCCCACACCGGAGAAAAGTCCTCCCAGTCCCGGTAGCAGTCGTACACCACGCCCCGGTGGGGCAGGTATTCCAGCAGGTGGACCTGCTCCGGGGAGGTACACCACAGCAGCGGCTCCCGGAACCGGTGCCGGTCCATCCGCCGCTGGATATAGTTGGCCAATTTGCGATAGTGGCGGCGGAACAGCAGCCGGTGCCGCTCCTCCGCCTCCAGCACCGGCGGGAGGGTGTAGACCGTCAAACCGGGCCGCATGTTCCGGCCCGGGTCCTTCCAGCGTCTGCCCGGCGGCTCAAAAAAGAGCACCTGGGCGTCCTTCAGCCGGATCATCAGCTGCTGGGTACGGGTGGGAATGGTACGCCATGGGGTACAGGAGAGGCAGAGGATCTGTTTCAAGGCCGCTCACCTCTCCAGGAGCTTGCGGGCGGTCTCGCTGTTGCGCTCCTCGACCCGGCGCAGCCGGTCCACGCCGCCGGACAAAAATTCCTGGTCCCCGATGCGGGCGCAGGCCCCGTCGATATAGTGCCGGAGTCCCTCCGCCGTTACCTCGCTCAGGTCGGTATAGAGATCCTGACCGATATAGGAGAGGAAGGAGCTGATCTTCTGGTCGTATACCACGCCCACCAGCGGGACACCCTGCCCCGCGGCGAATACCAGGGCGTGCAGGCGCATGGACACTACCACCTGCATCCGGGCGAACAGACCGATGGTGTGGCTGGAGCTGCCCGTCTCCTGCAGGATATAGTGGGGGGCCTTCATATACTGGGCGGCGGAGCGGGCGGCGGCCACGTCCAGACGCCGCTCAATGGGTAAAAATACGGGGGTCAGGCCATACTTTTCATAGGCATAGTCGGCGGCGGCGGCAAAGATATGTGCCTTTTCCTCAAAGCCTGGCCAGGGCCGCAGGGCAAAGCCGATATACTTCCCCTTGGGGTCGATACCCTGACTCTCCAGAATGCCGTCGATGGCCTGCTCAGGGGCGGGGGGGAGGATGACGGTGGGGTCGGCGGAGAGGATGATCTCCGGCGCGGTGACCTTCATATCCTCCAGCTCGTCCTTGGAGTGGGTATCCCGGAGGGTGATGGCGTCCACACTCTTCTGCAGGACCCGGGAGGCCCGCTGGCGGTTGGCGGGGGAGTGGATGGGACCGATGCCGCAGCCGTACATCATCACCTGGTTGCCCAGGCGTTTGGCCCAGGAGATGGTGAACAGGTAAAACCACAGGGAGCGGTGGCTGGTCACATCCTGCATCAGGGAGCCGCCGCCGTTGA
>ERZ1643246.1552-NODE-1552-length-24711-cov-7.247404_pt1 | contig 24711 bp, 19 predicted proteins | sample MGYA00579265_ERZ1643246 | MGnify/ENA primary metagenome ERZ1643246 (study PRJEB29033, sample SAMEA4952261) | chicken gut metagenome | biome: Broiler Chicken; feature: Gastrointestinal Tract; material: Caecum | place: Ireland | collected 2018 | study: Broiler...
CTTCGAGCACGGCGCTGCCGCTTACGAGAAGCGCGGCGTAGCCGTTACCGTTCCGTCTTGGAATCAGGATACTTGTGTACAGTGTAACCAGTGTGCTTATGTCTGCCCGCACGCGACCATTCGTCCGTTCGCGCTGACTGAAGAAGAAGCTGCTGCTGCTCCGGCATCGACCAAGATCGTTGACATCAAGGCCGGTAAGGGCAAGGGCGTTTACAAGTACACGATGGTTGTCTCTCCGCTCGACTGCATGGGCTGCGGCGTATGTGTTGGCGTTTGCCCGACCAAGTCCCTGGCTATGGTTCCGCAGGAGCAGGAAGCTGCACAGCAGGATGCGTTCGATTACTGCGTAGACAAGGTTTCCGAGAAGGCCGACATGATCTCGGTCAACTCCGTCAAGGACAGCCAGTTCAAGAAGCCGCTGCTTGAGTTCTCCGGCTCCTGCGCAGGCTGCGCTGAGACCTCTTATGCTCGCCTGATTACGCAGGTTTGCGGCGACCGTATGTATATCTCCAACGCGACCGGCTGCTCGTCCATTTGGGGCGGCCCGGCTGCTACCAGCCCGTACACCGTTGACAAGGACGGCCACGGCCCGGCTTGGGCGAACAGCCTGTTCGAGGACAACGCAGAGCACGGCCTTGGTATGTACTATGGCCAGCAGGCAATCCGTGATCGCCTGATCTCCAAGCTGGAAGAGATGGCTGCTGCAGAGCAGACCCCGGCTGAGACTAAGGATGCAATCGCTAAGTTCATGGAGACCAAGGACAACGGCGCTGCCAACGCGGAGCCGACCAAGGCTCTGATTGCTGTGCTCGAAAAGGGCGCGGCTGCTGGCTGCGACGCTTGCAAGGAAGTTCTTGCGCATAAGGAATACCTCGCTAAGAAGTCTGTCTGGATCTTCGGCGGCGACGGCTGGGCTTATGATATCGGCTTCGGTGGCTTGGATCATGTCCTCGCTTCCGGCCAGGATGTAAACGTTATGGTATTCGATACCGAAGTTTACTCCAACACCGGCGGTCAGGCTTCCAAGGCAACCAACATCGGTGCAGTTGCTCAGTTTGCTGCTTCCGGTAAGACCACTAAGAAGAAGAGCCTTGCTGAGATCGCAATGAGCTATGGCTATGTATACGTTGCTCAGATCGCTATGGGCGCAAACATGAACCAGACCCTCAAGGCAATTGCTGAGGCAGAAGCTTACCATGGCCCGTCCCTCATCATCGGCTACGCTCCGTGCGAAATGCACTCCATCAAGGGCGGCATGACCAACTGCCAGGCTGAGATGAAGAAGGCTGTTGATTGCGGTTACTGGAACCTGTTCCGCTTCAATCCGCAGCTGGCTGAGGAAGGCAAGAATCCGTTCATCCTCGAGTCCAAGGAGCCCAAGACGGAGGATTACCGCAAGTTCATGATGAACGAAGCGCGTTACTCTGCTCTGACTCGTTCCTTCCCGGATCGTGCTGAAAAGCTGTTCACCGAGTCCGAGGCTGAGTCCACCAAGCGTTACGCACATCTGCAGCGTTTGCAGGCTCTGTACGCTCCCGAGGCGTAAGATCGGCTGACTGCGTAGAAAGCGCTGGACTGAAATAAAATAAAGAACCGCCCGCGGGATTGTTCCGCGGGCGGTTTTTTTGCATACCGATGGATATTTTCGGCAGACGAAGCGGTGAACATCCACAATATTTTGCGTTTTCACGGCGGGAAACAGCAAAATCCTGTTGCGTTAATAGAGAAAACGCGGTACAATGATAAACAGAAAGGTGGTGCCCGTTTTCATGGCATTCACAGGCTTTAATGCTGCGGGTATTGATCTGCTGCAGCTGAACCGCCTGCAAAACAGCAAGGAATTTTACGAAGAACATAAAGAAGAAATCAAACGGCAGGTGATTTTGCCGTTTCATGAATTGATTGCACAGATGACGCCCGCGATGCTGGAGATCGATACACAGTTCGTCGTCACGCCGTCGCGTATGGTGTCGCGTGTGCGCCGCGATACACGCTATACCAAAGATAAAACCCTGTATCGCGCGAATGTGTGGATGTTTTTCCGCCGCAAGCGGCAGGAACATGAGTCCGTGCCGTGCTATTATTTCGAGATCCACCCGGAGTTTTGGGGGTTTGGCTGCTGGGGCGCATGGGGCAGGGGCGAAATGGAGTCCCTGCGCGAGATGATCCTGCATGAGGATAAGCTGTTCCTTGAGGCATATGCTGCGGTGCAGGCTTGTCCGCAGATGCATCTGGCTGGTGAGCTGTACAAGCGGCCCAAATTCCCGGATGCAAAGCCGGCGTATCAGGATTGGCTGAACCGCAAGGAGATCGGGGTGGATTTTCGAGAAACCGCGGATTTTGCGCCGTTGCTGGACGGTTCATTTGTTCAGCCGATGGTGGAAACCATGCAGCGCTTGGCGCCGTTTTACCGTTTTCTGCTTGCAGCAAAAGAACGTGCGGAGGCAGCACGGCGGGAGGCGCTCCAATGAGATATATTGCACTGGATTTTGAAACCGGCAATGCGTCGCGCCTGAGCGCGTGTGCGTTGGGCGTAAGCATTTTTGAAGATCACACACTGGTGGCGGAACAGACGACGCTCATCAAGCCGCCCGCCCAAGTGGGCAAGTTCCATTGGGGCAACGTTCGCGTCAATCATATTAAAGAGTCCATGGTCGTTGATGCTCCTGCATTTGATGAAGTATGGTGCAACGGTATTGCGGAATTGGCCGAAGGCAGCGTGCTGGTCTGCCACAACGCCATGTTTGATACCGCGGTACTGTGTGCATGCTTGGCGCATTATCATCTGCCGGTGCCGGATTGCCGCTATGTTTGTACGGTGAAGGTGGCGCAGCGGGTATGGCCGCAGCTGCAAAACCATAAGCTGGATACGGTTTCGCAGGCGCTTGGCATTGCTCTGAACCACCATGAGGCCGGTTCGGATGCGCGGGCAGCCGGTCTGATCTTGCAGGCGGCGTTGCGCGAGACAGCAAGCGCCGATGCGGATGAGTTGGCGAAAAAAATCGGGATGCGTCTGGGACGGATATCCTGCATGGGAACCGTGCCTTGCAGCATTGCAAAAGAGTTTCGGGGCGGAAAAACCGTCCGTTCCATCGAAAACCATGTATAAAGGAGAGAGCAGCTATGAAAAACTATCTGGAAAACATTGATCGGGAAGCCCTCCGTGCACGGGCAGAGCAGATGCTGCGTTACGCGGATGATGCGCGCAATCAGGCAGGCCGCTGGACGGATTATGCGGTATCTAAGGCACAGAATTTTTCTGTTTTCGATTTTGCGATTTTCAAGGTATGCCTGTTGTCCTTGGGATTGTGGCTGGGCACCTGCTTTTCACGCTTTTTCAAGAAATTCCGCGGCGTTTTGTTCGTTGCGTTCGCGGCAAGCTGGCTGTATCTGTTCTGGCGCATCTTCTTTGACTGCGAAGAGGAATAAGAGGCTGCTGCATCATGACGTTGGGCGATAGCCCGGTAGGAGAGGAGTATGTCTGTGGAGGAGCCGACACAGCAAAATAAATCAAAATTTCGTGCGCATCCACATTATTTTCAGTGGGGCTTGACGGCGTTTTGCGTCATCGTTTCCAGCGCAATCGTTGTGTTTTTGTTACAGTGGCTGCCGTTCATCTGGACGATGTTTCAAAAGCTGCTGGGCATTCTCAGTCCGTTCATCTACGGTTTTGTGATGGCGTATCTGTTAATGCCTGTTTTCAATGCATTGTATAAGAGAATTCAGCCGCGGCTGTCCCGACGTTTGAAAAACGGAACGCGGATTGCCAAGGGCTTATGCAGCATCCTGACGCTGCTGATTGGTATTGCTGTGGTAGGTATTCTGCTTTGGATGGTACTGCCGCAGCTGATCGTGAGCGTTTTCTCGCTGCTCGAATCGATGGATACCTATCTCAACGAGATTTCCGGCTGGGTGGCATCGCTGCTCAAGGATAATCCGGTGATCGAGCGTAATTTCCTCCAGATTTATGAGGAATTTTCGCAGCAGATTGTCAACTGGGTGCAGAATATTGCTCTGCCGCAGCTCGTTGCGTTGATGACCGGCGTCGTGACAACGGTTTCCGTCTTGTTCGATATTTTGATCGGCATTATCATTGCGCTGTATATTCTCAACAGCAAGGATACGTTCTGCGCACAGGCAAAAAAGGTGACGTATAGCCTGTTTTCTATCGACCGTGCGAACCGAATCATGGGCCGTGTCGCTTATGTGCACCGGGTATTCGGCGGTTTTATCACCGGCAAGCTGATCGATTCCCTGATTATCGGTGTGTTGTGCTTTATCGGTTTGCGTTTGCTGATAGGATTCGGGCTGATGACGATGGATCAGTCGTATGCGCTGCTGATTTCGGTTATCATCGGCGTGACTAATATCATCCCGTTTTTCGGGCCGTTTATCGGTGCCATTCCCAGCACTATTCTGATTATGGTCATCAGCCCGGTGCAGGCTGTGTATTTTGTGTTGTTTGTTCTTGCGTTACAGCAGTTTGACGGCAATATCCTTGGTCCGAAGATTCTGGGCAACTCGACTGGTTTGTCGAGTTTTTGGGTCATGTTTGCCATTTTGCTGTTTGGTGGTGTGTTTGGATTTGCCGGCATGGCAGTCGGTGTGCCGCTGTTCGCCGTGCTGTACAGCGCGGTGACCGAGGTGGTATGCAGCTTGCTGAAAAAGCGCGGCCTGTCCGTGGACACCAACGACTATCGCGGTCCGCGCCGCTTGGACCCGGTGACTGGTGAGTTTGTTGTGATTACGGAAGAGGATCGACCACCGGTATCGGCAAAGGAGCGCCGCCGCGCGGCAGAAAAGGCGCGTGTACAAAAAGCACGCGCGCAAAAACAACAAGAGGAACAAAAAAAGGACTGACGAAAGTCAGTCCTTTTTTTATCTGCTCAAAAGGTCCATCTCAGGCTGGGCTTTTTCGACAGGCCAAAGGGCCGAAACAAATGGTTTCGGCCCTTGTAAGTTCGATGTTCTGAGAATACGCAGGGGAGAAATTACTTCAAGCCCGCGGTGATGATTGCCATCTGGTAGACCTCGTCCGCGTTGCAGCCGCGGGACAGGTCGTTGATCGGAGCGTTCAGACCCTGCAGGATCGGGCCATATGCTTCAAAACCGCCCAGACGCTGTGCGATCTTGTAGCCGATGTTGCCAGCGTTGATGTCCGGGAAGATGAAGGTGTTGGCCTGACCGGCAACCGGGGAGCCCTTGCACTTGGTGGCAGCAACGACCGGAGAGAACGCAGCGTCAAACTGCAGCTCGCCGTCAACAGCCAGATCCGGAGCAGCAGCCTTGGTCTTTTCGGTTGCGTTGCGCATCATATCAACCGTGTCGCCCTTGCCGGAGCCCTTGGTCGAGTAGCTCAGCATCGCAACTTTGGGGTCGATGCCGAACGCCTTGGCGGTCTTAGCAGTTTCAATGGCGATTTCCACCAGATCGTCCTCGCCCGGGTTGATGTTGATTGCGCAGTCACCCATTGCGTACAGTTCGTCGCCGCCGTCCTTGGCATCGCGGCGCAGAATGAAGCAGGAGCTTACGATCTTGTTGCCCGGCTTGGTCTTGATGATCTGGAGCGCAGGACGAACGGTGTCCGCAGTGGAGTAAGTAGCGCCGCCGAGCAGGGCGTCTGCCTTGCCCATCTTGACCAGCATGGTGCCGAAGTAATTGCCCTTTGCGAGCGCAGCACGGCACTGCTCTTCGGTCATCTTGCCCTTGCGCAGTTCGACCATCTTGGCGACCATTGCGTCCATTTCCGTATAGGTTGCGGGGTCGATGATTTCCATTCCATCAATATCAAAGCCACCGGCCTGCGCCGCTGCCTTCACGTCGTCTACATTGCCAACCAGAATGGAATCCAGCAGGCCGTCCTTCTTCAGGCGGGAAGCAGCCTCAAGGATACGGGGATCGGGGCCTTCGGTAAATACGATCTTGCGCTTTTCAGCCTTCAGCGTGGCAATCAGATTTTCAAACATGTTGCACTCTCCTCCATTTTAATGGCTTTGTCCGGCATAAAAGATAGCCGCGGACAAACGATTGTAACCACATTATACACCCTGTCACTATCACTTCACAAGTATTATTTTGAGTAGATTGTGAGTAATTCTTGCTTCTGTTTTTGGAGGGGTTGCTTTATGAAAAAACTGGGCAAAATAGGAGCGGAAAGGGTGTGATAAGATGCAGGTGATACGGTATTTGAATGGCAGACGCCTGCATGGTGTGATGCCGCCGCTGCTGCTCGATCAGGAGGGAATTGGCAGCATGCTCAGTGCGGCGCGCAGCAGGCAGCAGCTTCCATTGCCCGACACCGCCCCCTCTGTTATACTGGAAGCGGAGGGATGCAGTCTCGGAAGGGATGAATTATGAAGCATACAGCGCTTTATTTGCGCGTATCCACCGAGGCACAGGCGGATGAAGGCTATTCGCTGGCGGCGCAGGCGGAAAAGCTGGAGGCATATTGCCGCATGAAAGGGATTGCTGCGTTTCAGCGCTATGTGGACGGCGGCTTTTCCGGCTCGAACCTGACGCGCCCAGCCATCACTGACCTGGTGGAGGCCATTCGCGCCGGCAATGTGGAGCGTGTGGTTGTTTATAAGCTGGACCGGCTCAGCCGAAGCCAGAAGGATACGTTGTATCTGATCGAGGATGTGTTTATGCCGCATGGCGTGGATTTTGTGTCGATCAACGAAAATATCGACACCGGCAGCCCTTATGGGCGCGCGATGATCGGTATTTTGTCCGCGTTTGCACAGCTCGAGCGAGAAAATATTTTTTTGCGTACCCGGATGGGCATGGTGGAACGAGTCAAGCAGGGCTTTTGGCCGGGCGGCGGTAAAATCCCCTTTGGGTATGACTATGATGCGGATAAGGGTATTCTGGTGCCGAACAGCGATGCGGATACTGTGCGGGAAATTTATGCGCGGTATCTGGAAGGGCAGTCAACCGGACGGATCGCGCGCGAGCTGGGACTGAAATACGAGCATCTGGTGCGGCAGATCCTGCTGCGGGAAAGCAATACCGGTGTCATTGTGTACCGCGGGGAGTGCTACTCTGGACGGCATGAGCCACTCGTTGACAAGCAAACCTTTGAACGTGTCAAACGCCGTTTGCTGCGTTCAGACAAACCGCGCGCCGCAGCTTCTAACAAGCTGCTCACCGGGCTTTTGGTTTGCGGTCACTGCGGCGCGAAAATGCGCTACCAGAAATGGGGCGGTGCGGGTGATAAGCTGGTGTGCTACTCAAGGGACAAATCCAAGCCGCATCTGGTGCACGATGCCGATTGTCCGAATCGCGGCGTCATGGCGCGGCAGGTGGAGGAAGTTGTCATCCGCGATTTGTACCAATTGGCGGCGCAGCCGACACAGTCGCGCGGCAGCGCAAAACAACCTGCGGAATGCCGCCGTGCACTTGAGCGGGCACAGCGTAAGCTGCGCCGTTTGTATGAGCTGTTTGCAGAAGGGGAGGATGATACTCTGCGGGATGCTATCACGCGCGCCAGACGTGAATGCGGACGTGCAGAGCAGGAACTGGAGCGTGCGCAGCAGGACGAGCGGCAGGAAGAAATGGATGCCGCACAACAGGCACTGCAAACGATCGGTAGTTGCTGGGATAAGCTGAGCGACGCGGAAAAGCAGACGCTGGTGCGCGCCTGTGTGCAGCGAATCGTGCTGCAAAACGATAAAATTGAGATATTTTATGTTATTGAAGGCGCAGAAATGCGCCAATGCTCTGCAGGATAGCTGTTTTCGACTTTGTACGTTCATGCCGATGATTATTGGGGAAATTCGGCGATATTTGCGCGATAACAGTGCGCTTCGTGTGTCGCGCAGTCTGCGGGATACTGCGTATAAGGCGTTGCAGGCAAAAGAGGCGTTTGTGCGGGAGCACCAGAGGGAGCCCGATATTGTGGAACTGGCCAAACTGATGGATATGCCGAAGGAAGAGGTCGTGCTTGCGCTGGATGCCATCCTTGACCCGGTTTCGCTGTTTGAACCGGTGTTCCATGACGGCACGGATACGGTCTGCGTGATGGATCAGGTGGGCGATCATAAAAATACCGATGAGCAATGGCTTGCCAGCATTGCGCTGCGGGAGGCGATCGACAGCCTGAATGAGCGGGAAAAGCGCATCATTCGCCTGCGCTTTTTCGAGGGGCGCACCCAGATGGAGGTGGCCGATGAAATCCACATTTCACGAAACGAAAAGAAGCAATTCCCCCAGCCAAAGAGCAGTCTGGAGGAATTGCACTTTTCAAGACCGTTATCCGCTTATCGTGGAGAATATGAGGTGGTTTACTACATAAACTGGCGGTTTCTGATTTGAAATAAAAAGAAAAACATAGCTTGCCTTTCTGAGGAGAAATACACAGCCGGACAGGAAAGTTATTTCTTATGCATGTTGCCGGTGTTTTGTTGCGCGAAAGAGTTATCAGACAAGAGATAATTTTTCTAAAAATTTTTTGATGACAGCCTTAACTTTTTGAATAGATATCCGAATTTAGTAATAGATGCAAAACAATACTGTATTTTGTTTTCACCCGACCGACGGGTCGGTTGAAATATAGTTCACGCGCCAAATGGTTTCGGGCAGTTCGGCCGGGTGTCCGAAATCTGACGGCGCTCCACGATCTGTGCTGGGGCAAAGGAGTGCCCCGTCACATTAATCAAATTTAGGAGGAACCTATTTATGCGTATTCAACACAACATTATGGCGATGAACGCCTACCGTAACTACTCGAACAACACTTCGGCTCTGTCCAAGAACCTCGAGAAGCTGTCTTCCGGTTACAAGATCAACCGCGCTGGCGACGACGCGGCTGGCCTGGCTATTTCCGAGAAGATGCGTGCTCAGATCACCGGTCTGGAAACTGCTCAGAAGAACGCGAAGGACGGCATCTCCCTCGTGCGGACCGCTGAAGGCGCGCTGACTGAAGTACATGACATGCTCAACCGTATGGTTGAACTGGCAAACCAGTCTGCTAACGGCACTTACAACAACGAGACCGACCGTGCTCAGCTGCAGAAGGAAGTTTCCCAGCTGCAGGAAGAAATCGACCGTATCGCTGATTCTTCGAACTTCAACGGCATCAAGCTGCTCGACGGCTCGCTGGCTGGCAAGTCCGAAGTTGCAAACCTGGCAATGGACGAGAGCATTGCGATCAAGGGCGAGTACAAGACCGCTGATGCGGCTGCAACGGGTAATTTCTCCAATCTGACCACCGATGACATTGGCAAGACGATCGACTATACGGTAACTTGGAAGGATGCCAACGGCACCGAGCAGACCACGACCGTTAAGCTGACCTATCAGGGCGACGGCACCGGTTCGGTTAGCTCCACGGTTGCTAACAACTACTTCACCGACAGCAACGGTAACAAGTACAATCTGGAAACCAATGGCAGCCTGTCTCAGACCAATGTACAGAATGCGCTGATTGCCAGCCTGAAGGTTGACAAGAACTTCGCAGCAAACTTCGACGTAGCAACAGACAACAATGCCATCAAGTTCACCGCTAAGGCTGAAGGCAGCAAGGGCGCTGAGATCGTTGGTATTGGCCTGAGTTCTACCCTGTCCTCCACCACTGCTGGCTTCGCTGCTTCGATGGCCGGTGACATCAACACTGTCAAGGAGCCCATGGACTCCATGCAGAAGTTCGATGCTACCAAGCTGCAGGTTGGTACCAAGAATGATAAGCTGGAAGACCTTGAGAAGAAGATCTTCGAGATCGACGGCCATAAGTTCTTGATTGCGGATAGTCTGGATAACGACAAGCAGATTAAGAAGCTGGGCGACGACGTCACTATTATTAACATTGGCAAACCTTCGATTCAAATGGGCGATGCTGCAATAAAGCAGATTGCAGCAGAAATCAGCCGTGTAACCGGCATGGAAACCAAGGTTTATAATGCAGGTATTACCGATGCAGGCATCGAGACTGGTGATATCGTGTTCACCAAGGATCGCCTGAACCTGGACGGCAACGAGCTGACCCTGCAGATCGGCGACACCTCTGATTCCTTCAACCAGCTGAATGTTAAGATTCAGGATATGCACGCTTCTTCTCTGGGCATTGATGCAATCGACATCAGCACTCAGGATGGTGCGCAGGCTGCTGTTGACGTAATCAAGAATGCGATCAACATCGTATCCGACGTTCGTGGTACCCTCGGTGCTACCCAGAACCGTCTGGATCACACCATCAACAACCTGTCCGTCATGACCGAGAACATTCAGGACGCAGAGTCTACCATCCGCGACACCGATGTTGCCGACGAAATGATGGCTTACACCAAGAACAACATCCTTGTTCAGTCTGCTCAGGCTATGCTGGCGCAGGCAAATCAGGTTCCGCAGGGCGTTCTGCAGCTCCTGCAGTAAGGGATTATATTATAAGATTTTTCCCGAAATTGATGAAATGGGGCGGGCTTTCGGCCCGTCCCATTTTCTATTTTTTGCAGAATATGCGGGAAAGCGGTTCGATATCGAACCATTTTCCCATGTATTCTGTCAATATGGGGATATGAGGTGAACAAGAGATGGAAAAGAAAGAAACGATCGATCTGTCGATTGGCATGATTGTTAAAAATGAGGCTGCTAAACTGGAAAAATGTCTAAAGGCTTTGCAGCCGCTGCAAAAGGCGGTGTCCTGTGAACTGATCATTGCAGACACTGGTTCGACCGATGGCACTCGAGCTATTGCTGAAAAATACGCAAATCAGGTATTTGACTTCCCGTGGAACAACGATTTTGCGGCAGCGCGCAATGCGGTGCTCGACCGTTGCAGCGGAACTTGGTTTTTGGCTGTGGATGCCGACGAATATCTGGATGCTAAGATTGAAAATCTGGTTCAGTTTGTAAAGAACCCACGATCGAAGCGCGCCATGTGCGCGACCCTGACGATACGCAATTACAGTTCTCCCGATATGATGGGCGAGTATAGTGATTTTACTGCATTGCGTATCCTGCGTATGGATACCGGCATCCGCTACGAGGGTGCCATCCATGAGCATTGGACTTTCCCGAAAGATGCTCCTTGCCAGTATATCGATGCCTTGTTGCATCATGATGGCTATGCTTATACTTCGTCCCAACAGGCCATTCAAAAGGCTTGGCGTAACTTAAAACTGCTGGAAACGCAACTGGAGGAAAATCCGAACGATGCACTGGCTGTGATGCAGTGTTTGGAAACTTCGGTTCCGATCCCAGATCAGGCTAAGGCCTATGCCCGTCGAGGAATGGAGCTGCTGCAAACAGAACCTAAGGTGGAAGGCTGGGACAATGTTGCCGGTCCGATGAGCCGCAAGGCGGCCGATGTGGCATGCCGGTATGAGATGCCCGAATGGGATGCTTGGATGACTTGGGCAGAAAGCACTTTGCCCGATTCGCCTTATATAACGATCGATGTGACCTATCTGCGGATGCACTGGCTGTATCAGAAGGAACGGTATGAAGAGGCTATTCAGGCTGCCGAACGGTTCTTAAGCGCAGTTGCTGACTATCAGGCTGGGAAGTACCATCCGATGCAATTCCTGATGGCCGGTTTGTCTTATGCCGGTGTGCAGTTTGTCAAGATGGCGCATGTTGTACAGGGCTCGTGCTATTTTCATCTGGGTGAAGTCGAAAAAGGTCTGTTTTTGCTTTCCGGGGTGGATTTGTCCGACGCGGATAATCAGATCGTACAGTCTTGGATGCGGGTGATGGAAACCATCGCCGACCATCCGGCCGCAGCTAAAACCGCCGCAGCGGCCCTTACACCTGTACTCAAAATCGACGAAAATCAGCCTCGGCAGCGCGAACGGCGACGGGTTTGCTTGCAGCAAATAGCCAGCTCGTTTCGCAGACAAGCTGACCGTCCGAACGGTTGGAAACTCTATGCCGATCTGCCGATTGACATGGGCCGGTGTGCCCGCATCTGTTTGGCGGCTACGTCGCAAGAGGTACAAACTACAATCGAACAGATCAGCAGTTGGGATGCTGTTGTGCCGCGAGCGCTCGCACATATTTTGGAACTGGGCGTCCCGCTGCCCGATGCATTTTATGCCCGTAACACCGAGGATCTGCATGATGTGCTGACCATGCTCATTCAGGAGGATCCGCGCTTTGCCTTACATGCAATCTGGCATACGAGATGTGCTTTGTCAAAAGACATCGCCAAGGCCCGATTTGGCTTTGAAATGGTTTCGCTTGCCCTGCAGGCTCTTGAAATCGAAGATGCAGCATTATATAAAGCGCTGATTGCTTGTTTCCGGCAGCTTGCAGATATTTATTTGCAGCACTGGTATCATCCTGATCTGCTTCGGGACGAAACTAACCTGCATCTTTTGCCCAATCTACACAGGTTTACCTGGTATTTTCTGCGGTCGCAGGAACGGCTCGATAAAGGTGATGTTTCTGGCTGTGTGCGTGATCTTCGGATTGGCTTGGAACAGGCACCTAAGATGAAAAATATGGTCGCTTTCCTTCTGGACTGCGTTGAAAAGGGAGATTATCCAGCCGCTATTGCGGTAGCATCACCTGAACTTCTGGAACTGGCCGAAAAGGTCAAAGCCATCTTGTCTGCCTACGCACCCGATGATCCAATGGTTCAGTCCATTAAAAAAAGTGACGCCTATCGTAAAGTCGCTTTTCTGGTTGAGGATTCTGCATCACAGTGGCTATTATGAGGGGATTGGAATGAAAGTTGTCATTTTAGCAGGAGGTCTGGGAACACGAATTAGCGAAGAAAGTCATTTGCGTCCAAAGCCTATGATTGAAATTGGTGGGCAGCCCATTTTGTGGCATATTATGAAGTATTATTCTGCCTTTGGGTTTCGGGACTTTGTTATATGCTGTGGCTATAAGGGACCAATGATTAAAGAGTATTTTGCAAATTACTATTTGCATCGCTCAGACGTCACGTTTGACTTTTCTGCTGACAATCGTATGACGGTACATAATAATGTAGCAGAACCGTGGCGAGTGACTCTAGTTGACACAGGACTCAATACCCAAACTGGAGGCCGTGTGAAGCGTGTACAAAAATACATTGGAAACGAACCTTTTATGCTGACTTATGGTGACGGCGTCAGCAATGTTGATCTTTATGCTTTGCTTAAACAGCATCAGGAAAGTGACAAGGTGGTCACATTGACTGGTATTCAGCCGGGCGGACGATTCGGCGTCCTCGATTTAGATGAAACCAACAATACTATTGTTGGTTTTCGTGAAAAGGCAAAAGAAGATGGCGGTTGGATTAATGGTGGCTTCATGGTAATGCAGCCTGAAGTGTTTGATTATTTATCTGAGCAAGAATCCTGCATTTTGGAGCGAACTCCCTTGGAGACGCTTGCTAGAGAGGGTAAACTTGGAATTTACAAGCACCATGATTTTTGGCAGTGTATGGACACACAGCGTGATAGGGGATGTTTGGAGACCCTGTGGGCCAGCCAACATGCGCCCTGGATGATTTGGTGAGGAGCGTAGCATGCGAAAAATCCATAAAAAGCAGTTGTTAGAATTGATAGATACGCTTGAGCAGGCGTGTCTGCAATTAAAGTCGCAGAAGGGAAAGGTTTTCAATAGTCTTTGCGCTGAGATTCAGGATTTTACGAGTAGAATATATATTTTTGCACAAGAAATCTTGGGAGAACAATCGGTTATAGTGAAAAGATTAGAAAATCTCTATAAAGAACTATATGAAGTATCACAAGGGAATGTCCCAGTAAAACGATTACAACAGCTAATAAATGAGATTAAAGGTCAAGCCAAAGGCCTGCATCCGGATCGGATTGAAGTAGCCTTTTTCTGTTACAAGGCCAGTATGTCAGATTGCTTTGAAAGTGTTTACTTTGCAGCTAAAGATGATCCACAGTGCGATGCTTATTTTATACCGATTCCATATTATGATCGCAATGCAGATGGAAGTTTTGGTACGATGCATTTAGAAGGGATCGGTTATTATTCGGATGCTTATGAGCTCATAGATTGGAAAAAATATGATGTTGAAGCACGGCGTCCAGATGTCATCTTTATTATGAATCCATATGATGGAGATAATCGTGTTACAAGCGTACGCCCTAATTATTACACATATGAACTAAAAAAATATACGAATAATCTTATTTATATTGATTATGGAATTCCAATTTGGATTTTTAATAAACCTTCTGTGTATGAATGGTATATAAATGGCTGGTTTAATGTAGATGTATTTTGCACATATTCAAAAGAGTATGCAGCTAATCAAAAATTTGCAATGCAAAAAATTCGCAATAAGCTATCCGTAGAAATCGTTGCTTTGGGTTCTCCGAAATTTGATAAAGTTATTACATCGACAAAAGATGATTTTTCTTTGCCACCAGAGTGGGAAAAACTGATAAATGGACGCAAAATTGTATTGCTCAATACATCTTTAGGTGCTATTTTAAAAAACAGCGAAGATTATTTGATTAGATTGGAGGAAATTTTAGAAATATTTCATTGCAGCAATGTTTTATTATGGTGGAGACCTCATCCTCTTTCATATGAAACATTAAAAAGCATGCGTCCAGCTCTTGCTACCAGATATAGAAGTATTGTAAATAAATATAAATGTGGAGCTTGGGGAATTTATGATGAAAGTAGCAATTTACATCGAGCTATAGCATATTCTGATGCTTATTATGGCGATGAGAGTTCGTTAGTATATCTTTATTGTGCTACAGGCAAGCCGTTTACAATTTGTGGTATTCCTCATCAAAGTTATTTTTTAACAGAAAATACAGATAACTTTGAAAGGGCGCTACAATGGCGTATGAACAATATGCGAAATGCGAAAGGTGCCAATATAGACAATTATAATGTATGTATGTGGTGGGGTAATTTTTATGAAGACTTAAACTATAAAAAATTTTTAAATCTTTTTTTAGATTATGTAATAAATCAAGAAAAATATCCATGTCATGAAGAATACAAAAATCTGCAAATTAAAATATTCAAGGACTTTGTAGTGAATGCAGATGGTACAGCAGGACAAAGAATATATGAATTTGCTAAGCAAAAAGCACTTAAATAGCAAAGGAGGTATCAAAATGGAAATACCTAAAATAAGTGTAATTATGCTTACATTTAATCGTGAAAATCTAATCTCACGGATGATTGAAGACATTTTAGCACAATCATTTAAATCCTTCGAGTTTATCATAGTTGATAATGGCAGCAGTGACCATAGTGGCAAAATCGCTGATGAATATGCCCAAAAGGATTGTCGAATCAAAGTAATTCATAAAGAAAAAGGTAATATAGGCAGTGGACGAAATGCAGGTTTAGATATTGCCATAGGTGAGTATGTCGCTTTTGTAGATGATGATGATAGTTGTAAACCTGATTTTTTGCAGTTTTTATATTCTCTTGCTTCCGAAAATAACGCAGATGTAGGTATTTGTGGCGCGACATGGGCTGATTATGATGAAAAACTTATTTTATCACCTGAAAAAGCAGTTGAAACTTTGCTATGGCGAAAAAAATTTAATGTTGCATTTCCTACCAAGCTGATTAAAAGAAGTTTATTTGACAAAAATCGCTTTATGGAAACAGGAAAATATGATGATATATATTTAATGCCACAGATATTGGCAAATGCAAATAAAATTGCTTATCATGGATTATCAAAATATCATTTTAATCGCCATGAAAATAATAATTCTGCATGGACGCAAAATCACAAGCTATTAGAACATGAAACATTGCAGGAATATTTAGATGTATATCGTCAGAGAACAGACTGGTTAATATATAAATTTCCTGAAAGTGAAGCAAAGTGGAATTATTTTAAGTATTCTTTTATGATATCAATGGTCGAAAAGATAATTCGATTGCAGTTAGAAGATTGCTATCCATTGAAAGATATTATGGTAACGGAACTACAGGACAAAAAAGATGAATTTTTAAATTCATTATGGATTACAGAAATTGAAAAAAGCTGGATGAACTGTTATGTATAATTTTTGTAGTTGCATATTCATTTGATTTCCGATAATGAATATCTACAAGTGTTATGATGAATAATCCCTATATATTACCATAAACAGCGTCAAAACAGTGATTTTGTCTTTTACATTTTATGAGGTGATCAATGCATGAATTTTACCGAGGAGTATTTAAAAATTAAAGAAGAATATTTGGGATTTCAATGGGAAAAAGAAAAACAAGCATTAAAAGATAAACTATTAGAACGACCCATTGTCTTATATGGAGTAGGATTTTTTGGTGGAGTAATAGTTAAAAATTTTATTTCTGGAGGCATAAATGTAGAATGTTTTTGTGATAGCAATAAAAAAGGTGTAGATCAAGAAACTGGGTTAAAAATCATTTCTCCCAATGAACTAAAAGAAAAGTATTATAATGCAAATGTTCTGATATCTGTAGCAAATCCATCAACTGAACAGGCAATATATGAGGCAGTAGAGAATTTAGGCTTCGACAAACGTCAGATTTTTCATTTTAGAGATGCGTATAAATTTATTAGAAAATCTCGTGTTGAGCAAGTAAGTTTAAATTTATCAGAGTTTGAACAGTTTTTAAACGGATATAATCATGTTTTTGATTTTTTATCTGATAAGAAATCAAAAGAAATCGTGTTGCAAACTATTCGTAGTTATTTATTTAATGATTTATTTACTTATGATCCTCCTAATGAGTCCTATTTCCCTGAGCAGTTTAAATTCAGTGATAATGAAGTATTCATTGATGGAGGATTATACACTGGAGATACTACCCAGGAGTTTATCCGTAGAGTAAATGGTCATTATAAACAAATTATTGGTTTTGATATCGATCAGAACAATTTATCTGTTGCCCATAAAAATTTGGATTTTATGCAAGGCGTTACCATTATCGAAAAAGGCTTGTGGGACTGCACAGTATCCAAGAATGCTGAACTGGGAATTATGGCCGGAAGTAATATAAATGCTGATGCATCTGATGTGGTGGATCTAACATCATTAGATGAAGTTTTTGCAAACGTATCAAGTGATGATTATCCAACGTTTATCAAATTAGATATAGAGGGCTCTGAAAAGCAAGCGTTGTTAGGCGCTAAAAATATAATAAAAACTGCTAAACCTAAATTAGCAGTATGTGTATATCATAAACCAGAAGACATATTTGTCCTAACGGATTTAATTAAGAGTATTAATGGTGACTATAACTTCTTTCTAAGACACTATTCACCATATATATGGGATACGGTTTTATATGCCTACTAAGGAGAACTTAAGGGTTAAAACATTATGATTTGTGTGCCATTTTTCAAAAAGACGCACGAAGCAAGCCGCCTTAAGTGGGCAGATAAGCTCAGAGTCTGGGGAGCAGGTGAAGCTGCCACCAGATACCTATTGCCGTTGGAGGATAAAAGTAGTCTGCTTAACCGAAATCTCTCCATATACTTGGATGTAGTCAGCAATTCGGTAGAGTGCTGGATGGTAAGCCTCGATTTTCTCCAGTATATCGTAGATGTCTGGAGCGGCCTTCTTGCAGTTGCAAGAAGGGACTTCTTTTGTAACCAACGCTAAGATAGTAGTTATGAACATCGTGGAATTGCTTGCTTGGATTACGCACAGGAAATATTGCATGAGTAGGGGCTTGGTACAAGATGTTGCATGGCTGACTCGGCCTGTTTTCTTCTTGCCTGAACTCCATTGTTCTGCGGTGCATGCTTAGAAGCAAAGGTGCTTCGAGATAAGAAACGCGGATATATCTACTTCGATTTCGAAGATGATACAAATTGCAGAAAAGGATTGGATACCCGGAGCTGCTATTACAAGTTGGGTTGAGGAAAGAAGATTTCTATTGTAGTCAGGATTAGGAATTCTGGGTGAAGTTTGCATCGTTTGAGATTGCCTATGCAGGAATGGATGATGCGGAGTTTGGCCGTCTATTCGGCATACACAGTGACACGCTTGCTCATAGGACGCTTGCATACCATTAAATATCTGTGATTTTTTGATTTGATTTTCATGAATCTGGATTGCAATACTGGAAGTTATGTTGCTGAATGCATCTAAAGCATGCATATCATTCAACTTGATGTTGAAAAAACAAAGAGACAGTTCTCCGATCAATGTATGTCACCAGAAGTGAAGTTGATGAGCTTCCAACGATGGCGCATCAAACCTTAAAACGGTTGAGCATCAGCCGGAAAGATAGTGTTTCCAGAGAGAGGGGTATGCTTGAAGCGGTTCGCATTGAATTGTACAGTACTGTGCTGCAGATATCCCGTAAAGGTTGATAACTTTTTGTTCTTGTACGAAGTAATGCCTTGCCCATTCGTGGATACAATATTGGACATGAAAAAGGTCATGTGGAGTCTATTTTGAGCAGATGGATATGAGATTTTGAGTATAGCTCATCCCTTTGAATCAATATTTGAGAAAATAGGCAGGAACTGAATACTCGTTGAAAGATTGAATTAGTCTATTCTTGCAAAGATAAGGATATCGGGGGAGAGCTCTACCTATTGTGCTTAAAAGAATGTCCAGTACACATAAAATTCATAAGTCCATGCACTTTTATGTGCTGTGTCTTCATAATTGTTACTTGCTGCGTTAGCAACATCGTGTTTCATTCCCTTTGGTGTCTTGAAACGCAGTGGAAAGGAATGGTCATAAAGATGAGTGAAGAATTAAACTTAAGAAGATTGGCAATAATCCCCACACTAGTTTGCACATTAAATTGTAAATTATGTAGTAACTATATTCCATTATTCAAAGGGCATGTTTCACATGTCCCAACAGAAGAAATTATTCGAGATTTGGACAAAATATTTGAGATCGTTGATTATACTGAATGGTTGCAATTTGTTGGCGGAGAAATTTTTATGAGAAACGATTTGTGGCAAGTGTATGAACACTCCTTAAAAAACTATAAAAATCGTTTTGATAAGTTAATATTAATAACAAATGCTACTGTGTTGCCATGCGAAAAAGATATTGAAGTTTTTGAGAAGTATGGTAATAACATTCAAATTCAGATTAGTGATTATGGTAAATATTCTTATAAAATAGAAGAGTTGTCCAATATTTTAACTAAGCACAATATTCCATATATTATAAAAAGATATCATGGCGAGATCCAACATTATGGTGGCTGGATTGATAATACACATTTTGAAGATAAAGGGCGTACAGAAGAAGAGTTGATAGAGCAACATAAAAACTGTGGACAAGTTGCGATGCAAAACTTTCATTTATATAGAGGTAAGATTCAAGGCTGTGCAAGATCATTATTGGCTAGTGAATTAGGTAAAATCGTTCCAGCTGAAAGAGATTTTGTGGATTTATATGATGATTCAAAAACAATCGAAGAAAAAAAATATATTATTGCCCATTTTAATGATAAGCCCAGAGTTTCCTGTAGAAGTTGTGCAAGTTTTTTAGATACTACTACACGATATAAGGCAGCAGAACAGGTATGAGTCGCTGAAAATTTTGTGCAATAGATGCATGGCAGCAAAAAAGTGTTGACTGCGTCAGGAATGAAAGTAATCAGTCCTGATGCAGTCTTTAACTAAAAGTAAATAGATAGTGAGGCAAGACATACAAAACCAAAGAGGTGAAAACAGGCGACACAAGAAGTTGCCGAAAAGGATAGCCAAATTAAGATCAAGGTGATTCGTCAGAGGATTACAAAGAATCCAGATACACTTTGACATGTCTATGGTAAATACGGAGAAACCTACTAGATCCCGCTGGCATATAGACCAGATAAGGTTTTTCATCTATGTGTTTCTTACTTACAAGTTGCACTTAATCGTGTGCATAGATGTATGCGGATGCAGTATTATTCAATTGGCAAACTTATAATGGATAGACAATTCTCTCGGCATTCGCCTTTATCGGTTTTAGCTCTGTGCAGATGAGTGTTGCTATGTTCCGCTTCCCGTTACCAATTTGCTATAAAAGCCAGTGGTTTTCTAGGGATGTACTACCTTGTGCAGATCTCTATTTTCATGAAGCAAGCGATAAACCGCTTGCTTTGCCGTTTCCACCGTTTGTACACAGTGAAGAGTTTTTTCACACGCTGCACATGCGGTCAATTATATATCTCTTGGTCGAGATACCGAGCTGGCAACCGCTATACCAGTGCCAATTTTATCTGATAGTTTTAGAACGTTAGCCTCGTCTTCTGCATTGCATTATTGTACAATGTTCGAACACTATTTTGGTTTGTACAGTATCACTTTACTCCAGTCTTGATGTAGCGAATGGCAAAGCTCTTCTTTGGCGACATGTCTCGTATAGAGAGAATAAAGTCACTGTATAGCAGTGGAAAATCTTTCTGGCTTGTTCCTACCAGAGGGAAGGATTGCAGACAAATGGAAGAATTAGTGCCAGCTGTATGCGCGCGGCTTTCCAAAAGCAATCTGCTTTGTGGGAGCGATTGAACTCGGAGAGCGGTCGGTGTAGAAATCTTCTATATCTATACTTGGCTTGTGGGCACCCAACAAATGAAACATGATGAGAATTGGTCTGTTTCCGGAATTTATCTAAGCGAGCAGTCTGTTCAGGCGTTACCGCAGTTGGTCGCATAATCTTTGTTTTTACAGGACCCTTTTTGCAATTTAACTTAACGTAGCTCCAGACTCCGGAGTTTTGTATTTTGTTTCAGATTGTTCTTGCCTCCGGAAGCACAGATCTAATGAATTTACAATCTAGAGGTGTATCAAATGGGTAGAGTTTCTATTTTTATAGCAGCGTATAATGCCGAAAAAACAATTATAAACACTATTGAAAGCATTTTAAAGCAAACATATAAATATTTTGATCTTTTTATATGTGATAATGGTTCAACAGATGGTACATTGAATATTATAAAAAATTATTGCGCAAAATATGATTTCATTTCATATTATAGCCGTAAGTTTAATTTTACTGGTTCATTTATGGCTAGTTTATATGGTACATTGGAAAAAGACAACGATGGAGTAATTGGCTATTATAAAGTTGATGAATATGGTGAACCTGTTCTTAATATACAAAAATGGGGAGAATGGGTTTGCTACATAGATAGTGATGATACCATACAACCTACATATTTAGAGGATATGCTCTCCTATGCAAATGATAACTTATTAGATATGGTAATGTGTGGTTGGGATTTTGTGCGTCCGAATAGAGTAGATCATCGCATACCAGAAAAATATGAAGTAATTTATCGGAATCAATTTGCTGAAAGATTACCATATTATGATAAATTCATGGGACCTGTATGGAATAAGTTGTTTCGTGTAAGTTCTATGGCTAAAAATATTTCTTATTATGAAAACAAGTATGCAAAATTGTTTAAAGATGGCGTTTATTTTTATGGAGCAGATACGGCATTTAATTATTTTTATTTAGGTGGGAACCTGGATAAATTCGGAATAGTCCCAAAGTCTTTATATAATTATTATATACATGATGTTAGTGCATCACGTAAAAATTTCAATCCCATGAGAATTATTGCGGATCGTAGAATGGCAGAAGTTAGATTGGATTTTTTACAAGAACTAGGTGCAGAAATTACGGATGAAAATAAAGAATTTATTATGAATATTTATCTCAAATCTTCAAAATCAACAATGGAACTGATATTAAATGATGATAGATATGATCTAAAACAAAAAATGGCTAATCTTCATGAAATGTTTGATTGTGATTTAATGAGAGAGGTCTTTCCTTTGCAATCAAAAAGGTATTTGTAAGGAGGTAGTAGTTATGATTTTTGTAAAAGAAATAGAAAAGATTGTAAGTCAGCTAGACTATTATATACCCAATGAATTTGACAAGAAGATTGGTGGTAATGACAGCGCATATATATATGGTGGAGGATTTATGGGATGCAAATACATAGATCTTTTACTTAAAAGCGGATATAATGTGTTGGGAGTATTTCAAACTATCTGTGAAAAAGAAGATGCTACATGTAGAGGTCTAAAAGTCTATGAGGTCTCTTATAGTATTAAGCCTGTAATTATATCTAGTTTTAAATACTATGGGCAGATGAAAGATAAACTTATACAATTAGGTTATGCTGAGGATCAAATAATATCCCCTATGGGTATGTTTGAAAAGTTTTATTTACCCAAATATGAAGAGGCTTTTAATAATTTTGATGATGAGCTTTCAAAAAAAATCGTTATTGATAAAATTAAATATCATGTATTAGAACCAATTATGCAACCCGTATCGGCGTATTTTGACATAGAAATGTTTTCAGATTGCGAAAATGATGTTTTTGTCGATGGCGGGTCTTTCGATGGTGAAACAGCGAAAGAGTTTGCTTATATAAAAAACGGAAAATATAAAAAAATATATTGTTTTGAGCCGACAAAAAGTAGTTTCAATCAAACAGTTGAAAATTTAAAAAATTTTGAAAATGTTGAGGTCATTTCAAAAGGACTGTATTCTGAAGAAACAACATTACAGTTCAAAGACTTTGGAACTGACCAATGGAATGCAGCGGATGATTTTTATATGGATCATAAGTGGAATGGTCCGGCAATGAACTACAAAGTTATAAATATTGATGTTACTTCACTTGATACATTTTTTTAGGATAAGCCTATTGATGAATATCCAACAATCATTAAACTGGACATCGAAGGCAGTGAAAAAGCGGCACTTCTTGGTATGAAAAATGTCATTGAGAAAAATCATCCTACACTAATTATATGTGCTTATCATAAAGTTGAAGATTATTATGAGTTATCTACTTTAATAAAAGAACTTTGCCCACAATACAGTCTGAAATTACGCCATTATACAGATAATGTTTTCGAATCTATTATTTTTGCTTGTTATAAAGGGTAACTTATAGGAGGATAAAAGTATTATGAGAGATTATGTAAAAGAAATAGTTGATATATTACAAGAAGATAATAAAGTCATTTTGTTTTCTGTGGGAGGAGACACGTTAAACATATTAAGAGCTTTAAAACAGCGTTTTAATATTCTTCCTACTGCTCTTTGCGACAATGATATCAATAAGCAAGGAGGAACATTTAATGGCTTATATGGGATGAAGATTTATTCTCCTCAAAAAGCATATGATCACAATCCGGATGCGTATTGGTTTGTTTCTTCGTTAGACTATAAATTTGAAATTATCGGTGAGTTGCTTCATAAATATAAAGTTTCTAAAGAAAAGATTATCAATTATGAGCCTGTAGTGTGGAAAAAAAGTTGTTCATATTTGGAAAAATCTATTGTATGTGATGAATATAGACGCTTTAGCTATTGCTGGTATCAACCCCAGACACTTAATCCCATTCCGTTTGATGGTCAATATGAAAATTCCCTGAGTGATTTTGTGAAATTGCGTGATAATACAATTGATTGTTATAATAATCAGTGTCAAGATTGCCATATATATTGCGAAGGATATTACCCAAAAGATCGAAAGATTCGATGGATTAATTATGGCATTGGAGGAGTGTGTAATTTTGATTGTATGTATTGCCGATCAAATGCGCGCCATGCAAAAAAAATAGATGACCAAGCTCCTAAACTTCCGGCTTTAATTCAGCATTTAAAAGATATGAATTTATTAGCTGATGATTATGGGATTAATGTTGCTCCTGGTGAGCCTACTGTTCATCCGGAAAAAGATAGTATTTTTGATTCTTTAGACTGCTATTCTAATGTTATTAATACAAATTTATATGTGTATAATGAAAAATTATATAAATTGACTGCGGATAAATTCACAAAACTTGTTGTTAGCATAGATAGTGGAACAAAAGAAACATTCAAGAAAGTAAAGGGAGTAGATGCATTTGAACAAGTATGCAATAATTTGAAAAGATTTAGTAATGCTGGTTATGGAATTATCGTTTTAAAGTATGTATTTATTCCTAATGTTAATGATAATGAGGTAGACATTGAGGGATTTGTGAATGTTTGCAAGAATACAGGATGCCTTATTGGTAATATTTCTTACGACTATGGTTCCCCGTTACCGATCCCGGAAACTACTTTGCAAGCAATGAAGAAGACGAAAAAAGAGCTGTTAAGAAATAATATATTATGTACTTCTAACATAGTATATTCGTCGTCTTCCTATATAGATGAATTAAAGAAGATTAATTCCTAAGAGCCTGTAAAAAGTGGGGCGTTAGTACGGAGAAAAACGCGGACAAGTTATGCAGAAAAACAAGATGCTGTCGATATTTGAAAGGACACAGTAGTGTCAAGAATTTTTGGGTCAATCCCAAATTCTGTGTAAATTCTGTTTCGGGTGTCAATAGAGCAAAATTTATTCAGGGCGGTAGCCGGTGAATCCGGCTGCCGCCTTGTTGGCATCATAACGTCGGTGGAGCGGAAGTAAAGCGTGGCGGAGTCGTTCACCTTACCCTTGACATCCAGGCACGGTGGTGTTACTCAGGCATACGTTCGGCAAAATAGATTGCCATCTGGGCGTGAATCAGGTTCCAGTCCTGCCGCTGTCAGATCCATTTTTGGTAATATCCGTTATAGATGTAAATGTCAATGAAAAAGTGAGCCAGGCGCTCATGAAATTTTGAGCCACCAACGCTCATAAAAAAGTGAGCCACTGCGCTCACGAATATTTGAGCCACCTTGTCAGGTCTCTTCTGCATGGTAGCTTTCAGCCGGTAAGAATCTCCGTTCATATCCAGCACGTGGGAACGGAAGGTCAGCCGGTCAATTAGGGCAGCTACCATTGTTGTATTCTCAAATAGCTCCGTCCATTTGGAGAAGGGCAGAT
>ERZ1643246.1554-NODE-1554-length-24705-cov-25.008235_pt1 | contig 24705 bp, 19 predicted proteins | sample MGYA00579265_ERZ1643246 | MGnify/ENA primary metagenome ERZ1643246 (study PRJEB29033, sample SAMEA4952261) | chicken gut metagenome | biome: Broiler Chicken; feature: Gastrointestinal Tract; material: Caecum | place: Ireland | collected 2018 | study: Broiler...
CTTCGATGCTGATCTTGCTGATTCCGCAGCCTACAAAAAGCACGGAACCTACCGGAGGGGTCATGTTTCCTAAGCACATATTAAAGATCAGCATAACACTAAACTGGATATCGGTCATTCCCAGGCTCTGGGCAATAGGCAGAAAAATTGGTGTAAAGATCAGGATTGCCGGTGTAATATCCATAAACATACCTACAATCATTAAGATCACATTCATTAAGAAAAAGATCACATATTTGTTTGAAGATACAGATAAAAGTGCATCACTGATCACTTCAGGGATTCCGGAATATGCCATAACAAAGGACATAGCGGAGGATGCAGAGATCAGAAACAGGATAATACCGCTGGTGCAGGCACTGCTTACCAGGATCTTCATAAAAGAATTTACAGTAATACTTTTATAGCAGATGGACAGGATCAGGCAGTAAAGCACGCAGATACCGGCCCCTTCTGTTGCAGTGAAGATACCGCTTACGATACCGCCGATGACGATGATGATCAGGAGAAGGCTGGGGATCGCTCTGAAAGTTACCCGAACCGCTTCTTTCATTCCTACCCATCCGGTTGTAGGATATTTATGCTTCTTTGCATAGACAAAGGCAACTACCATGGAACCAAGACCCATGAGGATACCGGGGATATATCCGGCCATAAACAATGTAGAGATGGATACGCCACCTGCTACAGTTGAGTACACGATGAAAGCACTGGTAGGCGGGATCAGAAGTCCGGTAGGCGCGGAAGCAATGTTGGCTGCTGTGGCAAAGGCCGGATCGTAGCCCTCTTCTTTCTGGATCGGGTAGATACAGCCGCCCATCGCGGAAGCTGCGGCTACAGATGAGCCGGATAAGGCACCGAACAGCATATTTCCTACGATATTTGCCTGGGCCAGAGATCCTGGGATCCATCCTACAAATAATTTTGCAAAGTCTACCAGTCTCTTGGCAATTCCGCCGTTATTCATGATATTTCCTGCCAGGATAAACAGAGGAATGGCCAGCAGAGAATATGTACGGTATGGCTTTCGCTGAGTCCGTGGGCTAAAGTCAGTACCAGTGGATTTTCGGCTGTAGCGGTATCGCTGGTCTGAGCAGATCCGCTGCTTCCGCATCCGGCCAGACCCAGCACCAGGGTGGCAGCCAAAGCGATTGCTGCAAACTTTTTCATTGATTTTCTCCTCCTTTTTTACATTCCGATAAGGTCAAACTGTTCAAAGGAAACTACGACCTGATAATCCTTTTTCGGATTCGGGTATTTGATCTGAACAGATTTCAGTCTCTGGCTGTAATACCAGCCAAAGTCCGCTGCCTCAAATTTTTTCCTGTGAAGGAAGTGAGGAACCTCTTTGCCCTCTACGGTTACCCAGTAAGGGGATTTTTCTCTGTGGATCATATCGATCTGGATATCTTCCACAGTAGTCTCATAATTTCCTTCATTGCGGAAGGTAAGGGTAGTCTTCTCTCCTGCTTTCATGGTAATAAAGGTTTTCAGGAATACGCCCTTTTCATAATCCATGGTAAGACCGTCGTCTTCATATAATGTAAAGGCTCCGTCACGTCCTGCCTCGCAGAGGATGGAAAGACCGGTAACTGTCTGGGTGGTAAAATTATCCATCTGGTTAAGGGCCATAGGGATAATACCGCCGCTTTTGATAAACAGCGGGATACTTCCAAGGTCTACATCCAGTTCTGCGGTCTCTCCGCCTTCATAGGGCATTCTGGTATAAAAATCAAAGAAGCGGTTTTCTTTGGGGAAATATACCTTTCTGGTCCTTGCGCCCTTTTCTACCACATTGGCTACCAGAAGAGAATCTCCCAGCATGAAATCCACTCCTTCTTCATAGCAGGCCGGATCGTTCTGGAAAGCGCTGCACATTGGCTCCATAATAGGAAGACCTGTCTCATGAGCCCTCTCCATAAGAGAATAGAGGTAAGGGAAGAGACGATAACGGAAACGGATGGCCTCCCGGATATAATCGGTGCAGTCGCTGTACATCCAGGGTTCTGTAACTGTATTATCTGTATTGGTAGAATGGATGGAGAATCTGGGCTGGAAGATACCGTTCTGGATCCATCTTACCAGAAGCTCCGCTTCGGGAGCCGGACCGTAGAATCCGCCGATGTCACAGCCCTGGTTGGCCACACCGCTTAAGCTCATGCCCAGAATAGTGGCAATATTATATTTCAGAGAATCCCAGCAGGTGAGGTTATCTCCGGCCCAGGTCTGAGCATAACGCTGGATGCCGCAGTGCCCGGAACGGCATACGATATAAGGTCTGGTATTTTCAAAAGTCTCATGGATGGCTTCACCGGCAATCTGACACATGATGTTGGACATTACCGATTTTAACTGTCCGATAGTGCCTCCTTTTCCCTCAAAACTGCAGCGACAGTCTTTGTCAATGAGACTGTCATACTCACAGTTATCATTCCACACAGAACTTGTGCCGTATTCCAGTACATTTTCTTTCAGGAGAGCTTTCCAGTTTTCTCTGGTGGAATCCTTTGTGAAATCCACGAACATGCCTTTTCCGCCCCACCAGGTTCCAATCCCCGGCTCATCGCTTTCGCTTGCCCTGATGAACATATCTTTCTCTTTCATTTCTTCCAGTTTAGGATGGACCAGAAGCATTCCAGGCTTTACGTTTGGAGATACGCACACTCCTCTTTTCTTCATCTGGGCAAAAAAGTCTTTCGGATCTTTAAAACGCTTCTTATTCCAGGTAAAGGTACAGCGTTTGACTCCTTCCTCTGTATCAACAGCGCAGTATCCGGAGGAAAGCTGGAATCCGTCTACAGGAATTCCCTCTTCTTTGGTGGTGTCTATAAATTCTGTAATGGCGTCGTCACAGTCTGCCTCCAGCTCCGGATAATACATGGAAGAGCCCAGATATCCCAGGGCAGATTTTGGCAGCATTGCAGATTTTCCTGTGAGGTCTGTATACCGTTCGATCACCTGGCGTATAGATGGTCCGCTGATCAGGAACAGGTCGATATCCCCTCCGTCTGCCCGGTAACGACTGTGCATTTTCCAGTAATTGCTCTTTTCCCTTCCCATATCAAAGTCGCATTCATAGGTGTTGTGATAAAAATAACCTACCGCTTTTTTGGTATTTCGGTTCAGTTTGATGTAAAAAGGGATGTGTTTATACAGGGAATCTGTTTCTTTGGGATTATATCCCATAGCGTCTTTGGGACTCATTCCCATAAATTTCTGGGCTTTGTTAAATTCTCCGCTCTTCTCTCCAAAGCCGTAGAAACAATCTTCAGGACTGATCTCACTGGTATGGATCCTGCGGTGATTGCTGTCTTCCATATAAGCCAGATCTACGATATCTGCGTGAATCTGTGTACCGTCCTTGTCGTAAACGCAGATACGGAAAGGATCTTTTTCTACAACCACTTTCAGCTCTTTTCCCTGGATCACAGCCTTATCCTCGCCGTCCGTCAGAGAGGACTGGGCCGGTGTGATACGCTTTCTGTAATCTTTCATAAATCCATCCATACGGTCTTCCCAGGCGGTGGTCACAAGACTGTAGGATTCCTCTGCAAAATCGCCGTCAAATCCGGCACGGATACGCAGGATCTGATCGGTAAGGAACCAGATACGGATAGGCACGCTGTCTGTCTGTATAGTAAAGTAGGAATCCTGCTGTGTTACGGCGGCAGCCTTTAAACATACTTTCATAGAGTTCTCCTCCTTCTTTTGCTTTAAAACCGGTTTTATGGTAATATAATATTTAAATGACCGTTTGAAAACTATACAAAAATTGCGTATTTGTTCTCTCTTTTTTACATTTCTTGCCCAGTTTACATTAGGAATAGAAGATTCTGATGGGTTAAATGGATAAAAAATAGAATTTGAGAGATGAAAAAGTATGAATTTTGATAAGAGATAATAGGGAGGAAAAAGAATGATCGATCAGGCCGGAATTATGATGGCCCAGGGAAAAAAGATTGCCTGTGAAAGGATCCAGGGAATGAATGATAATATGGTAAAATCCCACTATCATGAATATTTTGAACTTTACTATCTGGAAAGCGGAGAGCGTTTTCATATGTTCCAGGATGAAATGTATAAGATGTATCCCGGCCAGTTTATGATCTTTGCTCCTTACAGCATGCACCGCTCTTTCGGAGATCAGAATATGCCTTTTAAAAGACTGGTGCTTTATTTTGCTCCTGATAAAGTCCTGTCAGCAGAACTTCGAAAGATCATTGAGGCAGGTGTAGGAGTTTATAAGCCGGACAAACAAGAAGAAACTTATGTACACAGGATCCTGGGCGATATGCTGGAGGAACAGAGAAATCCCTCTCTGCTTTCCGATGAATATATGACGACCCAGCTGAACGGCCTTCTGCTGAGGGCCGCCAGAAAACTGAAAAAGCCGGAACGGGTGGAGAAGCTGGACAGGATCGGGGAAGTGCTTCATTTTATCCATACGAATTTTGACAAAGAGATCAGTCTTGAACAGCTATCCCAGACTTTTTATCTCAGCCCCTATTATCTGTGCAGAGAATTTAAAAAGCATACAAATACCACTATTGTCCAGTACCTGAATGTGACCCGGATCATGAATGCCCAGCGGAAACTCCTGGAGACAAACCACAGTATTACAGAGATCAGCCGGGAAACGGGATTTTCCAATATCACCCATTTTAACCGGGTTTTTAAGAGTATTACAGGAGTATCCCCTTCCCAGTTCCGAAAACAGTTATAATTTTTGATCTTATACAGATTATTGTTCGTCTTCCTCCACCGGAACCCAGGCTTTGCCGAATTTTACATCCTTAAACAAAGCTGCCAGTCCGGTGATCTGTTTCAGACGGAGGATCTCGTCTTTATCCATGCCCAGATGTTTGGAGATCCAGGCGTCTGAGCGGCCCAGTTCGTGAAGCTCCTTTACAATATTGCTCATAAGATCTACATCATGGCTTCCTCTTGCCCGGTTGTGGCGGATCGTACTGGCCATCCGCTGGTCGATAGGCTTGTTGATCACAGACACCGGCAGCATGCCGTGCTCCCGTTCATAGATATCCTTGTGCTCTGTGATCACCCGGTAGCGGTGAAAGCCGTCTACGATAATATATTCATCCTGAGCTTTTGCATAATAGCAGACAATGGGCATAGTATAGCCGTCGGCTTTAATGCTTTCATAGAGCAGCTTCATTTCCGGGGGTGCCACAGCGTTTGGATTATATGTATTTGGCCGGATCTTTTCCACAGGTACCGGGATCACATGATAGGCGGGACTTTTAAACTCCATATTCTATATCCTCCAGACTTTTGTATTTTTCACGGATCACATCTACTCTCTTCTGCTGCTGTCTTGTAAGACCGAAGCCCATAAAGCGGCAGGTGTGGTCGTTTTTTAAAATGCAGTAACACATCCGTTTCCAGCTTGGGATATCCTTGCTGGATTTAATATCGTCTGTATTATCCGGGATCTTTCCGATAAAGATCACCCGGGATTTTTTCTTTTTCGTATAATTGGATACTCCGTTCCTTTTGATCTGATATCCATGTTCCTCCAGTTCCTGGATCACCTCTTCGTCCAGGCCTCCGCCGGTTTCGTGCCAGAACTGTATGGAAGTATTAAATTTTTTCACATAGTTATTCCGAAGACGTACCGGAAGGGTGTCTAAAAGAAACATGGTGTAGGATTTCCAGGTGTGGCCTTCCGGCAGGGTAACATTCCGATAGCCCATAGCCTTTGTCCGGCCGTAGATAGAGGCGAAATTGGCTCCCCGGACTCTGCCTACCAGTTTGGTCCAGATTTCCGGATCGATCACCCGGTATAGATTTAAAGAATCTTTGGAATAGTCGTTGAAAGGAGAGGCTACCCTCATCTGGGAAGGCTTCAGACCGGCTTTATAATACAGATCATACAATTCGTTATAATCATAGCCAAAGACGGCATAGGCATGCCAGATATCGTTGGTGGACCAGTCATAAAGCGGAGAAGCGCACCACACGTCTTTAAACTGTTTACTGATCCAGCATTCGTCTTTGTAATTATACTTCTTATTAAGGAATCCGCTGTATCGCTGAAGGGATTCGTCTGCTCTCATGCCCAAAAGACATACGGTTTTTTTCGTTCCGTGAGCTACCCGGTACCATCTTCCGAACTGTTTTGCCAGATCCTCCTGGTGCATTTTATAGCGGTAGGTCCGGATAGGATTGTTCTCCAGATTGATCACATATTCATGTTTGGGCATTTCTCTGACCCAGAGCTCCTGTTTTTTGTCGTCCCAGGGATACCAGAACATTTCATAGCTGCTCAGCGCCGTCCGGGTGGCCATAGGAAGGCAGACCCAGTAAGGTTCTACCTGATCCTTGATCTTTTCAAAAGTCTTTTCAATATACTCTGTAGTCACTGTATACTGGGCTTCAAAGTCCTGGTGAAAGACCCCGATGGATTTTTCAGGATAATATTTGTTCCGGTAGTCCAGGACCAGATTTAACAGCAGGCCGCTGTCTTTACCTCCGGAAAAAGATACATAGATATTGTCAAATTCTTCAAAAAGAAGCTTAAAGCGGTCCATCAGAGCTTCATACACATTCTGTTCCTGATATTCACGCACCATTTATGTATTCCCCCTGTGCCTAAATTACCATTTTTTTCCAGTTCCTATGATGGATAATTTAGCACATAACGGGAGAAAATTCAATTAAGTTCCCGGGTTTTCGACCTTTTTCGCACCTCTTCCAGATCCTTTGGCGTATCTACAGACAGGCTTTCTCCTTTATCCACCGGGATTAGATAGAGGGGCTTTCCATAGTCCAGAAACCGTAGAGTATCAATGCCTTCTGCCAGCTCCAGAGGACCGGGGACAGAATTTTTGTAAAAATCCAGCATCCCTCTGGTGTATCCGATGATGCCCACATGTTTATAATAGATACAGTCCAGAGAACCATATGGGTATGGAATGGGAGTCCTGGACAGATACAGGGCTTTTTTCTCCCGGTCAAAAACCACCTTGATATTGGCAGGATCCAGGACTTCTGCCGGACTGGTCACAGGCATAATGATATTCGTGCCGGCTTCCGGTTCCTCGGGAAGCTTTTCAGGGACTGCCGCGGAAATATTTTCCCAGGAGATCAGAGGTTCATCTCCGTTGATCTGCACGTAAAAGTCTGCCGGGATCTGCTGGGCGGCTTCCTGGAGCCGGTGGGCGGCACAGCGGTGGGTATCCCGGGTAAGGACAGCGGGAATATGGTGTTCTTCACAGAACCCGAGGATCTTCCGGCTGTCTGTAGCTACCCAGATCTCATCCAGATTTTCCGCCTTTTTAGCCCGTTCATAGACATGCTGGATCATAGGCTTTCCGTTGATATCCAGCAGAGGCTTGCCCGGAAGCCGGGCAGATCCGTATCTTGCGGGAATGATCCCAACTGCTCGCATTTTCCATTCCTCCTGTACTAAAACTTATATAAAAGGACACTTCCTTCTGTTTTTTCAATGGTTCCTTCCCCGGGGCAAAAAAGAAATCGATCCGGGGTGTAGAGAGGAAATCCCTGCTTTGTCCGTTCTTCCAGATATTTTACAGCTTCTTCCGGGTGGTTCAGATCCAGACCTTTTAGAATATCCGGACCGTAATCCCACCACCGGATCTCTTCCAGCTTTTCAATGACTTTATCTGAAAACCTTTTCCGTATAGGACGGGCAGGCACTCCGCCGACAATGGTATAGGGCTCTACATCTTTTGTCACTACAGCTCCTGCTCCGATCACCGCCCCGTCTCCGATACGGATCCCGCGCATGAGAATGGCACGGCTGCCTACCCACACATCATTTCCGATACAGATCCTGGTCTTTTTCAGAAATTCATGTTCCTTCTGATACCGGACCAGATCTTTTAGATAGCCGGAGTCTTCCAGAAAGGTGTGAAAATCCTGATTCCATCCATTGTCCATATTCTGAAAAAGCAGATGGGTACTGACGGAACTTACCGGATGGACGGCGCCCCCTGAGAGTACCTCCGGGGCAAAAAGACAGAATCTTCCGATGGACTGTATATACCTGAGAGTACAATTTTGATTAAAAAAAGAAAAGGCTCCGATAGATCCGGCGTCAATCTTCACTCCGGAACAGAATCTTGCCGGAGCCTCGATCTGGCAGTCTTCCAGAGAGGCGTAACAGATCTGGGAGGCTTCTCCGGAAAAAGTAAGTCCCTGCCCCTGTTTTGTGGGAAATCTGAAGTTTGAATCGATCTTCATAGGCGTCCCTCCTGTCCTAGACCGGAAACTGCCGCAAAAGAGTCTCCCGGTCTTTTTCTTTTCGGTAAATAAAAGCCGTATATTTTCTGTGCTGAAAGGAAAAGAAGGTTTCTCCTGAAGAAAGCGTGGGGATCTTCCCTGACATTTCTTCCATTTTATCTAAAACCAGGAGCATATCCGCTCTCTCCTTTGCCGGTATTTCATTGATCAGTTCTGTGCCGAAATCCCACCATCTGAGAGCCAGAAGCCGCCGTATCTCTTCCTGAGAAAAACGAAAGCCTGTAAGCTGTCCGGGATTTCCCCGCAGGATCCCATAGGGAGGTACATCATCCCCTGGAACTGTACCGGGATACAGGAAAGCTCCGTCTCCCACTTTGATGCCCTGAGGGATCACACACCGGTCCCCGATAAAGACGTCATTTCCAATCACTGTTCTTTGTATGGGACCTTTCTTTTTCCAGGGCTCTTTTACCGGAAGCCAGTCTCTGCACCAGGGAAGATCTTTTTCCCGGACAGGATAAGAAGTGCTGATAAGCTCCGGATCTTCCGGAACTCTGGCTCCAATGAGACAGTTTTCCCCTATGGTAACAAACCGGCCGATTTCACTGGTGAAAACAACTCTGGTATTTTCCCCGATAAAACTGCCGCAGCCCAGAAATCCGGTCTCCAGATGGACACCCTGTCCCATACATACCCCGGGTTCCACATCAGTGCGGGCACACCTTCTGGTATGCCCCACGGCACAGGGCCCCAGAACGGTGATCCCCGGTTTTCCGGAAGAAAGGAGCAGCTTCAGGTTTCTGTCCAGTTTCACGGACTTCCTCCTTTCTGTTTCAGCTCCTCCAGTTCTTTTCGCAGCTCTTTCTCTGTTTCAATATATTCCAGCAGACGTTTTTCCGTAGCTGCCAGGATCCCTTCCAGCATACAGATCCGGATCTGGCTGTCTGACATGGTTTCTATAGAGACTGGGGCCTGTCCGGAAAGACCGGTTTTTGAAAACATTTCAGCCATGTTTCTCACCTCTTCTTTCATAGGATAAAAATAAAGTGTATGGTTTTTTTCCTTTTCCCGGATCCGGAAGGGGATCATCCGGAAAAATTTTTCTTTTTCTCCCGGCTGGTACATGGAATACTTTTTTTCTGAATTCAGATACAGGATTCCCAGGAATTTTTCTTCCGGGATCCGGGATATATCCGGATATTCGGGCTCAGACGTTCCCCAAAGCCCTTCCCGGAAGTCATCCCGGATCTGAAGGATCCTTTTCTGCTCTTTCAATTCTTCCGGATCCTGTGTGATCTTCAATGTTTTTCCATGAGGCCAGTGGATCTTTGCCAGATTCTCCAGCTGGACCAGATTGGCTCCGTAACACAGGATCCCGTCTGCCAGAAGATGTTCTGCCAGATACAGGGCAGTGTAATAGGAGCCATCCCAGTGAAAGCTTTTTTCGTAAAGAGAGTTGAAGATCAGCGTATCGGAAAATTCCTGACGGATCTGATTAACTCCGGTAGAGCTGACAGTACACAGAGTCCCGGGAAGCTTCTGAAAAACAAAAGGAAGAAGCTCGCAAGGAAAGGGATCTCTCAGGATCCTGCACCTGGGAAAAAGTCTGGAATAGTACAGGATGTCGTCGGGATGAGGCTTGATCAAAATCTTTCTTCCTTCCAGATAATAGGTAAATACATGCCGGTAAATGCTTTTCTGCTCCTCTAAGGACAATTGTCCCAGATTAGCAAACTGCTGGGTAAGAAGAAGGACATCTTCCTCTCCCCCCTGCAGGCTGGGCAGACGGAAAAGACTGCGGATCTCCTCTTTGAGTTTTTCAGAAAGCCCCCGGAAAGCTTCCAGGACCTGAAAATCCTGGGCCTTTTCATCGGAAAACCCCGGAAGCTGTCCTTTCATGTCGCAGTATTTTCTGGTGATCCATGGACTCTGATGATCATAAAGATGGTATTTTTCAATGAGAGCATATCTGGCAGGAGAAGACTTTTTATGGATATCTGCCAGGATCCAGGGACGGCTTAGCGCGCCGCTTCCGTCCTCAAACATCTCAAAAGGTATTTCCCGGGAAATAAGCCAGACCTGGAGATAGGTATGGATCCCTGCGATGAGAAGCTTTTCAAATTCTTCCGGTGCATACGGAATGGCCCTTTTATATTCTTCCTCCACCTGACCAAGGATCTCTTCTTCTGTGCCTCTGTATCCTCCAAAGCGGAAAAGAAAAACCTGGTCAAAAAATCTTCTGTTCTCCAGTTCCCTGTACCAGGGCATACGTTCTGTAATATAACTGCCCAGGATCAGCACCGCTTTTTTATCCCGGTAATATATCTGTCGATGGAGGATACATTCTAAAATCTGATAAGATGACAGTGCCTGATATAAAATCATGATCTTCCCTCCCATATCCCGGCTTTTTTCATAACTTCTTCCACAGACTCCATGACGGCTTTTTCCTGGGTGGCAAACAAATCCCTGCCGAAAATATAGCCTCCGAAATATTTTTTCAGCCACAGGAGATTTCTGGAAAAATACTGAAAGGGCATATAGGCGTCATGACCGGAGATATCCAGCATATAAGGGAAATTTTGAAAACGGCTCTGATATTCTTTCACAAAGTCCAGAGCCCCCTGATGGATCTCCCGGTTTTTCTCATAATTTTCCACCTCAGGTATGTCATATAGAAATCTTCCATCCTTGTCAAAGCCCAGGAAAGTCGGAGTGCAGGACTGGGTAAGGATCTCAAAGAAGAAGGAATTCAGCCGGCGATTTTCCTCCTGATGGGCGTCGTGGAGCCCTTTATTCTGCATATTGGAAAAAATGTAGGTCTTTACTTCTTCTTTCTGGGTCATGGCTGCCATATAGGTATCATTTACATTTCTGGCCGCAGCCAGGAGACAGTGGGCCTGACAGTCCAGGCCGTATACCTGTTCCAGAAGATATTTCACCTGAAGAACGTTGTTTCCGGACCATCCTACGTCCACCACAGCCACAGATTTTGCTCCTCCTGTTTTCCTGGTGAGATACCGGCGGATCAGCTCCTGATCTTGGCGGTAACATCCGCAGACTTCTTCCCAGTGTTCAATGAGAAGCTGGCGGAGGATTTTTTCATTTTCCGGCGTGAGAAACTCCTCTGCTTTTACCCGGTAATCCGGCAGATACTTTTTCAGATCTCCGATGCCGGTGCGTTCAAGGAGTGTTCCTATTTTAGACTTATACAAAGCATTCGCTTTGTGATGGACGATCTGGAGCAGGTATGGGTGCCGGTTTTTCTCCACGATAGTTTTTACCACTCCGATCCTGGACCAGAGGACATATTCTGCAGGGATATCCGGATACATGGTATGAAAGACTTTCTGATAAAGGTCCCCTTCCCGTGCCAGAAACAGGATCTTCTCTATCTTGTGTTCCTGCACATAACGGTAGATCCATTGACAGAATCCCATAACATAAATCCCCGTATAGACAAAACCAACTTCATAATAGGGACTGTACTGCTGATAACCGCTGTGGAGCTTCGCATTGACGATCCCCCGGTAGGCAGAACCCGCCAGGCGGGACATATCCTTTGCCCGGAAAACATTCCCTGCTTCATTTACATTCTGATAGAACCTGGTATCCAGGCCTTTCTCCTCCGCTTTTTCTATATCTGAGATCCGGTTATCTCCGATATGGACGATCTTACCGGAGTACCGTTCTTTCAGAAGATCAAACAAGCCCCCGTCTCTTTTGGAACAGTTGTAATCACAGGAGACCATAACCTGGTCAAAATCCTCATAGCCTTTTAAAGACAGGAGCCGGGTGAGAAGTTCCTTGGTAAGGTACATATCGGATAGAGCCACCAGAGTCTTGCCCTGGGCTGTCAGAAGATGAAAAACTTCCAGCATATAGGGGTTGGCCCAGCAGAGTTCACATTCCAGAGAGAATTCCAGATCTGCCCCTTTCTGGGGATCGATCCCTGTCTCCTGGGCTACCAGCTGATAAATATCCAGAAGAGTCACTTCCCGGTTCCCGCGGAGAAGCCGGTTCTTCTGCCTGGCTTCCTCTTCCGCCTGAAGCCGGATCTGGGTAAAATCCATAATATCCAGCCGCTCTCCCACCAGCATAAAAAGATCCGAAGGAGAGGAAAAAGGCCGGAACAGCAGGGTATCGAAAACATCAAAGGAGATCACATCATAGGACATCAGGCCTTTTGCGAAATTCATGGCGGAAACCCGGTTGGAAGCCTGGGATTCCGGGCCTTTTTCAAAGAGACGTCCGCTGTTTTTCTTTGTGAATTTTTCTCCTGGAGCTTTCAGCTGTAAGGTGCTTGGAAATTCCCGGTATTTTTTTCCGTTTTCCGTGTATTTCAGCAGATAAACATAGGAAGTCCCGCTTTTAATCTCCCTGTCCAGGTAAGAACTTTCCCGGGTCTGTGCCAGAAATCGATAGGCGCCTCCTTCTTCTGAACGATAGAGATTATAATGGAGAGCTCCCGGCACCGGGGTCCAGAGGATCTTTGCCTGGCCTTCTGCCGGAAAACTTCCCTGGAGATCCCGGCCGCCTTTTGAAATTTTGGCCTCTTTTCCCTTTTCCCGGGATCTTTCCGGAGAAGAAAAAAACATTTCTCCCGCCTGGGACAGCTTCTTCATAAAGAAAAGCTGTTCATTGGCCACCGTGGATACAGTAAGGACCTCTGAAAAGTCGCTGTATCTGCTGCCGTCCATAGATACCTTATATTTAAAGAAATACATCTGCTCCTGTTTCAGATGTTCTGCCGTATAAACATGGCGTCTGGTCTTTTCCAGGAAACGGTAGTCTACGCCGTCCCGGGATACATAGAGATTATAGCAGCAGGCTCCCGGGATCCATTCCATACGGATCTTTGCCCTGCTGTCTTTTTGCTTTACCAGGGTCAGGGTATGGAGACGGCTGATCTGGCTTTTCCGGTATTTCCAGGACAGGGCCAGAAGCACCAGCCAGTGTTTGAGGCGGCTTTGGCGGTGTTCTTCCAGATGAGCCTGGACATAAGTTTCATAGGCTTTCTGAACCCTTGGATTTTTTCTTACAAATTTTTCATAGAACCAGTCTTTCATTGGATACCCGCCTCCTGCCCCCAGAGGGCTTCTTTACATTGGCCAAGGATTCCCTGTTTTTCCAGGAGCAGCTCTGCAAATTCTCTTACCGCCCCTTCCCCGCCCCGGCTTTTCAAAATCAGCGTGCAGGATTTTTTCACTTCTTCTGCAGCGTCCCGGGGGCAGGCGGTAATCCCGGCAAGGCTCATGGCCCCCAGGTCATTCAGGTCATCTCCTATATAAGCGGCTTCTTCCCGTCCTACCTGCCGTTCCCGGAAAAACTCCCGGAGAAACTCTTTTTTCTTTTTTACATTCTGAAATACATAGGGGATCTGCAGCTCCCGGGCTCTTTGTGTCACACAGATGCTTTCTCTTCCGGTTAAGATCATAACCTGGATCCCGCCCTGCCTGGCAAGGAGGATCCCTGCGCCGTCTTTGATAGAAAATTTTTTCAGTTCATTTCCCTGGCTGTCCAGATAAACCCCTCCGTCGGTCATAGTCCCGTCTACATCCAGGATCAGATACCGGATTTTCTTCCAATCAATAAAATCTGCTGTCATTTACATTTCCTCCGGTTTTTTCATACTGCTGATATAAATCTTCGATATACTCCCGGTCATAGGCGCTTTTCTTTTCCTTCGGGATCATCTGCAGGATCCGGTGCATGTCCCGGGAAGAAAGGGAACCTTTCGTAAGGAGATATTCTGCGTAATTCCGGTGAAGGTTAAATTTTGCAGAAAGAAAGTACTCTGCCATATACCCCCAGGGTTCCTGTTTCTTGATTGGTGAAATGGATTCTTCAATGGCATCCAGCACCGGATCCAGGTCATAGGATTTTCCGAAATGCCGGTTCAGATAATCCATGATCAGCTCTATGCACAGATTTCCCGGCACCCGGCCCATGCCGTTTAAAGAAGCGTCCAGAACGCAGCGCCTTCCCTGTTCCCGGATCTTCAGGAAAGACTGGGCCAGGGAATAGGACTGGGCCATATTCTCGTGTAAGTGAAGGCCCAGAACAATATCTTTTGCCAGGTTATTTTCACAAAGAGAATAAATCCTGGTCAGTTCCCTGCCGGTCATAGAACCAAAAGTATCTACAATGGAAAAACCATAGGGATGAAGATGATTTACCCTGTCCAGAAGCTGGAGGAGCTGTTGGTCTGAATACCCCATAATATTAATGGGGTTTACGAAAAGCTGATAGCCTTTTGCCTTTACCTTTGCGCAGAAAGCAAGCCCTTCTCCCATGTCATAATCATGGAAAGTCACCCGGATAATGGGGATGGTCCCGTCGCAGGGTTCCAGTTTTTCTATATCATACCGGTCATGGAGGATCATGGCCCCGAACTGAGTACTGCCTGGATTTTGGGGCAGGATCTTTTTCATATCCTTTATGGATGAAAATAAGGTTTTATCTTTTTCCCAGGTGCAGTTTCTCAGAAATCCCACCTCAATAATATCGGTCCCCGCCTCTATCAGCCGGGAGATGATACTCTTTATCGTCTTTTCTCCAAAATCCCATTGGTTGATATATCCTCCGTCCCGGAGGGTACAGTCCAGTAATCTGATGTTTTCCATAACACATGATCTCCTTTATGAATTTGCTGAAACAGACCAGCCTTGGAGCTGTATGCGGCAGGCTGGGCAGTTACAATTCGGATTCTTCCACTCCCTGGGCATTTTCCTTCTGAAAAAAGATACGGATAGTAAGGAACAGCAGCCGGATATCCATGCGCAGGGAATAATTGTAAATGTAAATAAGGTCATATTTTATCTTATCCTCAGGCCCGGTGCTGTACTTCCCGTAAATCTGAGCATAGCCTGTAAGACCTCCCTTTACCCGGAGCCGCTCCTGAAATTCCGGAATGATCTTAGAATAAGTCTCAATGAATTCCCGTCTTTCCGGCCGGGGTCCTACTATGGACATTTCTCCGGACAGCACATTAAAAAGCTGGGGCAGCTCGTCCAGATGAAGATTCCGCAGGATCCTTCCCGTTCTGGTGATCCTGCTGTCATTTCTGGAAGCCAGCCGGGGGCCGTCTTTTTCTGCGTCCGGAACCATACTGCGGAATTTCAGCATAGAAAAGGATCTTCCGTATCTGGTCACTCTTTCCTGCCGGTAAAATACCGGACCGCCGTCTTCCAGTTTGATACAAAGGCTGATAAGTCCCATAAGGGGCAGGGCAGGTATCAGAAAGAAAAGAGACAGAAGGATATCCTCGATCCGCTTGACCCGCTCCTGTTCTTTGGTGAGATATCCTCTTCCGCTTCGGAAAAGGACCTTGTCGTGAAGACGGATCACTCTGGAATTCTGCAGGTAGATATCTGCGATCTTTGGCAGGATATAGCATTCCCTCTCCTTTCGGATCCCCAGCTTTAAAAGGACATTCCGCTCCTGATCCGGGATCTGGCCCAGAAACAGAGCCTGATATTCCGGAAGGATCTTTTCAATATAGGACAGACCCTTTTCCCAGGAAACGGCCTTTGCGATCCGGAAATAACCGTTTCTGCTGTTGGTTTCTTTTACCCGCAGCTGCCAGTCTTCCTGCTGCCCGTAAACATAGAGTGCCTGTTTCCAGGTCTGTTTTCTCAGGTAAAGAGTAAAGGAAAAGGCTGCCCAGAGGATCCCGGTAAAGGCTTCCAGCAGGGTAAGAAGAAAAAATTCCCAGAAAAGGGTTCCCCCGCTCTGGACGGAGATCGTCCACAACAGAGTCCCGAAAAGAAGGTTGGTACCGGCTGCGGCAAAAAATTGACCATATACCAGATCCAGGATCCTTCTCTGGCTTACATTTCCTGCTTCCATAAGAGCCTGAAAGATTTCCAGTACCCCTACATACAGAACCGTAATGGCCGGAAATCTTTCTCCCCATATGCCTGCCATTACCTGAGCGGCAGCGCAGAAATAAAGAAAGATCAGCAGAAGCCTGGAGATAAAACTGACTGCTTTTAAAATATTGTGTCCTTTTCTCATTTCTTCATACCTGCCTTTTACGGATTATTCAACGTTTTCCCGGATATCCCACAGGAATGCCTTTTCCAGCTTTCTCTGAAAGACGGTATCTCCTAAAAGGAGGAGCAAAGGCGCATAGGCGTCTCTCCCGGAGATCTCCCCCCAGCCTTTTGTTGTAAAATCCCCGAAGTATTTCTGATAGTCTGCCACAAAGTCCAGGATTCCCTTCTGGATCTGGCGGATTTCTTCTTCATGCTTTTCCCTGGGAGCAAAAAGAAGGTTCACCTCTCCCTGGGCTGTCTTTTCAAACCCCAGGAAGCTGGGAGAAGGAGAGGTAAACAAAAGTTCCAGATACAGATTGTGCTTTTTATGCAGGTCATGGAACTTCCAAAGATCCCGGTTGTGGAACTGAGAGAAAAAATAGCTCTCCATACGGTTTTCAAAGAAAAATCCCTGAGAGCTGTCCCGGTCCGGACTGGCAGCGCCGCTGCTGCCTGCCAGAAAAGTATATATCTGCCAGGAAAGACCTGAAGTTTTATGAAGAAGATATTCCACTCCCAAAGGTCCGCTGCCCGCCCAGCCAATGTCCACCAGAGCAATCTTTTCCGGGTCTTCTTGGCTCTTTGCGTTCCCCGATTCGGGCTCTCCCGGCTGAATTGCCCGGGATTTATCCGAAATAAGAGACAGCAGTTCTCTCAGATATGCGCCTGCCAGCTCCTGCTCCTCTTTATAAGCCCCTATCACTCTCTCCCACTGCCCCAGAAGGAAGTCCCGGCAGCCCACAGCTCTTTTCTCTGTCAATATGCTTTCCTTACCACAGTCCAGGGCCCGGCAGGCTTCCTCTGTCAGATCTGTAAGTTTCATACTTGCAAAAATACTTTCCATAGTATATCCCTGGTTGATCTTCTGAAAGAGAAAACGCTGAAAGAAGTCAAAGGGAAAACGTTCTGCTGAAAGCCTGGCCGAGACATTTCTGGACCAGAGCAGGTAGCAGGTCGGGGAGCCGGGATAGAGCCGGTCGTAAACCTGTTTCAGGATATCCCCGTCCCGGGCCAGAAAGCATACCTGATGGATACCCAGTTCCCGGACTCTCCGATGGATGAACTGGCAGAAGCCCAGAGCTGCCAGTCCTCCGTAGATATAGCCCAGCTCATAGAACACAGAATATTTCCGGACTCCTGTATGGAAACGGAGATTTACCAGTCCCCGGTAAATCCCTCCGGTGATCCCGGACATTTCAAATGGCCGCCAGGGATTTCCGGCTTCCTGGGAATTTGGATATAAGAAAGGTTCTATCTTATTTTTCCGGGCCATGAGAATATCCGAATGGGGATTATCCCCTACATGGGCGATAGAACAGGATCCTTCGGGAAGACTCCCCTTTGCTGTCATCAGCTTGACTCCGATATCCCGTACCTTTTCATAAAGACTACCCTCTCCTTTGGAACAGCCCTCTTCCCCGGAAACCAGGATCCAGTCAAAGACCGGCCCATAATATTTTTCCAGCAGCCTTTGGATAAAGGCTCTGTCCAGATACATGTCGCTGACCGCCAGAAGTATTTTCCCTCCTTTTTTCAGGGCTTTCACCAGAGGCAGGAAATAGGGATTTCCCAGACAGTATTTCTCTTCCATGGATATTTCCATAGCAGTTCCCGCCATCGCCGGGATTCCGGTAAGGGGCTCCAGACATTTCCAGATTTCTTTTAAAGTGACTTCTCCGGTCCCCTCTGCTTTTCGCTTTTTCTGCCGGGCCTGATCTTCGGCCAGTATCCTGAGCACAGGAAAATCCGGGTAATGAAATTCTATACCCATCAGGTAGAACAGGTCTGTGGGAGCGGAAAAAGGCCGGAGCAGCAGGGTGTCAAAGACGTCAAAAGAGATCACATCATAGCCGGAAAGCTGTTCAAAAAGAGTCTCCCCGGACATACCGGAAAAACTTCCCGATTCCTGGAAAAGGAGCTTTTTCTTTTCCGGAAAGGAATGTTCCTCTCCTCCGGTCTTGCCGCCCGGGAGATAATATTCCAGATTCCAGAGAAGGAGTTTTCCCAGAAGGAGAACCCGGTCTCTTTTGGAAACGGCTTCTTTTCTGGCTTCCTGGTATTTTCTCCGGATTGCCGGCACCCGGTTTACCAGAAGCTTGTAAATCTTGGTTTTCATCCATCCACACCCCGTTTTCTTCCATAGTCCAGATAGGCCTGGCAGACTTCTTTAGGACTGCCGGTAAGTTTCTGGACCCCCTTCTCGATCCACAAAGCCCGGGTGCAGTTTCTGAGGATCGTGTCTGTGGAATGAGAAACAATCAGGACCGCCCTGCCCTTTTTCATCAGCTCCCGGATCCTGGCTGTACTTTTCTCTTTAAAAAACACATCTCCTACACTGAGTACCTCATCCAGGATCAGGATCCCCGGATTTTCCCAGGCGGCGGCCACTGCAAATCCCAGTCTGGAAACCATGCCTGAAGAGAAGTTCTTTATCTTCTGCTCCATAAAGCCTTCCAGCTCTGCAAAACGGACAATGTCAGGATATTTTTCCTTAAGAAAACTCCGGCTGTATCCAAGGAGGGCTCCGTTTAGGAAAACATTCTCTCTGGCAGTCAGTTCCCGGTCAAACCCGGTGCCCAAGGTCAGAAGCTGGATATTTTCTTCCTTTGTTTCCACTCTGCCTCTGGTGGGGGTGAGGGCTCCTGAAATGATCTTCAGCAAAGTACTTTTTCCAGAGCCGTTAGTGCCTATGATCCCCAGGATCTCTCCTTCATAAACTTCCAGCCGGATATTTCTCAGCGCCTTTAAGGTACGGCTGGTGTTTTTTCCGGTAAAGACCTTAATAAGATATTCTTTCAGACTGGAGCTTCCCTCCAGCGGTACCTGGAATTCCATACTGACATTTTTTACAGAGATCACCGGTCTGCTCTTTTCCATATGCTTCCTCCTGGAATATTAAAGTTTCAATGTGACTTTAGTCTTTGCTTTTCGGAAAATATATATTCCTGCCAGATAGAACAAAAGGCTCCAAAGGATCATTTTCACCCACAGACCGGCGGAGGGGATCTCCCGGTACATAACACAGGATCTGGCGGCATAAATAAACTGATAGATGGGATTTTGCCGGATAAAAGCCTGCATTCCTTCCGGCAGCAGTTCCAGGGGATAAAAAAGCGCGGAAAGATACATAAGCAGGGTGAGAAACACGGAATAAAGATGGCGGATATCTCCGAAAAACACATAGAGCACCGCCAGGATATACCCTGCTCCCAGAGAAAAGAAAAACAGCAGGATCATGACCAGAGGAAAGAAAAAGGCAGAAATTCCCAGCGAGATCCGGAACACAGCCAGGATCACCACATAAGCTGCCAGGGAATAAAGAAAATTCACAAAGGCGGTACAGACTCTGGAAAAAGGAAAGATCTCCCTGGGAAGGCGCACCTGGAGAAGAAGGGCCTGATTGTCTGCCAGAGAAGTCATGGCAGTGTTGGTGGCTGTGGTAAAAAAGTTCCAGATAAGAAAGCCTGTAAGATAATATACCGGATAATTTTCAATAGATTTCCGGAACATAGTAGAAAATACCAGAGAAAGGACCGTCATGGACAATAAGGGATTGAGAATGCTCCATAAAATCCCCAGTTTAGACCGGCTGTATTTTCGCTTCATTTCTCTGGAAACCAGTTCCTGTATAACAAATAAGGTCTGTTTCATAGCTTGCTGCTCCATTTTTGCTTTTTACTTACTTTTTCCAGAATGATTCAAAAAATACGATATAATTGAAAAAGGCCGCCGTAAATTACGACAGCCTTTGATTCTTAATGAAAGTTTGATAAATATTTACAGGCAGGTCCATCCTCCGTCTACCACAATTACCGCTCCGTTTACATATTTCGATTCGTCACTTGCCAGATAAAGCGCCGCATTGGCAATCTCCTCCGCATCTCCAGGCTTGGGGGCCATACCCAGCAGTTTCTTTACATTCCCAAAACCTGTCATATTAGGGATTCCCATAGAATTGGAAATTTCTGTAGAAATTCCTCCTGGAGAAATCGCATTACAGCGTATATTCTTTTCCATATACTGGAAAGTCACATTTTTACAGACAGCTGCCACCGCTGCCTTTGACGCCGCATAGGCCGCTCCGGCAGTATTGTGGTCGGCACCTACAGAAGTTACATTAATGATATTTCCGCCCTTTTCCTGTTTCAGAAAAACATTTACAGCTTTTCTCATAGCATAAATAGGTCCATAAGTATTTACCTTCATCACCCGGTCAAGCATCTCATTAGTCAAATCCCCTACCGGGCTCATATCATCCATAATTCCTGCGTTATTTACCAAAACATCCAGATGTCCGAACTTTTCAACTGCAAAATCGATCATATCGTCATCCTGTTTCGGATCTGTTACATCTCCGACAAAATAGGCAAATTCACCAGGCATATCCTTTAAAGATTCTGCAAGGGCTTCCAGTCTTTCCTGCCTTCTGGCTACTGCAACTACCTTTGCTCCTTCCTTTACAAACAGTTCTGCGATAGCCTTCCCCATTCCGGAAGACGCCCCAGTGACAACAACTACTTTATTTTCCAGTCTCATACTATATCTCCTCCATTCCATTTTTTACAGAAAATTTTTATCTGTGATCACTGCGTCATATCCATGGATCTGCACAACGTCACCTTCCCTTAAAGCTCCTGCTTTTGCCATAATATAGCCGATATTTGTATCTTTTACAAAACCATAGACAAATTTTACTACACGTCCTACTTCTTCTCCGCCTTTTAATACGGCGGAACCTGCGCCTCCCAGATGTCTGCTTTGGATATATGCATCTGGTTCTGATACTGTAAAGCCTACCATTTCCCGGGAAGGACCATTCTCCTTGATATTTAGAAGCGCTTCTTTTCCGATGAATTCTTTTTCCCAGTCAATCCCCTTTTCCAGTCCTACTTCAAAAGGATTGGTGTGGCGAAGGTCTCTCATATAATAAAATCCGGCTTCCGTAGGAAGTGTCCATGCCATTACCTGAAATTCTGTTACTTCCCGGGCGTTCATGGGATCCCCTGCTTTATGAAGTTTTTCTTCAAGTTCATCTGCCTTGTCTGCTGCCACATAAATCTCATAACCTATTTTTTCTCCGGTGAATCCTGCACGATTGATCATAACAGGAAGATCATCTATTTGATTTTGGGCAAAGGAGAAAAACTTCAGTTCATCTATCGGATCATTTACTAATTGATTCACAAGTTCTTTTGCCCTTGGTCCCTGAACCGCATACATATGGATTCCTGCCGTAATATTTTCAAAGGACACTTTATAGTCTCCCTTATTTGCACTCATCCATTGAAGCATATAGGTCGCAAATAAAGTAGAAACCCAGAAACGATGTTCTTCCAGCCGGAAAACAACCACATCATCAATAATTTCACCTTTCTCATCCAGCATTGTAGTATAACGTTCCCTGCCTGTTTTCAAAGTCCCGATAGGTTTTGTGAAGAGAAGATCAAGAAATGCCGCCGCATCATCCCCCTTTACTTCTACAAGCTGATGAGTCCAGAGATACCAGCCTACATTTTCCCGTACAGCCATATGTTCTTTTCTCTTCATTTCGTCGTATTTATAAACATTTTTATACATATTTTCTCTCCCTTCTTCCACAGTTCTATACTGTCAACAGAATTTATCAATTTTTCTGCCAATCTTAATGCGAAGCTTATCATCAGGAGTATCTTCTTTGATCTCCCATAATGACCACTGTGTATTTACCAGAGTTTTGGTCATGCCATACCAGTAGGCCACAAATGCATCATCCATCTTTGCATTATAGATTGTAAGGGCGTTACGGTCCATAATGTACTGAACCTCATTTTCATTAAAAGCCTCGATTTCATAGGAAACCCCCATCGCCTGAAGATACATCTCCAGATAACCGCCCATGAGACGTCCGTCTTCAAGATCCACAGGGGCGCCCATCCAGCTGCGCAGACCCTCCTTTGTACATTTTTCACCGCAGGCAGTTTTTCCTGATGCTTCACAAACACAGCGGATCACATGATCCAGCATTTTTTCATCCAGCTTTCCCTGTTTCAGCAGAGAAGAAATCGTAGGAAATATATAGTTGCTGGCTGCATGAGCCCGTCTGATCAGATCTGCCACGCTGTTAGAATCCTGTTCCATATTTGTACCATTGGAAAAGGTATATTCAGTCTCTCCCCGGAATACCATAGACTCTTTTACCATGTCTTTTTCTTCCGTATACTTGATCTGATCTTCCGTTGCGATGGGACCAAAACATTCCCACTGTTCGTGAGGCGGCATTGGATATTTATCACGGCTTTCCGCAACGATCCTGCAATGACAGTCCCCGCATCCTTTGGCTTCCACCATATGAAATTCCAGCTGAGTACCGGGTCTGAGATTTTCCGACCATGATCTTGCGCTGGCCTCAAGAGACTGGGTTGTGGCGCGGCAAAGTTCCGACCCCACAATGTCCCAGTCGCAGACATCCAGTTCTTTTTCCAAACGATATGTACCGAAATCCTGTACGCGGCCGCACATCATCTGTGCTTCATCCCCTGAATCTCCCACTAAGCCGCCTACAAAACTTCCCCTGCAGAATGGATGGACATTATGCTGATCCATCTGATATTTTCCGAACCTCTGCATTGTATAATACAGTTTTTGATAAGCTGTCTCACACATGGCCTGGGCTCTCTCTCTGTAATCCGGTACCATGATCCGAAGAACCTGCATACAGGCGGCGCTGAAAGTCGCATTATATCTGGACAGCCAGTGCATAGCTTCCTGATATCCTACCAGCTTATTCCATGGAGAACACAGGGCTGCATAACGGTCAAGTGATTTTGCGCCTGAATCCTTGGGAATACGTGAATCAACTTTTTTGCTCATAAAGAATCCTCCTTTACCTCTGGGATTTTCCAGAAAAACTTTTATAAATATTATAAAGGAATGTTTTTATCTATAATAGACAATATATGTTGAATTTTCACCTTTAAAATGGTATATATTTTGTAGACCAAAAAATAACATTTTCTTTACTACTGTGTAAATTGAGTAAAATGTTGCATCTTTTTGATGTTTATTAGTGAATAAGAATATATAAGGAGAACATTATATGAATCTGAATCTTACAATCATCAGGGATTATCTGCCGGCAGAATATCATACGCAGCTCTATGGTCCGGTCCAGGACAAACTGGTTTGTCCAAGGCCTCTTTTATACACCCCCTGTTCCAAATTAGCCGCTGATAAACTCTATATCTTATCGGATGTTATTCCGAAAACATTAAGGCCGGATCCAGACTGTTCCTTTATCTTTGTCAGAAGCCAGGTTCCTGTCTCATGGGCAGATAGCGGTGTTTCTATTTTACAGATAAAAAACATTTCCGATTTCTATCAGGTCTTCAATACTATCAGCGAAATTTTTAATTTTTTTGATCAATGGGAAAATATTCTTAGAAATGAATTGGAAAAACAGGTAGATTTTGATATTAAAGAAATTATAAAGGCCGGAACCGCTTTATTTCAAAATGATATTTCTGTCACAGATCATACCCTACAGGTGATTCTGCGGGGAAAGGCAGAAACCGACCAGACCGGACATACCCAGATTTCCGTTATTGATGAGCCTTCTTCTATCGGCCTGGAATATACAGAGCGTATCAAAAACGTCTGCCATCTGGAGCGGAATATCACAGTCCCTTATATTTCATCTATAGAAAACAGCTCTATACACTCCTATTGTTATAATTTATATCCACAGGGACATTTTACTGGCTGTGTCTCCATTACAGAACTTCTACATCCCTTTCGTGACAGTGATTTTTTCCTTGCAGATTTCTATTTTGCTTACTTTCAGAAAGCTTTTGAAAAATATCTGCAGAGTTTTCATTCTACTGAGCGGATTTCAGTTACTGTCATTCAAAAACTGTTAGATCATGTTCCGATGACAGCGGAAGAAAAAAATACGATTGCTTTAAAAAAAGAGGAAAAATATATATGTTTTAAACTACAGGAAAGAAAACACACACATTTTATGCCTATTGATTATATGCATGCTTTATTATGTGCCTTTTTTCCGGATCAGATTTTTACTGTTATTCGGCACAATCAGATCATTGGCCTGATGAAAATTTCACCTTCTGCTTCTTCTCCGGATTTTCTTTCTCTTTTTCAGGATCTACTTGAGAAGATGAACTATACCGCTGGTTTGAGTAATTTTTTTACAGATCTTTCTTTGATACGCACCTTTTTTCTACAGGCTGACTATGTTATTCATCATTTTTCACATAATAAAAATACAGATACTCTTCAATATTTTGAAAATACCATTTTGTCTTATATACTTTCAAAGTGTGTCTCAGATATGCCGATAGAAGCTCTTACCGATAGTTCTTTGAAACGGGTAATCGAATATGACCGGAAAAGACATACGGAGTATCTGTATACACTGGAAATCTATCTGAAAAATGAAACCAGTATT
>ERZ1643246.1555-NODE-1555-length-24699-cov-11.801534_pt1 | contig 24699 bp, 19 predicted proteins | sample MGYA00579265_ERZ1643246 | MGnify/ENA primary metagenome ERZ1643246 (study PRJEB29033, sample SAMEA4952261) | chicken gut metagenome | biome: Broiler Chicken; feature: Gastrointestinal Tract; material: Caecum | place: Ireland | collected 2018 | study: Broiler...
TCCGCACACCGGCGGAGACCAGCAGTACCAGGCTCTCCGCCGTCAGCAGGGCGGAGAGGAACCGCACCGCCCGCCAGGCGGCGCCGGTCCGCCGGGACCACTGGACCGCCGCCAGCAGCAGGGAGAGATTGAGGACCGTCACACCCACCATCTGGAAGAAGCCGCTTCGGGCCCACTCCGCGTAGGACAGGCCCTTTTGGGCCAGGTACGCCGCACCGCCGAAGAGCCCGGCGGACTGGACGCCCAGAAACAGCAGGTACAGCGCCGCCACCGCCGCCAGCACGATGGTAAAGCCCAGGCCGTCCACCGTGCGGGGAGGCTTTTCCGCCTGCTGCTTCAAGGGCGTGGGACGGCGGAGAAAGTACAGCAGGCCGAAGAAGAAGGGCGTCATCACCGCGGCCACAATAGTCTTCCACACGGCGTCCGAAAAGTGGAGGGACAGGAAGGACCGCAGGTCTGCTGTTGCGGCGGCGAACAGCGCGTCGGCGGAGGCCAGCACCGGAACCAGAACCGCCAGCAGGATCACGGCGCCTGTGGTGCCCAGCACCAGAGGCAGGATGCGCCGGGCGGAGCCGTCCCGCTTTTCCGGCAGCAGGGCGGCAACGACGGCCCACAGGTGGCCGAACAGCCCCCACAGCAGCAGGCAGAACCGCTCCCACAGCATGGCGGGGCGCCACCAGGGCAGCCGCTGCCCGCCGGAGAGACCCACGGCGTGGATGGGCAGCAGCGCCAGCAGGGCCAGCAGGTTCCACACGCGGAAGTACCAGTTGGAGCCCAGGGTCAGCGTGGCCGCCAGCACCAGGTTTGTCGCCAGCAAAAACCGGCTTTCCCCAGCGATCAGCAGCTTGCGCCCCTGACAGACGGTCAGCAGGGCGTACCAAGCGCAGACGGCGGCGGTGAGCCCGGCGGTGGGGCCAGTCTCCAGCAGCGTGTTCACCAGCAGGAGACAGAAACCGAAGGTCAGCGGCAGCAGCAGCCGCTCACGGGACGACAGAGAGGCGATTTTTTCCGGATTTTGCGCAGGCTTCGCCGGACCCTCCGGCGGGAGGGCGTTTTTCTCTTCACTCATATGAGATTCTCCTTTTACACTGTCCGCTCAGCAGGGACAGGCTCTTGCGGTTTTAAGGGGGACTTGGGCGGGATGCACACCAGGGGCGCAGAAGCAGATACAGCAGGAGGGACGGCCAGATGCAGCTGCCCAGGGTCCCCAGAAGGCCAGAGGGCGGAACGGAGCACGGTGATGTGCGGCAGCAGAATCAATGCGGCGATGCCCGGACAGAACAGCTCCAGGCGGGAGCGGTCATTCATCCGGTACATATTCCAGAATGTCTCCCGGCTGGCAGTCCAGGGCGGCGCAGATGGCCTCCAGGGTGGAGAAGCGGACGGCCTTGGCCTTGTTGTTTTTCAGAATGGACAGGTTCGCCAGGGTGATGTCCACCTTCTCCGACAGCTGGGAGAGGGTCATCTTCCGCCTGGCCATCATCACGTCCAGATTCACTACGATCATGCCGCCACCTCAAATCGTCAGGTCGTTCTCCGCCTTGATCTCCGCCGCCTGGCCGAACAGGGCGGCCATCACCAGGCACAGCAGGCCGAACATGGCGAAGATGGGCACGAACAATGCGTTGTAGGACACCAGCGGCGCCGGAGAGCGAAACCAGTACAGGCTGAAGATCAGCCGGGCCAGTGCGGCCAGGGAGATGACAAAGGAGCAGACGGCCGCCCGCCGCAGGCTGACGGCGTTTTCCGGACAGAAGGGCGTGCCCCGGAGGATGGTGTCCAGCACCCGCCGGCCCTGCCACAGGATGGCGGCGGTGCAGATGCCGCAGGACAGAAGAAACAGCGTAAGGACAACGCTGTAAGCGCCATCCCCCCATACACTTCTCCAAGAGGCGATAAAGCCAATGGGCAGGAAAAACAAGACACCCCTTGTATTCTGAGCGCTCCACTCCATGTCCGCCAGAATGGAATCGGTGTGCGGAAGCATTACCAGTCCCGGCACCAGCAGCAGGGCCAGGAGGTTGCAGACAAAGGTGACGGTCACTAGGACTTTCAAGATCCGGGCGATGGTTTGTACGGTGGACTTGGACACGGCGTTGTTCCTCCTTACAGTTGGGAAGTTTTGACCTTGCGGAGCCGCAGCAGCAGGCACAGGGCCCAGCCGATGCAGAACCACAGCAGCAGCGCCAGCAGGATCTGAAGGGCCGTCCCCTCGGTCCAGAGCCAGACCCAGCTCAAGGCGCAGGCGATCAGCGTCCGAAGAGGCACCTCCCACCAGCGGGCATATGGTGTGAGACGCGTGAACTCCGGCAGGAGCTCCCCGCCCGAGAGCACCAGAGCGGGTACCAGAAACAGCGCCGCCAGAAGCAGCAGAACAGATGCGGTCCGCAGGATGCGGCAGATCCATGACATGGAACTCCCTCCTTTTTCTGCATCGTACCACGAGTATTATTGTTTGTCAATGATTTTTTATTGTTTATCGATAAATTTACAAAGGAGGACGACAAGGAGGGGAAACGGACAAAAGACGACGCCGGGGCGGTCCGAAAGGACCGCCCCGGCGTCTGTATGATATAGAGAAAGGAGAGGGAAAATGATGGGTAAACAAGCTTCCTGCCTGTTGTCCTCACTATAGCGCGCCCGGAAAAGAAAGTCAACAGCCTGGGAAAAAGCTTCATAGTTTGTTTACAGACCGGTCAAAAACAGCTGTTTTGATTCATAAAATGTTCAAAGTTCGGAAACAAATCGGCCGGCGGTCATCCGCCGTACTGCCAGTGGGCGGGGTCGTGGTCGCTGAGATCCGGCGTGGCAGGCCAGGTCAGCTCCCCGTCCTCGAGGACACAGGGGATGTCGCTGTACACGCCCTGGCGGCCATAGACATCCGTCACCACGGCGGCCACCTGCAGGGTATCCTGCGGAGAGACCGGCAGCTGCAGCTCCGGCAGGCGGTAGAAATCATATTCCTCGAAGCCGTGGAAGCTGTCCGGCGTCTCGCAGGGCTCCGCCCAGGCCACCAGCTTTTGATTTTTGAACAGCCCCACTTGGATGTTTGCAGCAGCTGCGGCAGGCTGCTCTGCATCCGGCTCGATTTCTCGGATATAGACGTACCGCTCGTGGTCATCTTTTTCCAGCATCAGGTCCCCGTCCTCCAACTCCATCCACACGAGCTCGCTGTGGACATCTACCTGGGGCAGCGAGTCGCTGTACAGCCCCTCGAACTGGTCCAGCAGCTGGGTCTGGCGGGTGCCGTCCGGCAGGACCAGCAGCGCCGAGAGGGTAATGTGGTCCGACAGAGGGACAGAAATCGCAGCGGAAAACCGCTGATTGGAGCCCTCTTCGCCGGCTTTGCCCAGCTGGTCGCTGGCAGTCTCACCGTTCTCCGCCAGGAACTCCACGGACATTCCGGCCACATAGGTCTTGGGGACAGCGTAGGCGGAAAATGTAGCAGTATTGTTTTCAGGCCACACCCCCACCAGCTCCACATGATAGTCCGCCACCAGGCTGTTCTGGGCCTTCAGGATCTCCTCCACCCGGCTGGAGAGGGAGCCGATCTGGCCGTTCACGCTGGACTCCACCCGGTAGACGCTGTTCTGCAGATCCGTGTACTGGTCGTCCATCCGGCCCAGGCGGTCGAAGAGATGGAACAGCACCAGGCACAGGATCAGGCCTGCCGCGACAAAGGGCCAGCGGCGGCGCTTCCGGGGCTTTGGCTGGGCGGCGATGTAGCGGCCCGCGATCTCCTCCACCATGCGCAGCTGCTGTTCTGTCAGCGCGGCCTCTGTTCCGGCAGCTTCCCCAGGGGGCTCCGGAAGATCCTCCACACCCAGGAGCCACCCCACGGAGACGCCGTAAAGGCGGCTCAGCGCGATCAGCTTGTCGATCTCCGGCAGAGCCGTATCCGATTCCCATTTGTAAATCGACTGGCGGGAGACCCCCAGCTGGTCCCCCAGCGCCTCCTGGGAGAGCCCCAGTTCCTTTCTCTTCTGTGCAATGCGCTGCCCGATGGTCACAGCCTTCGCCTCCTTTCGCCGCCAGCATAGCAGACGGCCCCGCCCCCAGGCCACCAACCGGCGGGTGGAATCGTGTCAACCCACGGTTAGCAAGAGGGCGGGACCGGTTGTGCTCCAAGGGATTCAGAGCTTTTTTTCGTAGCAGTTCAAATTCTCCCGCACAAAGCCCATGAAGAAGAACTCCGCCTGCCCGGCATAGTGGTACCCCAGGGAGGGATACAGATGGTTGGCGGGCAGATTCCCCTCCCAGGTATCCAGCCGGATGACGGTGCGGCCCAGGCGGCGGGACTCCTCCTCACAGAAGGCCACCATCTGCCGGGCGTAGCCCCTGCCATGACAGGAGGGGCGGATACACAGCGTGTGGATGACGCCCACCTCATCCCGGGCGGCGGGGATGGACCAGGGGATGGCATCGTATTCCGGCAGCTGAAGACCGTTCAGATTCACCACGCCCCAGAGGACGCCGTCCTCCTCACCCACATAGAGGGTGCCGGCCTCCTGGGCCTGCCGGGCGGTGTCGATGGTGGGGTATTTGCCCCGCTGCCAGTTGGTATAGACGGGACCCTGTTGCTCCTGGTCCAGAATTTCCTCATAAATTTCAGCGGCCTGGGACAGGTCCGCGGGAGTGGCAAGACGGATCATGGGGATCTCTCCTTTTCAATATGGATGTCAGGCGGTCCGAACTGCGGAAAAAACGGGGCGCGCTGGGGTCAGCGCGCCCCGGTCTGCGTTACTGGGGGTCGTCCTTCTTGGCCTCGGGGGCGTCTGCGGGAGGTGTGTCCTCCGCCGGAGGGGCGGAGGTGCCGTCCTCCGGCGCCTGGGGGGCCTGCTCCGGCTGGGCGGGGCTATCCTCCGGCGCCTCGATCTTCTGGGAGATCATGTGGACCTTCTTGGCGGCCGGCTCGATGATCTCGGGAGAAGAGGGGCGGAAACCGTCCTGCGCCTGGGTGGAGGCATAGGGGTTCTCCACCAGCTCCGGGTCCCGGCCCTCGATGATGGCCACCATCTCGCCGCCGGTGATGGTCTCCTTCTCCAGCAGGTAGGCCACGACCTTGTCCATGTCCTCCCGGCTGGCCTTGATGACCTCTACCGCCTGCTGGTAGCAACGGTCCAGGATCTCCTTCACCGCCTGGTCCATCCGGGCGGCGGTGTCCTGGGCGCAGTCCATGCCGTAGCCGCCGTCCAGATACTGGTTCCGGCGGGAGGCCAGGGCCATCATGCCGAATTCATCGCTCATGCCGAACATGGCGACCATGTTGCGTGCCACGTTGGTGGCATCCTGGATGTCCTGGCTGGCACCGTTGGTCATGGTGTTCAGGACCACTTCCTCGGCGGCGCGGCCGCCCATGGAGACCATGATCTTGGCCATCAGCTCGTCCTTTGTACGCAGCTCGGTTTTGTCCTCCTCCGGCATCAGCAGGGTGTAGCCCAGGGAGCCCTGGGTGTGGGGGACGATGGTGATCTTCTGCACCGGCTCGGTGTTCTTCTGCTTGTAGGCCACCATGGCGTGGCCCACCTCGTGGTAGGCCACCAGCTTCTTCTCAAACTCGGTGAGGACGCTGCCCTTCTTCTCCGAGCCGGCGATCACCAGCTCGAAGGACACCAGCAGGTCCTCCTGATTCACCGCCTTGCGGCCCAGGCGTACCGCCCGCAGGGCGGCCTCGTTCACCAGGTTGGCCAGGTCCGCGCCCACGGTGCCGGCGGTGGCAATGGCAATCTTCTTCAGGTCCACGTCCTCCGCCAGGCGGATGTTCCGGGTGTGGACCTGGAGGGTGGCCAGACGGCCGGCCAGGTTGGGCCGGTCCACGATGATCCGCCGGTCAAACCGGCCGGGCCGCAGCAGAGCCTGGTCCAGCACCTCCGGCCGGTTGGTGGCGGCCAGCAGGATGACGCCCTTGGTGGGGTCGAAGCCGTCCATCTCCGCCAGCAGCTGGTTTAAGGTCTGCTCCCGCTCGTCATTGCCGCCCATGCGGTTGTCGCGGGATTTGCCGATGGTGTCGATCTCGTCGATGAACACGATGCAGGGGGCCACCTTGCTGGCCTCCTTGAAGAGGTCCCGCACGCGGCTGGCGCCCACGCCCACGAACATCTCCACGAAGTCAGAGCCGGAGATGGAGAAGAAGGGGACGTTGGCCTCGCCGGCCACAGCCTTGGCCAGCAGCGTCTTGCCGGTGCCCGGAGGGCCCACCAGCAGCGCGCCCTTGGGGAGCTTCGCGCCGATCTCCGTGTACTTCTGGGGGTTGTGGAGGAAGTCGATGATCTCGGTCAGGGACTCCTTGGCCTCGTCCTGACCGGCCACATCCTTGAAGGTGACGCCGGTGGACTTCTCCATATACACCTTGGCGTTGGCCTTGCCCACGCCGCCGATGCCGCCCATACCGCCCATGCCGCCTTTTTTTGCCATCCAGCGCATGATGAGGGAGAAGGCCAGGAAGATGAACACAAAGGGCAGCACATAGCTCACCAGCATGCCCAGCACCGGGTTCACCGGGGCCTGATACTCCTTGTCCACGCCTTCCACGCCGTATTCCTGCAGCAGGGCAACGACGGCGTCATTGGACTGGATCTGGACGGTGAACAGCTCCAGATGGGCGGTCTGTTCCTGACCGGCGGCATCCCGATAGGTGTAGCCGTCCTGGGTCTTGGTGTAGACAGTTCCGTCCTCGCCGGTGTAGGTATACCCGGTCTCCGGGGTGATGATGAGGATATTTTCGGCGTTGTCGAACTCCACCCGGTCCACCTGACCGCTCTCTACCATCTCCAGAAAGTCGCCGTACTCGATGTTGATGGAGGAGGCCTGGCGGCCGGTGCTGCCCATGACGCTGCTGGCATAGCTGAAAATGATGGTCAGCAGCAGGGCCCAGCCCACCAGGGAGGCCACGCCCCGCCAGTTTCCGCCGGGCTTGTTGTTTTTCCGGTTGTTTTTGTTGTCGTTTGGGTTCATGTATGGGACTCCTTTCAGGGGAAGACCTGTCAATACCGGGCAGCTGCGGGAGGCACGTCCGGCCCCGCCCGCGCCGAAGGCAGGGGCCCTGCCTGCTGTCCGGGAGGCTTCGCCCCCGCGGCTGCGGCCGGGGAGAAAGCCTGAAAATGATTCAAAAGTATATCACAGAAGCCCTGAATCTACAAGGACAAGGGGGCGGATTTCTATAAATTTTCTGTGAATTCCACTTTCCAGACTTCCTTCCCTATGCTATACTACCTCTTGAATGCGAAAATACACAGATCGAGGGAGAAGCTATGGAAGAACGGAAAAAACAGGACCTGACTGCTGAGGCCGACGGCATCATCGAAGGGCGCAACGCCGTCATTGAAGCCCTGCGGGCAGGGGAGACCATCGACAAGATCTACCTCCAGAAGGGGGAGACGGACAAGACCCTGGGACACATCGCCTCCAAGGCCAGGGCTGCGGGGGTCGTGGTGGTGGAGGCGGACCGGCGGAAGCTGGACGCCATGAGCCGCACCCACGCCCACCAGGGCGTCATCGCCCTGGCGGCGGTGCGGGAGTATGTCAGCGTGGAGAGCATCCTGGATGCTGCCCGGGAAAAGGGGGAAGATCCCCTCCTGGTGGTGTGCGACGAGATCTCCGATCCCCACAACCTGGGGGCCATCATCCGCACCGCCGAGTGCGCCGGCGCCCACGGGGTGGTGATCCCCAAGCGCCGCAGCGCGGGCCTCACCGCCGTGGTGGCCAAGACCTCTGCCGGAGCGGTGGCCCATGTGCCGGTGGCCCGGGTGCCCAACATCCCCGCTCTGCTGAAGGACTTGAAAAAACAGGGCGTCTGGGTGTTCGGCACGGCGGCGGACGGCACCACCGCCCTGTATGACGCGGACCTGAAGGGCCCCGCCGCCATCGTCATCGGCAGCGAAGGGGACGGCATGACCCGTCTGGCCGCCGAGAACTGTGACTTTTTGGTGAGCATCCCCATGCGGGGAAAGCTGAATTCCCTGAACGCCTCCGCCGCCGCGGCGATCCTGCTGTATGAGGCGGTGCGCCAGCGGATGGCCTGAGCGGAAGGGAGACACGGGAGAGGAAAGGGGCACCATGGCTTCCAAGGACGAGAGAGAGTTTGATAGCGGCCTGACCGGGGGAACGGACGTCCCGGCGTCGGAGGAGGACTTCTCCCTGGAGGAGATCCTGGCAGAGTACGGCGCGGGGAGGGAGCAGCGCCTTCTGGCAGATGTGGAGCAGGAGGTCCGCCGGGAGGCGGAACCTGACGCCTCCGTGCCGGAGCCCGCTCCGCAGGAGCCGTCTCCAAAGGCGGAGGCGCGGCAGAAGCCTGCTGCCCCCAGAGCAAAGCGCAAAGAGGTCCCGCCGCCCCAAAAGCCTCCGGCTGGTCCGGCGCCGGACCGGCCGGAGGACCCGATGGAGGAGCTGCAGAGGGACCTGCCGCCCTCTCCGCACCCCATCACGCTGGAGGATGTGGTGGGCAGCACCGTGGACGCGGTGATGGAAGAGGAGGCCCAGGAGCCGCTGCTGCGGCCCCGGCGGGGCCTGTTCTCCCGGCGGCGGCTGGTGGAGACGGAGGAGCTCTACGCCCCGCCGGAGCCTGAGCCGGAGCCGGAGGAGATCCCGGAGATCGACACCATCGGCCCGGAGCCGGAGCTGGCGGAGGCCGCGGCGGACTGCCGGGCGGAGACCAAGCGGCGCAAGCGGCCCATCCTGGCGGCGGCGCTGATCTCCCTGCTGCCGGTGATCCCCATGGGGATCGAGGCGTACGGCTATGAGATCCGATACTGGACGGGCAATGCGGCCGCCCAGAGCGGCGTGCTGCTGGCGTGCCTCGTGATCGTGGCAGTCCTGGCCCGGCAGGTGTTCGCCAAGGCCTTCGGCGCCCTTTTGCGCAAGCGGTGCACCAGTGAGCTGCTGGCGGTGATCTCCGCCGCGGTGATGGCGGCGGACTGCGCGGCCCGCCTGCTGCTGCCGGAGCGGAGCGATGCCGCCTGCTACGCGCCGGTAGCCTGCTTCGCCCTGGCGTTCGCCATGTGGGGCGGCGCCCGGGAGAGCCGCGGCCTGTGGGACACCTTCCGCATGGCCGCCACGGACGACGAGCCGCCCTATCTGGTGACGGAGACGGAGAAGGGCGCCTGCAAGCAGACGGGCTCCGTTCCCGGCTTCTACACCACCGCCCTGCGGGAGGATACTGCCGCTGTGTGGCAGAACGCCCTGATGCCGGTGGTGCTGGTGGCCTCCATCGTGTTTGCCGGGCTCAGCTCCCTGGGCCAGGGGCGGGGAGACGACTTCCTGCTGAACTGGTCCGCCATCCTGGGGGCCGGCACCACCTTTGCCCTGCCTCTGTGCTGGGGGATGCCCTTTTCCCGGCTGGCCCGGCATTTCCACAAGGCGGGCTGCGCCGTGGCGGGCTGGTGCGGCGCAGAGAAGATCAGCCGCAGGCGGGCCATGATCCTGACGGACGGGGACCTGTTCCCGCCGGGCACCATCCAGCTCAACGGCGTGAAGGTGTTCGGGGAGGATCTGCCCCGGGTATCCTCCTACGCCGCCTCCATGGCCCGGGCGGCGGACTGCGGCCTCCAGCGGCTGTTTGACGGCCTGCTGCGGAGCGAGGGCGGCCATTATGAGACCGTGGATGATTTCAGCTTCTATGAGGAGGGCGGCTACTCCGCCACCATCCGGGGAGAGTCGGTGCTGCTGGGCACGGCCTCCTTCATGCGGAAGATGGAGGTGCGCCTGCCCGCCGGCATCAACCTGCGGACCGGCATCTTCCTGGCCATGGACCGGCAGCTGGCGGCGGTGTTCGCCGTGAAGTACCAGCCCTCGGAAAACGTGGACTTTGCCCTGCGGATGATGCGCCGCAGCCGCATCACGCCGATCCTGGCGTCCCGGGACCCCAATATCACCCCGGCCCTGCTGAAGCGGAAGTTCCACAAGAGCGTGAAGGTGGAGTTCCCCAGCCTGACGGACCGGGTGGCCTACAGCGAGGCGGAGCTGGACCGGGGGATGCCCCGGGCCCTGCTGTTCCGGGAGGGGCTGCTGCCCTACGCGGAGGCGGTGGTGGGCAGCCGCCGCCTGTGCAAGGCCGTGCGGCGGGCCACGGCGCTGTCGGTGCTGGGCAGCGTGGCCGGCACGCTGCTGTCCTTTTATCTGGTGTTCCAGGAAGCGTATAATCTGCTGACGCCTCTGGCCCTGCTGCTGTTTCTGCTGCTGTGGACCCTGCCGGTGCTGCTGCTGGCGGACTGGGCGGGCCGCTACTGACATCCGGCCATGAAAGATCCCCCGCACCTCTGCACGTGCAGAGGTGCGGGGGATCTGTGTGTCTGCGGCGGGTGTCAGAACTTCAGCTTGAAGGTGACATCGCCTGCGGTGATCACATCGCCGCTTCGCAGGATATGGGCCATTTCGATCCGGCTGCCATTGAGCTGGGTGCCGTTCTGAGATCCCAGGTCCTCGATGTACACCACGTCGTTCGCCAGAAAGACCCGGCTGTGCCGGCGGGAGACGGAGCCGTCCGCAAAGGGGATATCGCAGCCGGGGTCCCGGCCGATCACCAGCTCCCGCTGGAGAGTAAACTCCGGCCGCTGGCCCAGATAGGCGCCCTGGAGGACTTCCAGCCGGACGAAGATGCCGGATGGATCCTGCGGGCCGCCTGACGGCGGCGCGTCCTCTGCCGCCCCGGAGGACGCCGGAGGCTCCGGCGCGGACCGCTTCCGCCGCAGGAGGAGCGCAGCGACTGCCGCCACCAGCAAAACCGCGAGGCCGATGAGCGGGATCAGGACGTCCGCATCCAGAGAGAGGCCGGGGGAGGGCTGCGGCGCAGGCTCCTCCGCCGCAGCGGACGTGCCGGAGGACGAGGAGGCCGTTGACGGCGGGAGCACGGGCTCCGGGGGCGTCTCCGGCTGCTCCGCCTCTTCCCCGCCGGCAGAGGCGGGGAAGGACACCTCTGTGGACCCGCGGCACACCAGTTCCCCGCCGGAGGCGAAGGTGATGGAGACCGGAGCGGTCTCCTGCTCCGGGGCCAGGCCGGAGAGGGAGAAGCTGGTCACGTACAGCCGCCCGGTCTCCTCTGCCAGGGCGGCCCCGGCCTCCGCCGCCGGGAGGCCGCTGCCGACGACCTGATGGACCCCGCCGGAGGCGTCCGTCAGGGAGGCCAGGCTGTCAAGCGCAGCCGTATCCGTGCCGAACCCCACGGAGTGGAGCATCACGTCGGAGGCATTGATCCGCTCCAGCAGCTCCTCATAGGAGACGCTGGCACCCGGGTCATAGGCCACCGCGTCTGACAGCACGATGAGCCCCCGCAGCTCGTTTCCGGTGCGGGGCATGCCGTCAAAGCAGTCCAGCGCCTGGCTGATGGAGCTGTGGAGACGGGTCACCGTCTCGTCCATGGGGATGTCCGCCATCCGGGCGGCCAGCTGCTCTGCCGGCACATCCTCCGCCAGAAGGGAAAAGCTGTCTCCAAAGGAAGCCAGCAGGAATCGGGTGTTCTCCCCGCAGGCGGCGGCCAGACTTTCTGCGAAGGCCGCTGCCTCCTCCCGGAACGGTGGCATGGAGTTGGAGTTGTCCACCAGCAGCATCCATGTCACGGGGAATCCGGCCTGCCGCACAGTCTCCAGTGTGCCGGAGGCGGGGAAGGTCCGCCCGCCGAGCTCCGCGTCCGCCTTGGTAATGGGCTGGTCCGCACCGCTGATGTCCACATAGGTGTAAAGCGTATCCTGATAGACGAAGGCCCGCACCAGCCGGGCCTCTGCCGCGGCACTGGCGCCGGCGGCCAGGGACAGGGCCAGCGCCAGGGTCAGAGCCAGGGAAAAGATCCGTTTCATCCGCATGCCTCCACAAAGACCGTGATGAGGGAAAAGTTGTCGCTGCCCGGCGGTGTCCGCCGGATGTGCCGCAGGAGCATCCCCTCTGCCCACTCCTCCGGCGTCCGGGCCCTGCAGAGGTCGGCCTGGATCTCCTCATTGTAGACGAATTCCCAAAATCCGTCGGAACAGAGGAGAAAGGCATCCCCGGGAGACACGGCCGCCTGACCGGCCTCCGGGCGGCAGGGCTCCTTGCCCAGCACCCGCAGCAGGCGGCTGCGGTCGTCGTCGTGGTAGACGTCCATATAGGAGATCTCCCCGCCCAGGAACTTCCGGTAGGTGACGGAGTGGTCGGCGGTGACGCCGGCCAGCTCCCCATTGGAAAAGCGGTAGAGCCGGGAGTCCCCGATGTGGGCCCAGACGGCGGTGCTGCCGGCCAGCTTCAGGGCCACGGCGGTGGTGCGCATCTCCTCCTGCCCCGGCTGCGCCTGCCGGCGGAGCAGCTCCTCGTTGGCGGACCGGAACAGATCCAGCAGGCTGGCCTCCTCCAGGGCTTCCGCCTGCGCCATGCCGGTGAAAATGGCATCCACCGCCGCCTGGGAGGCCACCTCGCCGCAGCGATGGCCGCCCAGGCCGTCCGCCAGGACAAAGATGCCCTGCTCCGCAGAGGCCCGGAGACTGTCCTCGTTGTGGTCCCGGCCGCCGCGGTTCGTATATGCGTAAGCACTCAGCTGCATGGCGCTCACTCCAGATCCACGTAGACGGTGTTGTCCACCTCACCCAGATAGAAGGAGCTCTTGGGAGACAGCTTGGTGGGCGTCTCCGGCGGGATGCGCTGGCCGCCGGCCAGGAAGGTGCCGTAGGTGGAGTTCAGGTCCGTCACCACGAACACGCCGTCCCGCTCGTCGTAGTACACCTGGCAGTGGCGGGAGCTGACGCCCGGCGTGCCGTCCTGATACACCAGCCGGCAGGTGGCGCTGTCCCGGCCGATCTGCACCGGCTGCTGATGATGGAGCTGGACCACCAGGCCGCCGTGCTGGGGAGACAGGGAGCGGATCACCGGAGCCTTGCGGGACGTTTCCGCATCGGCTGCAGGTGCGGCCTCTGCGGGCTTCTTCTTTTTCCGCCCCAGCACCACGGCCAGCACCACGATCACGACCACGACTGCAGCGGCGATCCCAATATAAAGCATGGTATTCCCGGACATGGGAGAGGCGCTGTACAGGGAATAGGGGATGTTGTTCCGGTCCAGCATGGGCAGGATCTCCCCGATGCTGACGGCATAGAACAGGTTCTGGTCCAGATCGGAAGCAGCGGTGTTGATGCCCAGCACCGCGCCGTTGCCGTCCACCAGGGGGCCGCCGGAGTTGCCGCCGCTCATGGAGGTGTCGGTCTGGATCAGCCGCCGGCCGGTGCCGCTCTCCGTCAGCAGGCGGCCGATGCTGCCGGCAGTGACGGTGGCGTCGTCCGGGCTGAAGGAGTTCACAGCCTGGACCGTCATGTCCGCCGCCAGGGGATAGCCCACGGCGTAGACCTCATCGCCCAGCATGGCGTCCTCCACTTCCCGCATCTGGAGAGCGGAGCGCTTGTCGGTGGGCTCTTCCAGCTTCAGGACGGCAATGTCCTTTTCGTAGTCGTAGTCCACCAGATAGGCCTCCGCCTCGTCGTCCTGGTCAAAGAGCACGTGGAGCTCCCCGCCGCCGATGGCTTTGCCCGCCAGGATGAAGTCCTCCACCACATGGCAGTTGGTGACGATGTACTCCGGGTCCTGCCCTGCCTCTCCCACGAAGAAGCCGGTGCCCCGCCAGTATTTCATGACGCCGTTTTCGTCCGGCGCCCCGGTGCGGATCAGCACGATCCCGTTGAGTGTATCCTGATCAAAAGCCGCCAGAGACGGCACTGCCAGGGCCGCCGCCAGGGCTGCCGCCAGCAGCGCCGCGGCCAGTTTCCGCATGATCTTCATAGTCCTCTCTCTCCCGTCTGTTTGAATTGATAGGCGATCAGCACGCCTGTGTAGTTGTCCTGGGCCGGAAGGGCCTTTTCCGCCACCATGGTCTCCAGCAGGCGGCAGCCCTCGTCCGGGGGCACCGACATGGCCTCCTTCAGCTCCGGGACCGTCAGCACGCCGCTGATGCCGTCAGAGCACAGCAGCACCACGTCTCCCGGCTGCAGATGCCAGGGCCGCAGGCTCTGATCCGCCCGGTCCAGGCGGTCCATGCCCACAAAGGCGGTGAGCCGCCGGGCGTCCTCGTCCTGCTCCGCCCGCTCTTTTTGGATGGGCTCCTGCTCCAGCTCCCGCAGATACAGGTCGTTGAGGCAGGTGTGCTCCCGATTCAGCTGAAACACGCACTCCCCCCGCTTGAGAAAGATGGCGCTGTCTCCCACGCTGAGCCAGTGGAGCTCTGTCCCCAGGATCCGCACCGCCACCACCGTGGTGCCGCTGCGGCCCTGGAATCGCTGGAAGATGCCGTCGCTGGCGGCCAGGACGCCCTCCCGCAGCTGCTGGGGCACGTCGCCTTCCTCCAGCAGGCCGCGGAACAGCCGGACCATAGAATCCACAGCCGCCTCACTGGCCTCGTTTCCGCTGTCCATGCCGCCCATGCCGTCCGCCACCACGGCGAAGAGGCCCTGGCGAGCCAGCGCGTCCGGGTCGGAGATGTTGCAGATGGCGAAGGAGTCCTCCTGCCGCTCCCGCGCGCCCACGCCCTGGACGTTTCCCGCCAGAAGGGCCGGCCCCCTGGGCACGGACAGCTCCACGGTGGCGCTGTCCTCCGTCACCCGGCGGGCGCGGCCGAACAGCCGGTCAAACACGCTCATGCTCCGTCTGCTCCGCCTCCTGCTTCCAGGTGAACCGCTCCCCGCAGAGGGGGACGAACAGCAGCTTCGTCTCTCCAAAGTCGATGAGATCGTAAGCCTGCAGCGGCGTGGCGGAGAATACCTCCTCCCCGTTGAGATAGACGATGTTCCGCCCGTCTCCGGGCAGAAGGTTGAACCGGTTGTTCCGGTCGCTGTAGCTGATCCTGGCGTGGTTCTCCATGGAGATGGTCCGGTCGCCGGTGATGGTGATGTCCATCCGGTCGCCCCGGCCGATGGAGTTGATGCCGCCCCGGATGGTGTAGCTCTTGCCCCGGCTGGGACCCTCCACACAGGCCAGCCACCCCACCACCGGGTCAAAGCCCATCTGCTCCTGCATCATGCCCACGGTCTTGCCCGCGTCCAGCACGCTGGGGCCGTGGAACTTGGGCGGCGCGGTGGGCTCCGGCGCCTCGGCGGGCGCGGGAGCGGCAGGGGCGTAGCCCCTGGGGGGCATGGTCTTCTGGGGGGCAGTCACCGGGATGGCCGCCTGGGGAGCGTAGCCTCTCGGCGGCATGGTCTTGGAGTCCGCCGTCACCGGGATGGCACCGCCGGGGGCCGCCGGGGCGGGCTGCGGCGTGAGAGGCGCCGTCTTCTGGGCGGCCGTCACCGGCGTGCCGGAGAGGGGCGCGGTCCGGCTGGTGTCCGTGACGCGGATGGGCGCGGTGCGCCCGGCGGCCGCCACGGTGATCTGCTGGTTGTTTTTGCAGTAGGGACAGGTGGGGTACTTCTCCGGATCATAGAGATGCCCCCGCCCGCATTCGATCTGGGCCATGGGAAAAAACCTCCTTTTCCGTACTTAACCGATATAGAGATCGGGGACGAAGCTCACCATGGAGGTGTCGATGCCGTCCACCGTGTTATAGACTGATAACTGGGTCAGGTTGGTGAGATTGCCCAGGGGTGCGATGCTCCGCACCTTTTCCTGATAGCTGCCCACGCTTACCCACAGGTCCCGCAGGCTGGTGAGATTGCCCAGCGCCGTCAGGTCGTTGTTGAGGGCCCGGAAGTTGCTGATCTGCAGGTCCGTCAGGCTGGTGAGGGTCCCCAGGGGCGACAGGTCCAGCGCCGGCCCTGCATAGCCGGAGGCGCCGTTGATGTTCAGCGTCTGGAGATTCGTCAGGCCCCGGAGCCCTTCCAGGGAGTCCGGCGTGCCGGAGATCTGCAGGTCCTGGAGGTTCTTCAGATTTGCCAGGGCGTCGATGTTGAAGCTCTTGAAGTCGTCGTAGTCCGCGTCGTAGCTGGGCAGCCGCAGGGTCTGGAGCTGAGTGAGGTTCGCCAGGGGATCCAGGTCGGGATAGCTGGCGTAAGTGCCGCTGAGGTTCAGCTCCTGCAGCTTCGTCAGGTTTTCCAGCCCGTGAAGGCTGGTCAGCCCCGTGGTGTCCACATGCAGGGAGGTGAGGTTCGTCAGGCCGGAGAGGGCTGTCAGGTCCGTTACCCGGATCTCCCCGCTGGTATAGATGTTCAGACTCTGGAGCTGGGTCATCCCCTTGAGGAAATCCAGGGAGTTGATATAGTAATCGCCGTTGATGGAGAGCGACTGCAGTCCGGTCATCCCTGACAGGGGTGAGAAGTCCTGGACATTCCCCACGCTGATGCTCAGCTCACGCACCTTGGACATGTTGGCAAGGCCGCTCAGATCTGTCAGCGTGTAGTCGTTGTTGCTCAGACGCAGATCCGTTACATCCGCCATGCCGATCAGGGGCGCAGTGCTCTGAATGTTGCCCCGAATGTCCAGAGACTGCATTTGGGTCATGCCGGAGAGCGGGGAGAGATCTATGGGGGCAGTGCTGTTGGAGTTCAGCGTCAGCTCCCGCATCTCTGTCATCCCGGCCAGAGGCGTCAGATCAAGAGCTGCGGTGGTGTTCACATAGAGGGTCAAAGACTGCAGTCCTGTCACCCCCTCCAGGGGGGAGAGATCCAGCTCCGGCAGGGTATAGTCCGAGGCGGGATTGAGCTGCAGCGTGGTCAGATTTTTCAGGCCCGACAGGTCCGGCAGGGTCAAACTCTCAAAAATGCCATAAATGTAGATCTCCTGAAGTCCGGTCATGCCGGAGAGAAAGGACAGGTCGCCGATGGATGCCTCCGGACTCTGGATGTTCAGGTTTTTTACACTTGTCAGGTTTGTCAGAGGCGACAGATCGGTGCCGGCCGGGATGTTGCTGAGATTCAGATACTCCACCTTCGTCATGCCGGAGAGGAAGGAGAAGTCCGTCACCGGGACATTCTGGAAATTGATGTTCTCCAGCTCCGTCATGCCGGAGAGGGGAGAGAGATCCGTCAGGTTCGGGTTGTTCCCCACATCAATGTATCGCATCTGGGTCATCTCCGCCAGGGGGGAGAGGTCTGTGATGTCATTCCCGTCCACGTACAGGTCGATCAACGCTGTCATGTCCGCCAGCGGCGACAGGTCCGTGATGCTGTTGTCGCTCAGCTGCAGGCTTTCCAGCCGGGGCAGCTCCGTCAGGCAGGAGACGTCGGTGATGTTGTTTTCCCGCAGGTTCAGGGAGTATAGGTTCACCATGTACTTCAGGTCCTGGATGTCTGCGTCCGTCAGACCCATGCCCTGCAGGTCCAGGTTTTTCTCATCCGTGCTGTACTCCTGTCCGGCGATGGTGATGGAGGGGACTTCCGTGGGCAGCAGGTCTCCGCCGCCCCTGCCGCTGCCTCCGCCGCCGGTGAGGGTGGTCAGAGCCACCAGCACCACGACTGCTGCCGCGGCGATGGCCCCATAGAGCTTGGGCTTCTGCCGGATCTTGGCAATGAGGGCGTCCAGCTGACCTCCGGCGGTGGACGGCGCGGCAGCGGCGCCGGAGACGGGCACCTCCACGATCTGCTGCTGCTCAATGGCGTCCAGGAACTCCGCCGCGCTCTGGAACCGGTCCTCCGGCTGGACGGCGAGACCCTTCAAAATGGCCTTGTCCAGATACTCCGGAATGTCGATGCCGCATTGGGAGATGGGGACCAGCTCGTCATGGTCCAGCCGCTCCAGAGACTCCGGCGGCAGGAAGCCAGTGATGGCGGCGTAGAAGCACGCCGCGCAGGAGTAGACGTCCGTGAACGGGCCCTGCCTGCTCCGGCGGATGTACTGCTCCTTGGGCGCGTAGCCGACTTTCAAAATGACGTCCAGGCTCTTGGACTTGTCCCCGATGGAATACCGGGCGGAGCCGAAGTCCAGCAGCTTCACGATGCCGTCTTTCGTAATGTAGATGTTGTCTGGCGTCACATCCCGGTGGATGAAGCCCTCCGCATGGACAGCGGTCAGGGCCCGCAGGACGGGGATCATCACGTTGAGGGTCTCTTCGACCGAGATCTTTCCGCCGTGGTTGGCGATGTAGGTCTTGAAGGAGATGCCCTCGATGTAGTCCATGACGAAATACGACGTGTCGTTTTCGTCGAAATAGCTGGACACACCGGCGATGTTGGGGTTGCCGATGAATTTTGCCAGGGTCCGGGCCTCCTCCTGGAAGCGCTCGGCGCCATAGGCGAACTCCTCGCTGCGGTTCTCTGCCAGAACGGACACAGTGGTGCCCTGCCGGGTGGCGATCTCGCCGGGCATGAACTCCTTGATGGCCACCTTGGCGTTCAGCTGGGTGTCCAGGGCCAGGTAGGTGATACCGAAGCCGCCCTGGCCCAGGACGCGGCCGATGATATACCGGTCATTCAGCACGGTCCCGGCCCGCAGGGCCACGGGGAATTTTTTTTCGTTTTCCGCCAGGTCGAAGCCGCAGTAGGGACAGGGGCCCTCTGCTTCGGGCTTTTCCTGAAAGCAGTTGTAGCAGAAAACTGGTTTTTCAGGGACAGGCGACATGAGGCTACCTCCTATTTGCAGCTACGAATTTTTGTTGACGACCGGCACATGCTCCACCGGAGACCAGTCAGAGACCGTATACCGCCCACTGTCATAAATGGAGACAGACTGCAGGTTGGTCAGTTCCCGCAGAGGGGAGATATCCGTGACATTGGAGAAGCGCAGCTCCAGTGTGCGGAGATCTTTCAGGTTTGCCAGGGCGGACAGGTTGGAGAGCGACGGGATTGGCGGGTCCCAGCTGGAGTTCTGAGCGGAGATGGACAGTGTTTGAAGGTTTGTCAGATCTGCCAGGGGAGAGAGGTCCACGGTGATCTCATGGTCCTGATAGGTGTCCAGGGAGAGCTCCAGCTCCGTCAGGTTGGTCAGGCTGCGCAGAGGTTCCAGAGAGGTGTCAGACCCGGAAATGCCGCCGCCGTTCCGCGCCGACAGGAATTGCAGATCAGTGAGGCTGGAAAGAGGCGTCAGATCTTTGATGCCGCAGGGAATGTCCAGATGGGTCAGCTTCGTCAGACCGGAGAGGCCCTGGATGTCGTAGGGAGAGGCCCCCTGGCCATAGACCCGGATGGGCAGCCGGATCGTCTCCAGCTGCGTCAGCTGGGAAAGCCCGTCCACGTTGGAATAGGTCGCTTCGCTGCCGTAACACTCCAATGCCCGCAGGTTGGTCATACCGGCCGCCCAGTCAAAATCGGAGATCCCCTCCACGTCCAGCCGCAATTCCTCCAGCTGCGTGAGATTGGCCAGCGGCGTCAGATCATCCAGATAGAAGAAGGTGTTGTTCCCGGTGGGGCGGATCCACAGGATCCGAAGTTCGCTCAGATGGGAGAGAGGGGTCAGATCCTGGAAGGAAAGATTTCCCTCAATGCGCAGATTCGTGAGATTGGTGAGACTGGCCAGGGGGGACAGATCGTCAAACGTCCCCACAATGTCCAGACGCGTCAAATTGGTCAACTCCGCCAGAGGGGACAGGTCCCGGATGTTGGTGGAGGGATTGTTGCTGTCTCCGCTGAAGCGGAGCGTGCGCAGCTCCGTGAGGTTGGACAGCGGCGTCAGGTCGCCAAAGGATCCGGTGTCCGGCAGATAGAGCGCCGTCAGGTTGATCATATAGCCGATCTGCTGCAGATCGGCGTCCGTGAGCTGCGTGGATTCCAGATCCAGCTCCCGCAGATCGGTGCTGTATTCCTGTCCCTGGATCGTGACGGACGGGACCGCAGCCTGTTTCAGGGGAGGAAGATCCTCCGACTCCGTACCGGTCTGCGGCAGACTGCTCCCGCCGGTGCCGCCCCCGCCCAGAGCCATGCCCACGCCGATCGCCACCACGACCAGAGCCGCAAGGCCCGCAATCAGGGCAGGCTTCACCTTTTTCTTCTCCGGGGCGGGCGCGGCCGCGCCGCCGGAGACGGGCACCTCCACGATCTGCTGCTGCTCAATGGCGTCCAGGAACTCCGCCGCGCTCTGGAACCGGTCCTCCGGCTGGACGGCGAGACCCTTCAAAATGGCCTTGTCCAGATACTCCGGAATGTCGATGCCGCATTGGGAGATGGGGACCAGCTCGTCATGGTCCAGCCGCTCCAGAGACTCCGGCGGCAGGAAGCCGGTGATGGCGGCGTAGAAGCACGCCGCGCAGGAGTAGACGTCGGTGAAGGGCCCCTGGCGGCTTCTTCTAATGTACTGCTCCTTGGGCGCGTAGCCCACCTTCAGGATGACGTCCAGGCTTTTGGACTTGTCGCCAATGGAGTATCTTGCGGAGCCGAAGTCCAGCAGTTTCACCATGCCGTCCTTGGTGATGTAGATGTTGTCCGGCGTGACATCGCGGTGGATGAAGCCCTCCGCATGGACTGCCGTCAGCGCCCTCAGCACCGGGATCATCACGTTGAGGGTCTCCTCCACGCTGATCTTCCCGCCGTGGTTGGCGATGTAGGTCTTGAAGGAGATGCCCTCGATGTAGTCCATGACGAAATACGACGTGTCGTTCTCGTCGAAATAGCTGGTGACCGCCGCAATGTTCGGATTGCCGATGAACTTCGCCAGGGTCCGGGCTTCCTCCTGGAACCGTTCGGCGCCGTAGGCGAACTCCTCGGACTTGGTGTCCATGGCCACGGACACCGTTGTCCCGATGCGGGTGGCGATGTCGTTGGGCATGAACTCCTTGATGGCCACCTTGGCGTTCAGCTGGGTGTCCAGCGCAAGGTAGGTGATGCCGAAGCCGCCCTGGCCCAGCACCCGGCCCACGATGTAGCGGCCATTCAGGACCGTCCCGGCCCGCAGGGCCACGGGGAATCTCTTTTCGTTATCCGCCAGGTCGAAGCCGCAGTAGGGGCAGGGACCTTCCGGGGCCTCCCGCTCCTGAAAGCAGTTGTAGCAGAGATGTTTGATGGAAGGGTCAGCAGACATTCCGAAAACTCCTATCTTGGATAATAACAGCGGGAGGGCGGGAAAACTCCCGCCCTGTCCGCGCACAGGCTCACAGATCCAGCAGCTGGGCCTTCTTGCGGTCGAATTCCTCCTGGGTGAGGATGCCGCTGTCCAGCAGCTCCTTGTACTTGCGGATCTCGTCCGCCGCGCCCCAGGCCGGCGGCTTGCGGGGCGGCGGGGACGGCGGAGGCGCTGGCCGGGCGTTTTTGTCCGGCAGAAGGCTGATGTGGATCATGGCCACGATGAACAGCATCCAGCCGTAGAACCACCACCTGCCGAAGGAGTAGCCCTTGTCCCGGGCGATATAGGCGGGGATCACCCCCAGCCCGGCGGCGATGATCAGGCAGAAGATCAGATAGGCTACCAGAAATTCCATCCAGAACTCCCCTTCCGGCAGGGCTCACAGGCCCAGCAGCTGCCGCTTTTTGGCGTCGAATTCCTCCTGGGTGATGGCACCCATGTCCAGCAGCTCCTTGTACTTGCGGATCTCGTCCGCCGCGTCCTGCACCACCGGAGCGGCCTGCGGCCGGGGCGGGGCCTGGACCGGCGGCTGATAGGGCGCGGCCTGCGGCTGCTGGGACTGCTGCGGCGGGGAGAAGGGCATATCGCCCATGGGGGCCTTGGTGACGACGATGGCATTCAGCTTATCCTGCATCAGGATGGGCGGGATGATGCCGACGAAGATGGCCAGGATCAGGCACAGGGTGGAGAGGTCGGAGGAAATGCCCTTGGCGGCCGCCAGCTTGTCAATGCGCTGGGCGCTCTTGTAGATCCAGTAAATGCCGTAGAAGGGGACGAACATGCACAGCAGCAGCTTTTTCACCGGATCGCGAGGCGGCTCGTCAGCCACGCAGTTCAGCCGCCGGGTGGTGCGGTAGATCCAGATGAAGTACCAGATGCCGAAGGTGAAGATCAGCAGCAACACGTGGGTGGACAGCTTGCAGTACGTCTCCGGTTCCAGCTCGCCGGGGGCGGCGGAAGGCGCAGGGCCGGGGTTGTAGGAAGGCCCCTGATACCCGGCGGTGCCGCCGGTGCCATAGGATGCGCCGGCAGCGGGAGCGGTCCGGACCGGCGCCTTGGGCAGGGTGGGCAGCAGCTGGCCCTCCGGCGCTGTGAACCAGGCGGCGGAGAACAGCAGGACCGCGGCCACCAGGCCGTAGGAGATGATGAGGGTAAACAGCAGCCGGAGGAACAGGCCGAATTCGAACCAGCCGAAGATCAGCTCCCACACATAGGAGAGGAACATCAGCGCGGCGGCAGCCACCACGCAGACCGCGGGGACGAACCAGGCCTTCCGGGCGGTGTCCCGCAGGGCGGGAAGGGCATTCGACAGCAGGGCTGCGGCCATCAGGGTGATGCCCACCAGAGCCAGGGTCATCAGCAGCTCGGCCAGGCGGTTGGCGAAGGAGAGATGCGGGGTCAGCAGCGCCCGGAGCTCTCCCACTGCCATCACGCCGAAGCCCACGGCAATGAGGGCGGACCTTTTCCTCATCAGCAGCATCACAGCCAGGAAGGCCAGGGCCGCCAGCGTCAGGAGATTCCACAGCAGGCCACCCACTGTGTAGTATTCCGGCAGATACTCCATGGACTGGATGTAGTCCACCACCGTTTTCAGCGTGAACACCGCAGCCACTGCTGCGGCGATGCCGCCGATCACGTTGTTCGAGATCGTATTTTTCTGTACCATTTTCGTCACCTTGCCTCCGCAGCCCGCAGAGAGCGGACGGGGAGGTCCTTTCCTTTCTCAATTCTCACTTGTGCTGCAGCACGGGGACGCGGGATCCGGTCAGAACAGGGTCTTTTCGTTTTCTGCGAACAGTTTGTCATTGATGGCGTGCAGCTCCATGTGGTGCAGGATGCCGTATGTGATGATGGCGTCCCGCTTACTCTTGGGGTACAGCTGGGCGTAGGCCGACTGCTTCAGCAGGCACTGCGTCTCTTCCAGTGTAGCCTCCAGCCCGATGCACAGGCACAGCAGCCGGTCCCGGGAGGGATTGCGCCGCCCGGAGAAGACCTGGTGGAGATACACCTCGCTCATGCCGGATTTCCGGGCCAGGGCGGCCTTGGAAACAGCCTTCCGCTCATACAGCTCCGCCAGAGATTCCGTGATGCTCTGCTCGGAAAAGAAGGCCTCGTTGTTGTGGATATAGGCGTCGATGTTGGGAGCACCCATCAGCTCCTGACCAAGGTCATCGGTGGATCTTTCCCGCATTCCACTCACCTCCTTTGACTTTATGCAGAAGATGCGATATACTATCTATAAATTTACAACGCTTTGCAGGCTGATACAATATGCTGGCTGCATAGGGTATCGGCTTTTTTTGTGAGAGGGGAATGGAGATGTACGAGTGGCTGCTGACCGCTTTGAAGCAGGCGTTCCGGGAAGAACGGCTGCTGAAGAGAAGCCCGCGGGGCAGCGTGCATCTGCTGCGGCACGAGGCCGGCGGCCAGCGGTTCGTCCTGCGCCGCTTCACCGGCAATGCCGAGGTCTACAGGCGGCTGCTGCACTGTACCTGCCGGAATCTTCCTGCGGTGTATGAGGTGGCCTCCCAGGGGGAGGAGAACCTGGTGCTGGAGGAGTACATCCAGGGGGACAATCTGGGGGATCTGCTGCAGGGCGCCCTGTTCACGGTGGAAGAGACCCGGAGCGTCGTCGACCAGGTCTGCCGGGCCCTGTGGGTGCTCCACGACCTGGCCGCCGTCCACCGGGACGTGAAGCCGGAGAACATCATTCTCCGGGGGAGCGAGGCCGTCCTCATCGATTTCGACGCCGCCCGGCTCTACAAGCCGGAGGAGGACACCGACACCCAGGTGCTGGGCACCGCCGGCTTCGCCGCCCCGGAGCAGTACGGCCTGTCCCAGTCGGACACCCGGACGGATATCTACGCCACCGGCATCCTCATCAACGTGATGCTCACCGGGGAGCACCCCTCCAAAAAGCTGGCGGAGGGCCGGATGGGGCGGATCGTCACCCGGTGCACCCAGGTGAACCCCAAAAAGCGGTACCAGAGCGTGCTGCAGCTGATGGAGGCTCTCTGACATGCAACAGGATCGAACTAACAGGTGCACATGCCCCTACTGCGGCGCGGAGCTGCCGGAGGAGGCCTCCTTCTGCCCCTTCTGCGCCCGGAGCGTCAACCAGCGGCAGAATGTTTCGCCGCCATCGGTACGATGGCGGAAGGCCCTGCGCAGGGCCTTCCCGGTGCTGATCCTCCTGCTGGTCCTGGGGCTGGCAGGGACCGCCCAATACCTTTCCACCCGGCCCCGGGTGTATGACGACAACGGCACGGGGGAGGTGATCTACACCGACGAGGACGGCACCTATCAGATCCTCCTGGGCTGGCTGGACACCCCCTATGAGCCCGCCCCTGTCATCACCCAAATCGCAGAGCGGGACGCAGACTGTACCTTCCCCATCTGCCTGTTCATCCACCACCAGGACACCGGCATCAACGCCGGGGAGATTTTCCTGCAGAAGGTGGCGTCGGTCACCGCGGAATTTGACACGCCGGACGATCCCACCGCCTACATCAGCTATGGTGATCCGGCCTACGACGACTATGCTCCTGATGCCGCCCTCACCAGCTTCACCCACTTCCTGGGCCGGGAAAACTCCGCCCGGGGCACCTGGACCATCACCATGGAAAACGGGGACGTGATCCTGCTCCACCAGACGCTGAACGTGGACCTGATCGAGACTGTGAACATCTACCCGGAGGACGCGCCCATGGATACCATCGAGGATCTCCAGGCCCTGGTGGACTCCATGGAGGACCGGGTGGGGTACAGCGACGTGGTGAATCTCCACCTGCCCGCCGTCACCTATGAGGGGGACCTGTCCATCACCGGCCGGCCGGT
>ERZ1643246.1557-NODE-1557-length-24680-cov-16.272812_pt1 | contig 24680 bp, 19 predicted proteins | sample MGYA00579265_ERZ1643246 | MGnify/ENA primary metagenome ERZ1643246 (study PRJEB29033, sample SAMEA4952261) | chicken gut metagenome | biome: Broiler Chicken; feature: Gastrointestinal Tract; material: Caecum | place: Ireland | collected 2018 | study: Broiler...
CGTGTCACTGTATCCAAGGCCTTCGATCTGCGGGAAGATGAACCACATCCAGTGGCTTTGTTTCCGGCCCGATTTGATCTCCGACAGGGCGCTGGACCAGGAAGAGCGCTGCGCGGTGTGAAAGCGGACGAGATCACAGGAAAACGCCTTTTCCGCCGCTGCAGCAGGTATTTCGTTACCGCTTGTGTAAAATCTCTTGTTGCTTTCTTTCGACGAATTATTATTCGGCATGCGCTTTCCTCACTTTCCCTGGGATCAAAATACCTTTTAACCCAACATCATACCATGATTGTATCACAAGCTAGCATAAAAAGGAAAATTTACTTTTCTGTAACCTAAGATTATTTTATTATTCTTACATACCAATGCCCAAGGCATTTTTATTATTCAATTCAACTGTAGCTCTATAAATTTTATGTGCATAGATTTAAAACGCAAACTTATAAAATGGAGTCTGGGATTACATCAAAAATATGTTATAATAATATTAATTTGTCAGCGTCTCCCACACCTAAACCGCGCTGACACCCATAATACAGAACCAGGAGGACCCCATATGACCAGCTTTTCCGCACTTCTTTCCAGCTTTGTTGAGCAGAAACACATACAGATTCACCCGCTGACACTGTACTGCAACGTGGACCGTTCCACGATGTACAAATATATCAACGGAAAACGTCTTCCGCCCAGACAGGAACTGGTAGAACGGATTGCCGATTATATGCGTCTTTCTCCGTCAGAGCATGAAGAATTGATGACTGCGTGGATGATCGCGCAGGTAGGGGAAGAAGCGTATTACAACCGTAAAAATGTTGAGAACTTTATTTTACACTTTCCGGATGTGTCAAAAATAGATCCGGTTCCCATATCCGCTTCCGCAGGGACTCCGGACCGCGGTATCCCAGCGGACTGTCAGGCACTGGCCTCTCAGACCGCTGTAAACAGCGCCGTCAGCCGGATGATCCTCTCCGAAGCGCGGAAGGAAGATGGCCGCCTGGCGCTTCTGCTTCAGCCGGACAATGAATATCTGTTCCATTTTCTCACCAGCCTCGGTGAATCCGAGTGTTCACTGAGCATCGAACAGATCTTATGTCTGAACAATTCCGGGCAGCTGAACAAAAGCAACCAGTCCCTGAACCTTCTTTATCTTCAGGCAGTGCTGCCGCTGTACATCCGTGCCCTGAACTATAACGTCTATTATTACTATGACAGCGTAGAGTCACATTTTTCCAGTTTTAACGGTCTGCCCTGTCTGATCCTGACCAGCGAGGCTGCAGTCGCCTGTACCTCTGACTACCGTACAGGTATTTTTTATTCCCAATCCGAAACGGTACAGCTTCTGTGGGAGTTGTTTCGCGGATACAAAGAAAAATGTTCTCTTCTGTTCCATCCGGTCAGCTCGATCGTGGACGAATTGAACATGCTGCGTGCCCTCGGTAAAAGCTCAGAGATCAACTATGCGATCCAGCCGGAGCCGTGTCTGGTACCTTTTCTCACACCGGACCTGGTAAAAAAATATGTGCGTCAGGATCTTCCGGATCACGACGAACTGGTCTCGCTCCTGATCGACTTTCTGGCATACCAAAAACAGGGGATTCTTTCCCAGCGTTTCCATGTTTATCACACGCTGGAAGGAATCCGCTCTTTCCTGGACACCGGAAAGCTCCACGAAATCCCGGAAGGACTTTATCATCCTTTTTCGCCGGAAGACCGGAGACTTCTGGTTTCCCGGATGCTTGAAAATCCGGCAAAGAATTACCAGCTTCTGCGTGGACCCCTGCAGTTTCTGCCTCATAACTTTCATCTTTATGTCTCACCATCCGGCGGGTACCTGCTCTTCACCAACCGGCTGAACCAGACGGTGTACCTTCTGTTCGAGGAACAAAGCCTTCTGGCATTATTCCTTGACTACCTGAATCACATTGATGTAAAATATCTGTATTCCTGCGAACAGATGCAGAATTTGGTAAAAAATCAATTATTTTTCAGAACGTAAGTACTGATCCGGCAACTGTTCCATTGACTGAACGGTGCTAGGCCCCATAACAGCTGCAGGAATGGACTTTCTGCCGCTGTCAAACGACTCCAGAGAGGAGAAAACAGACGATGAACACTTTTTCGGGTCTCCTAAATTCGCTTGTCCATCAAAAGGACATCTCCGTATACCCGATGTCACAATACTGCGGTATTGAACGCACGCTTTTGTATAAATATCTCAACGGAAAGGATCATCCGGCCGATCAGGCAGTTGTGGAACGAATGGCGGATTTCATGCGCCTTTCTCCGGCTGAATGCGAGGAATTGATAACTGCCTGGCAGATCGAAAAAGTCGGATGGAAAGAATGGAGCAACCGCAGGAATGTGGAAGAATTTCTCCTGAACTTTCCGGACGTTTCAAAACTGTCTGAAGTCTCTGAGGGAAACTATCCGGAGAAAACAGCAGACGGCACAGGTGATATCCCTGCGGAGATGCACCGTACAGACATGTCTGCCGACGGCGCGGCCGCCTTATCCGGAACGGCCGCCCGGTATCCTGACTGCCGCGCGCTCCCGACGCAGACAGCGCTGAACCATGTCGTCAACCAGGTGATCCTAGAGGAAAGCCAAAAGGAAAAAGGCCATCTCTGCCTGATGCTCCAGCCGGATTACGATTATCTTTTGCATCTTCTTTCCGGCCTTGGAGAATACGGACAGAAGCTTGCGGTCGAGCACATTCTGTGCCTGGGAAATTCCCGGCAGAAGGACAGAGATTTCTGTGACCACAATCTGGTATATCTCCAGAAGATCCTGCCGCTGTATGTCTCTGCGCTGGATTATAACGTGTATTATTACTATGACGCTGTGGAATCGCATTTTTCCAATCTGAACGGATTTTCCTGTATGCTTCTTACCAGCGACTGCGCGATCACCTGTACCTCCGATTTTCAGACGGGCATCCTTTACGGAAAGCCGGAGATCGTACAGATGCTCCGGGAGCACTTCAATACCTGCCGGGAGAAATGTTCCCCTTTCTTTTCTCCGGTACATTCCATACAGGATACCTGCAAGATGAGCATAAAGTTTTTCTCCGGCAGCGACGAGTATTATTCCCTGCAGCCGGAACCCTGCCTGATCCCGTTTCTTACACCGGATCTGGTAAACAGGCTGGTCATCTCCGATCTCCCGGAACGGGAAAAACTGATTCCTCTGTTGAATGAATTTCTCAAGCAACGGCAGTTTACGATTTCCGATGGGAACTATCATATTTTTCACACACGTAACGGGATCCGGAGATTTATGGAGACCGGAAGGGTCTATGAAATCCCGGAGGAACTGTACCTTCCGTTTCCGCCGGAAGACCGGAAACTCCTGTTATACCGGCTCAGCCAGTTTATCCCTGAGCGGTACCGGATCCTGCGCGGCCCGCTGGAGAATCTCCCCCAGAATTTCCACCTGTGGGTGAGCGCCTCCAACGGTTATCTGATGTTCACAAACCGAAAAAAAGAGTCCATTTATCTGATGTTCACAGAACCCGGACTTCTGACTGCATTTATGGATTATCTGCAGAATATAGACGAAAAATATCTGTACACAGCCGCGGAATCCCGCAGCTTTATAGAAAAATTTCTCGAAGCGGAGGCCACACCGTAATCATAGTTCAGGGAGTGTTCCTGCCAACACGTTCCTTGGAATGCTATAAATATACCGATACGCAAAAACCGGAGCGACTGCCGGCAACCGCGAAACATTTCGCAGTGCCGGCAGCCGTTCCGGTTTTTCCTTTACATATTATCTTTCTGTTTCATTATTTCTTCTGTTTCTTCGCAGCGCGTTTCTTCCCATACCAGAGGATCGCTCCCGTATAAGCCACCGCCGCGCACAGACCGATCACATAAGCGCCGGTCCACGGAATATTAAATCCGATCTTTGCATTCATAATATATGTAATCGTGATAAACGTATACCATGCTCCCGGGATCAGAGGCATCCATACAAATTTGGCTCTTCCATTTTCAAACATCCACACTGAGATCGCCAGGAATGCAAACAGAGACAAGGTCTGATTGGACCATGCAAAGTACCGCCACAGGATATTGAATCCGTTGGAGTTCATCTTTGCAAATATAAGGATCACAGCGACCAAAACAAAAATTCCGGCTGCCAGCGTCAGTCTCTTACGGGTAGAGGTCTGATCGATATGGAACGCATCCGCGATCGCCAGACGCAGAGAACGCAGCGCCGTATCCCCCGAAGTGATCGGAAGTACGATAACACCCAGCAGGGCGATGATCCCGCCGACCGGTCCCAGGATATTCTTACAGACAATACCGATCGTCGCTGTCGCCAGAGAAGCGTCTGCGGACTGCAGTCCCAGGTTGTAAACGCCCATGGCTCCTGCTGCCCAGACCATTGCGATGAATCCTTCTACAACCATCATGTTATAGAATGTCATACGTCCCTGACGTTCACTCTTCATGGTTCTGGAGATGATCGCCGTCTGCGTGGAGTGGAAACCAGAAAGAATTCCGCAGGCTACGGTAATGAAGAATACCGGTATAAAATGATTCGCCTGGAAATAGTCTCCATAAGACACCAGCGCGCCGTTCCAATTCTGCCATACCTCGATCAACGGATATCCGTGAACAAACAGTCCGACAAAAACGCCCACTGCCGAGAACAGCAGGATCGCTCCAAAGATCGGATAGATCCTTCCGATGATCTTATCGATCGGGAAAACAGTCGCGATCAGATAGTAGACGAAAATGATTCCATAAATGACCCAGGTCGAAACCGAGGTCGCTTTTCCGTCAAAACCGAACACCTGCGTCGCAGCAATATCGCCCGGTGTATAAATAAACACTGCGCCTACCAGAAGAAGCAGAAGGCTGCAGAAAATCTGATAAAACGTATAAATTCCTTTGTTGCTGTATTTGCGGATCATATCCGGCATCTGCGTACCGCCGTCGCGCAGACAGATCATTCCGGAAAAATAGTCATGCATTGCTCCGCCGATAATGTTTCCGATGGGAATCGTAATAAAAGCGATCGGCCCGAACAGAATTCCCTGGATCGGCCCGAGGATCGGCCCGGTTCCGGCAATATTCAGAAGATTGATCAGACTGTTCTTCCATTCCCTCATTGGCACGTAATCCACGCCGTCCTGTTTCGTGTAAGCCGGCGTTTTCCGGTCATCCGGCTTAAACACATGCTCACAGAATCTGCCGTAAAGCATTGCGCCAACCACAAGAATTACGAGTCCAATAATAAAAGTTATCATAGCGGTATCCCCCCTGTTCCAAATGATATCTCATTATATCACCGCCGCCTCGAATTGTAAATATTCCTTTCTTTCGCGTTTTAAACAATTATTTTTTCTGTTTTATGTACAATATGCAGAATTTTTTATCCTTTTATGCATTCAACTGATTTCGTAAGCGGTTTGAACCCGGGGACTCTGCGGATTGTTCCGTGTTTCATGCAGGCAGGAAGTTTATGACTTTAAGCCGCCGGCACATAGATCCGCCGTTACCGGCGCACAAAAAATGTCCCGGAGCATGTCTGAGATCATTTTTCTGCAAGATGCGCGTCACACTTTGCAGAAAATCTGCTCTGCAAATCAGGGCATCCCCGTTGCAAAAATGACTCTCAGACACACTCCGGGACAACTGTAGCCGCCGTGAACGGGTCCGCGGACACCCGGCAAGCGGCTGCCGTGCCTGCACGGACAGACCTTCGCTTCCGTCCGTGCGGAACGCGTACCGCTGGCACGCAGCGCTGTTCGCCGGATATCGGACAGTAAAGATCAGCAGATCTCTGCTCCCGACGGCATTTTTTTCTCCGGAACCATCAAGCTTAAGTTCCCGTCCGCATCCTCCGCACAGAGGAGCATACCTTCCGACAGGACGCCGGCCAGCTTCGCAGGTTTCAGATTCACAAGCACCATCACCTTCTTGCCGACCATCTCTTCCGCCGTATAATGGGCTTTGATGCCGGAAACGATCTGTTTTACCTGGTTCCCGATCTTCACCTGGGAACACAGCAGTTTTTTGGATTTCTTAACTTCCTCACAGGCAATGATCTCTCCCACCCGGAACTGGAGCTTCTCAAAATCATCGAAAGTGATCTCCGCCTTCGGCTCCAGGTCGATCACCTGCTCCTCTTCCTTGCTGTTCTCCTGTCCGTCAGCGCCTGCATCTTTCTCCACAGCCGCTTTCTGTGCCGCCTGGATCACCTCAACTTTTTCCATAACCTCTTTCACGTCAAGTCTCTGGAACAGGATTTCCGGCGCATCCGTCACTTTGTTTCCGGAAGGATACAGACCGAAGGTTCCCAGATCCTCATAGGAACGCTTCGCGCTGTTCAGCTGCGTCAGGATCCTGTCTGTGGTCTCCGGCATAAAGGACTCCAGCAGACATGCGCCAATGGAAATACTCTCCACCAGATTGTAGAGAACAGCCGCAAGCCGGTCCTTCTTAGATTCATCCTTCGCCAAAGCCCAGGGCATTGTCTCATCGATATATTTGTTGCAGCGCTTGAACAGATTGAAGATCTCTGTGATCGCGTCCGCGACGCGGAGTTCCTCCATCTTGGCCGCCACTTTTCCGACGGTTCCCGTCACGACAGCCTTCAGGTCTGCGTCTACCTCTTCCTCGACGCCCGTGTTGGTGACAACTCCGCCGAAATATTTGTTGCTCATGGAGATGGTTCGGTTCACAAGATTGCCCAGCGTGTTCGCCAGATCTGAGTTCATGCGCTCTACCATCAGTTCCCAGGTGATCACCCCGTCATTTTCAAACGGCATCTCATGAAGCACAAAATATCGAACCGCGTCCACACCGAACAGGGATACCAGGTCATCCGCATAGATCACGTTGCCCTTCGATTTACTCATCTTTCCGTCGCCCTGCAGCAGCCACGGATGGCCAAATACCTGCTTCGGCAGCGGCAGATCCAGCGCCATCAGGAAGATCGGCCAGTAAATCGTATGGAAGCGGATAATATCTTTTCCGATCAGATGGAGATCCGCCGGCCACATTTTCTTAAACTGCTCCGTACTCTCCCCGTCACAGTCGTATCCGATGCCGGTAATATAGTTGGTCAGGGCGTCCAGCCACACATAAGTGACATGCTTCGGGTCGAAGCTCACCGGGATTCCCCATTTAAAGGAGGTCCTGGACACACACAGATCCTGCAGACCCGGCAGCAGGAAATTGTTCATCATCTCATTTTTTCTGGACACCGGCTGGATAAACTCCGGATGGCTGTTGATATAATCGATCAGCCGCTGTGCATATTTACTCATCCTGAAGAAATATGCCTCTTCTTTTGCCGGAGTTACCGGGCGGCCGCAGTCCGGACACTTTCCGTCCACCAGCTGGGATTCCGTGAAGAACGACTCGCACGGTGTGCAGTAGAGACCTTCATAGTATCCTTTATAAATATCTCCTTGGTCGTACAGCTTCTTGAAGATTTTCTGCACCTGCTTTTCGTGATAATCATCTGTGGTCCGGATAAATTTATCATAAGAAGTATTCATCAGATCCCAGATTCTGCGGATCTCTCCGGAAACCTGATCTACGAATTCCTTCGGAGTCACTCCGGCTTCCTCCGCTTTCAGCTCGATCTTCTGTCCATGCTCATCCGTTCCGGTCTGGAAGAACACATCGTATCCCTGCTGACGTTTAAACCGCGCAATGCTGTCCGCCAGAACCGCCTCATAGGTATTTCCAATGTGCGGCTTGCCGGAAGTGTAGGCAATCGCCGTCGTAATGTAATACTTTGGTCTGATCTTTTCCATTTTCTCTGTTTCCTTTCCTGTCTGCAATCTATCTTTTCAGATCCTTCGACAAACTTGTTACAGTTCAGCCAGCGGAACTGTAACACAAATTTTTTCGGCACCGCCAAATGGACATGCAAGCATGTCCGCTTGGCTCGTTGTTCGCGGAAATAAAAAAACTGCCTTCTCTGTTATGAGAAGACAGGTGAAACCCGTGTTACCACTTCTTTTCATCTCCGCCTCGCGGCGAAAACCTCAGCAGGTACAAAAAGCGTTTTGTCTGCTTTCTTATACCCTTCCGCTGTAACAGGCGGAACCTGTCGCAGTCTTGCCGTCTCCGGTTCGGTGCGCCTCTCAGGAGCCATCTTCCATAAAGCTTCGCTCATCCCTCTCAGCCTGCCGTCCGTCTCATTTCCGGAACCGCATATGGGAATTCTCTGTAAAGCATCCGCTGTATGTACTCTCTCCGTCCTTGTGTTTGTCGTCTTATGCACCCATGCTAACACATTCAAAACCGTTTGTAAAGTCTCTGGATGATAAATTCGTTTGAAATGGTTACAGTTCAGCTGGCTGAACTGTAACTTGCATTCCGGCGGCAGATCCGGATAAGGAGAGAAAAATATTGGAAAAATGTGGAAATTTGTTGAATTTCGTCGTTTTTTCATATATATTATATATGTATTTTATGATGCCAGGGTCAAAAGGTCATGCTTTTTATGCTTGCATGAAAAAGCATGACTTTGGAACCCGCAAAAACATGAGAAGGCAGCCCCGATCGGGCGGATTTCGAATGTGTTTAAGATTGCGGGTAAAGCAAATACCAGAAAAACAAACACGGCCTTTTCAGGCCGAATGATGATTGTACCGGGAGAATGTATATGGAAGCTACACATACAGAAGGAACCATTCCTTTTCCAATGCAGGAAAAGAAAGAAATCAACGATCTGAGCAATGAACTGGAACAGCAGCTGAATCAGCAGCTGGAAAATCTGAATCATGGCCCCGAGATTCCCAAGGAAGTTTTTTCTTCATCTGATGAGAGTCTCTTCCGGTCTGAAGAGGGTCTTTCTCAGCCGGAAGAGGAGGACAGCGTCCGGAAAACTGCTGCGGAAAAAAATTCCGAGAAAACCGTCTCTCTTATCAACGAAAGCAAGTTTCTCCGCTATATCGCAGATCTGCGAAAAGCGGACAGTGAACTGGCACTGGCCAAAGCCGAATCCGCGGAATTGGTGCATCAGATCGATAATTTCAGGGAACACTATACCGAATATGAACAGAAGATCTCCGGCCTGATCACCGAGCAGGATCACAGTCTTCAGAAACAGTTGGATACTCTGACAGAACTGGCACGTTCCGTCCAGACCAGCAGCGATTCCCTCAGTTCGCGCATTGACAGAGAAATACAGCGCCTGACCCAAGGACTGGAAACATCCATTCAGGGAAGCGTGAAAGAATCCTGTGACCTGGAACTGGCACGGGTCAAAGACGCCACCGACGTACTTCTCAACTATACAGAAACCGTCAAAAATCAGAGCATTAAATTCCAGAAACTGGAGAGATTCAAATTTGTTCTGTTTATCATTAGCAGCGTGTCTTCTCCTATCGTTCTGGTCCTGTTTATACTGAATCTTCTGCATGTCTTTTGACAAGACAGCTTCAGCCGTTGGAAAAGCAGGCGAAAGCAGTTCCGGACAGATCCGCCGTGCATGCGCGCGTCTGCCGGACGCTTTTGTCCGCTTTCTGTATTTACCCGTCCGCCTTACCTCTGACTTTGAAAGGAATATCATGTCAAAACGGAAAGACCTGGGAGTATTTCTCCTGATTGTACTTCTCTATATCGCTGTTATGAGCATCACAGGGATCGGATGTCCGATCCGATGGTTCACAGGTATCTCCTGTCCCGGATGCGGTATGAGCCGGGCCTTTTTTTCACTGCTTCATCTGGACTTCGTCGGCGCGTTCCGGTATCATCCGCTGGTCTATCCGGTCATCCTGTTCGTTCCTTATTACTTTCTCGGAAGCGAAAAAACGGATCGGCAGAAAAAGATCAAGAAAACGCTCCTGATTTTACTGGCAATTCTTGCGATCTGCCTCTGGATTTTCCGAATTTTTCATGAAGATTCTGTCGTCCGTATTGACCTTTCAAACAGTGTCATGATAAAATATCTGAAACAAATGAAGGGGGTTTTAAAATGTACGTAAAAGATGACCGCAGTTTTATCATGTATCTGATCCTGAATTTTATCACCTGCGGAATCTACGGGATTTATTTCTGGTATATGTATGTGGAAGATATCAACACCGTATTTTACGGCGACGGAGAAGACAGCCCCAATTATATCCTCGTCCTGATCCTCTCGATCATCACCTGTGGAATTTACGGATTTTACTGGTATTACAAACAGGCAAACCGCATTTACCACGGTTCCTACGAGCGTTACGGAGTGCCGGTCACGGAAACCGGTACGGCAGTTCTTCTGTGGATGATCCTCGGAAGCCTGGTATGCGGGCTGGGCACTTTTGTCGCTCAGTATTTTATGATCAACAACATGAACAAAGTCGCAAACGCCTATAATTACCAGCAGCAGAACCGCTTTAACGGCGGCGGAAATTATTATTAAATGATTGCCTGATTCTCTGTTCACCGTCCGCTGCCCGGAAAATGGCGCTGCGTGCCAGCGGCGCGCGTTCAGCACAGACCGCAGCGAAGCGTGTTTGAAAATTCATTCCTGTAATTTTCAAACACGCTTCGCTCTTTTTTTCCGCGCCCTTATCTTTCGGACCTTCCGCTCCATTTAATTCGCTTCCACTTCTTCAGAGGAAGAACCCACAGTAAGCGTATAACGCTCCCCGGACACAAGATCCGGACTGCTGAGGATCACCACATCGAAGGACAATGCCGGCGTACTGCTGAGAAGTTCCTCCCCGTCCTGATCCGTAAGCGTCACCGTCGTTCCTGACTCCTGCGTTCCCGCGCTGACCGCCACAACCCCCTGTTCCGAGGCGCTGAAGCTCTGTGCCATACCGGATCCGCCGGTGCCGATAAATGTACCGCCGGTGATCGTCGCGCTTGTGTCATAATCCAGCGTTGAGGTATCTCCCTGCGTCGGACCTTCCACTACCGTATATCCTCCGGAGATCGTCAGCGATCCGTTAGCATCGATTCCGTCGCCGGATGCAGTGATATGCAGGTTCCCGCCGGAAATAGAGATACTTCCGTTTGAGGAAGAAGAGCCGCCGCCCATACCTCCGCGTCCGCCCGGGACCATTCCGTCCCTGCCGCCGCTTGTGCCGCTGGAATCTGTGCCGCCGGCTGCATTCAGTCCGTCGTCATCCGCCACAAGACTGATATCGCCGCCCTCGATGCAGACATCCAGGGCTTCCAGACCTTCATAACTCACACTGATATCGATCGTTCCGTCCGTGACAGTCAGCGTTTCATCCGCATGAATTCCATCGTCCCCTGTCGCGATCTCAAACGTACCGCCGTTTATGGTGATAGACGCATTAGAGTGAACGGCATCGTCTGCAGAGTCGATGGAAAAGCTTCCGCCGGAGATCCGAATGCTGCCCGCAGCCTTCAAACCTTTCATGCTGGTGCTGCTGTCATCAGTCTCCTCCCCGGTATCGGTATCGGTATCGCTGTCGGCTGCAGCCTCATCCGTGCTGCTGAGCTCAGTGACTGCTTTTTCTGCTCTTTTCATATCATCCGTGCTGACCATATACACTGCCGTTGCGTTTCCGATATCGGAGCTGCTGACTCCGCTCGACGCTCCTTCTGCACCTCCGGTGCTTCCATTCCCGCCGGCACTGCTGTCCCCGCCGCCGCGGCCGCCGGCGCCTGAACTTCCTGCCGCACCCCGGCCGCCCGGCTCTCCGGACGTTCCCGGCATTTCATCCGGAGGCGCAGAAGTCCGTCCCGGAACGCCGCCGCCTTTGAAATCTCCCCAGGAGTCGGAAGATTCTTTTGTCCCGTTTTCATTTCCGCCTCCCGCGAGGATCTGCACGGTGCCGTCTTCGATCTGCATATAAGAGCCGGCGCTGACGCCGTCTCCCTCCGCGGCGATATCCATCGTACCGTCAGAGATATAGACAAATCCAAGAGAAGCATCCTCATCGTTTTCCGCATGGATCCCGTCTTTTCCGGCATCGATCACCAATTCCGTATCTCCCGTGATCCTGACACTGTCATTGGCCTGGATCCCATGAGACTCCGCGTCGATCGTGTAACTTCCTCCCGTGATGACAAGATCGTCTTTGGACACAATCCCATGTCCCGCCGGGGAGGTTACTGTGAGAGAACCCGTTCCGTTCAGCGTAAGATCCTGTTTGGAAAAAATCACAGAATCAATATTATTATCATCAATGGCGGTGAATGTACCGCCGTTGGAAAGCGTATTCTCCGAGCCGTCCGCAAGGGTGACAAACACTTTATCCGCCGCCAGGATATACAGCGGCGCGGAAGTCTCACAGTTGATCTCCGCTCCGTCCAGTACTAACTGCAGTTTTGCGCTGTCAGAGGCATTCACGATGATCTGTCCATCGTTCAGACTTCCGGAAATGACGTAAGTCGCCTCTTCTGTGATCGTAACTGTAGTTCCGGTGATCCGGACACTGTCCGAATCTGCTGTGACGGAATCTCCGTCCAACCGGATGGAGACACTGCTGCTCTCATCATATTCCGTGCGGTAATCGCGGTCCGTAAACATATCTGCGTCTGTTTCCGTGAATGCCTCTTCTGTTCCGTCATCTCCGCTTTCCGTACTTTCCTGTCCGTCCTCCGCTGAGGAATCGGCGCTTTCTCCTGTGTCTGCAGAGCTTTCAGAACTTTCCGTCCCGGCGCTTCCTGCCGCCGCCGAATCCGTTTTACTGCATCCGGCAAGCATACCCGAGAGAAGAACAAACGTCACTGCTATGGATATCCATTTCTTCATCAAACTGACCCTTCTTTCTGTCAGAGTTCCGCTGCGGTTGTCTCCTGTGTGGAAACAGCGATCTCAAGATTTCCATTCCTGCAGCGGAGTGCATCGATCATCTCTTTTTCGTTCGCCGCGTCGCGGAGTGTCACGTGATATGTAAGCCGGAACATACTGCCCATATTGGTCGTCTTCACATACACAAGATCACAGGATGAAGTGTATTCCTTAAAAATATCATCGAAGACACTGGTATAATCCAGGTCTTCCGGTATCGTTATGGTGAACGTTTTATAGAGCGCAAAATTTTTCTTAGCGCCGAAGTCAAAGCGGTTGTAGACCACATACACGATACACATAACGACAGTAAACAGCACTGCGAATCCAAGATATCCCATACCGGCGATGAGTCCTGCTCCCATCGCGAGAAACAGCGTACAGATTTCCTTTGCCGTCCCCGGAACAGAGCGGAAGCGGACCAGGCTGAACGCCCCTGCCACAGCCACACCGGTCCCCACGTTTCCATTTACCAGCATGATAACGACACAGACCACCGCCGGCAAAAGCGCCAGTGTGATGACAAAGCTTTTCGTATAACGGGTGCGGTACATATAGACGAAAGCCAGCAGAAGCCCCAGCACGAGGGCGGTCACCATACAGAACATAAAATCGCGGACACGGATGACCGTCGTCAGGTCAGAATCAAAGATTCCCCGAAAAATTGTCTCAGCCATAATTCACTGCCTCCCGTGTATATCCGGTATTCATCGCCTGCAGAAGCTGTGGAAAGATCATCCGCTGATATGCCGTCCCGTATTTTGAGAACGACGTTTTATAAATATGCTCCTGAGAGAGTACATGCGTCATCCAGAGAGGAATCCCGCCGGAACACTTGATTTCCATCAGAACCATGCCCTCGGGCAGCAGTTCCGTGCCGTATACCCCGGATTCCAGGGAAATATCTTCCTGGCGGCAGAGGATCCTGTCGTCAAATGTGACACGGAAATCCGATCCGTCCTTGGAGTAAAATGCTTCTCTTTCATATGAGAGAAAGACTGCGGGATACAGTTTTTTATAGTAGCTGAGAAAATAATCCACTTCCCGGGAGATCTGGACGTCCTTGTGACAATGAGCGCTGCCCTGGACCCATTTCATCGCTTCCTCTTCCGGAAGAGAGATCCGACGCTTGTATACCACATGTCTGTATTTCTTTTTCAGTTCCACAAACACTGTACTGTCCGGCTCAGCCTGGCCGTAGCTGCGGATCCGGAGTTTTTCTTTGTATGCAGGTTTTTCAATGGAATGCCGGGCAAGGCGGTAGTTTTCCGTGTCAAAATATATATTGCGAATGGTCGTGCGCCCATACTGATCCAGCGCCATGTATGGCTCCATCGCCTGCCGTACCTTCTCCAGCTGCTCCTGCGTCAGCAGATATTTCAATTCGTACCTCTTAAAAACTGTCTGAAAAGGCATAAAAATTCCTCCTGTACCTTTGATGGAATGATGTCGGATCAAAAAGTGTCTCAATCCTGAAACGCCTGACCTTTTGACCCTGCATCATGAAGTTATTGTACAGGAGGAAGATTGAAGTTTTCTTGAAGTTTTGCCGGTGTGTTCCCGGATCTTTGTGAAATTTCTGTGATTTTTCCGCCGCCAGCCCGTCGCCGGCCGGCCGGAACTGCCGCACAGGTTTCACGCTCTGAGCAGAGGGAGCTTTACAAAAAACTCCACTTTCCCGTCGCGGCACTGAAGGTCGATCGTCCCCTGATGGGTGACTGTGATCGCCTTCGCGATGGCAAGTCCCAGGCCATAATGATTATCCTCGCCGGTGCGCGCGGAATCTGTGCGGTAAAAGCGTTCAAATAGGTGTTTTCTCTGTTCCGGAGGGATCTCCGGTCCCTCGTTGGCCACAGACAACACCGCGCTGTTTTTTTCTTTTCTCAGCACAATCCACAGATTCTTTCCGTCCCTGCCGTGGCGGATCGCATTGTCGATCAGGATCGAGGTCAGCTGTTTCAGCTGCACACTGTTCCCATTGACCCGGATCCCGTCTGCGATCTCACTATTCAGAAACAGTCCGCTCTCATACACGACCGTCTCAAACGGCAGCATCTCTCCGCAGACCAGCCGGCTCAGGTCCACGGCCTCCATCTGCGGCTTCACATTCTCCGCCCGCGCCAGATCCAGAAGCTGGGAGATCAGTGCAGACATTCTCTCATTCTCATACTGTATGTTGGAGATCCACTGATTCTCTCCGATCTCCCGGGCAAGGAGTTCCACATTCACATTCACGACCGCCACCGGAGTCTTCAGTTCATGACCCGCGTCAGAAATAAACTGCTTCTGGCGCTCATAGCTCTCCTCCAGAGGCGCGACGATTCTGTCCGCAAGGAACCAGGACAGGAAAAACAGAAGGATCAGCGCCACGCCGCCGAAGATCAGCGTGTAATTGATCAATGTTCCTGTGGTCCCCGCCATCACAGTATTGTCCAGAAATGCCACCAGAAGGTAGTCACCTTTATCCGCCATCTGGTAGATCAGCCGGTCTCTGGTTCCCGACTCCTGTCCGCTCTCAGCGATCTCGGCGGCAAGATCCGCCAGTGTGTCTTCCTCCAGGCCAGATACGTCCGCGGTGTCCACGTCCAGCACCTCTCCGTCCTTTGAGAGAACCACCGTATAAAAGGTGGACAATTCCACGATCGGCGGCTCTCCCCGGCCGCCCCGCGGCATATCCCTCGGCCTATTCCTCCCGGACTGTGCCAATTCCGGAATGTTCACGGGGACATAATCATCCACATACTGCTGCAGCATTCTCCGGTTCTCATTGGTCACTTCCACATAACTGGCGATATAGATCACCGCCAGCGTTCCGAAAAAGAGCAGGGCTAGAACGATGAGGAGGGCCGCCACGATCTTTCTTCTCGACTTTTTAAACATTGGCACACCTCAGTTCATAACCCACTCCGCGCACAGCCTTGATCTCTGTCCGCGATTTGACAAAGTTCAGTTTTCTCCGAGCAAATGACATATAAACTTCCACATTGTTGTACTCCGCAACGCTCTCATACCCCCAGATCTTTACAGCCAGCTGCTCTCTGGTAAGAATCTGCCCCTGATTGGAGATCAGATATTCAAGGATGCGGAATTCCTTCTCGCTGAGACGCACACTGTTTTCCCCGCAGATCAACATAGAATGATTCCTGTTCAGCGTAATATCTCCGAAGGTCAACGTGCCGTCCGGCGTATGAATATTTCTTCTCCCGAGCGCCCTGAGCCGCGCCAGCAGTTCACGCGTCATGAACGGCTTGGTAAGGTAGTCATCGGCTCCGCAGTCCAGTCCTGTCACCTTATCGTCCAGATCGCTTTTCGCTGTCAGCATAAGGATCGGCGTCCGAATCCCCTTTTCCCTTGCTTCCCTGGCAATCTCAAAACCGTTTTTATGCGGAAGCATCACATCGAGTATGATAATGTCGTAGATCTCGCTCTCCACAGCATCCATTCCCTCGGCGCCGTCCGCGCAGTGATCCATCTCATAATTTTCGAGGCGCAGGATCTCACAGAGCGCCTGTGCCATTCTCTTCTCATCCTCAATCAACAAAATTCTCACAGCGTTTCCTCCGTTAATCGTTCCGCCAGGTCTGCCGATTCACAGTACCCGAACGGCATTGCAGTGTAAAGTCAAAACGACGACGGAATTACCGCTCGATCCCGCCGCGGGCCGCAAGGCCGCGGTCGAAAGGATGTTTTACCTTTTTCAGTTCCGACACGTAATCTGCACATGCGATCAGCTTCTCCCCGGGATCCTGTCCGGTAAGGATCACCTCCAGATGTTCCGGTTTCTCCCCGAGCCACCGAAGCAGCACTTCCTCGTCAAACAGTCCCGCGCGGATCGTATAGATGATCTCATCGAGAAACAGGACGTCATACTTCTCCTGTTCTGCTTTCCGGGTCACTTCCAGAAACTTTTCCTCGTAAAACTGCTTTCTCTCTCTCTTCTCCTGTTCGGTCATCTGGAAGGAAAATTTTTCCTGCTTCAGTCCGGGGACAAATGTGATCTCCGGGATTTTTTCCATCGCACTTCTCTCACTGGTCGTATTATCTTTCATAAACTGGTAGATCAGCACCCGATAGCCATAGCCGGCCGCGCGGACACAAAGTCCCATTCCGCAGGTGGTCTTTCCTTTTCCGTCCCCGCAGTAAATATGTACACATCCGGTCTCTCTCTCCATACTTTCTGTCCTCCATTCATTTTTAGGTTTCCAGGACGCATTCCGATCTCATCGCCAAAAAGGCGGTTTTCGGATCCCTCACTGTTCCCAGGGTCTCTCCAAAACCGCCTTTCCACATGCGCCTGTCAGATTTTAATAGTTTTCCACTTTTCTCTCAAAGTATGCTTTAGGATGTGCACAGACCGGACATACCTCCGGAGCCTCTTCGCCTTCATAGATAAAACCGCAGTTACGGCATTTCCAGCCAAGCGGAGCGTCGCCCTTGAAGGTCTTATTCTCACGATAGGACTGCAGAAGCTTGCGGTAACGTTTTTCATGTGCTGCCTCCACGCGGGCCACTCCTTCAAACTTCGCCGCCAGCGCCGTGAAACCTTCCTCTCTGGCTTCTCTGGCCATTCTCGCATACATATCGGTCCACTCATAGTTCTCACCTGCCGCTGCGTCTTCCAGGTTTTCCTCTATATCTCCGATCCCGTGGATTTCCTTGAACCACATTTTCGCGTGTTCTTTTTCCTGCTCGGCAGTCTCCAGGTACAGCGCTGCCAGCTGTTCATATCCTGCTTTCTTTGCCGCAGATGCATAATATGTATATTTGTTTCTCGCCTCGGACTCGCCTGCAAAAGCGGTGAGAAGATTCTGTTCTGTCTTGGTTCCTGCGTATTTATTCGCCATTTTCTCCTCCATTCATAGTCTGTAACAGATTTCACCGGAAAGTCCTTCGGACTGTCCGGTAAACAAAAAACGGAATGGTTCTCTGCATAAAAAACCATTCCGTTTTCAATGTTCCTACTTCACCACAGGGACACCGCCCTGTGTTATGACAGCCGCTTTGTGTCCAGATACAGAGGAAGATCCATCCGGTATCTTCCTCTGTATCTGCGACGGACACGCCGCCAGCCGGTCTTCCGCAGATCATTCTGTTGTCACGATGCATTTACCTGTACATCAGCTGTAACCGTTCAGCTAACTGAAACTGCTGCGATTAGCCGAAGTATCTCTCCAGTAAGCCTTTGAATGCTTTTCCGTGGCGAGCCTCGTCTCTTGCCATCTCATGAACAGTGTCATGGATCGCATCCAGATTTGCTTCTTTTGCACGTTTTGCCAGATCTACTTTTCCAGCGGTAGCGCCGTTCTCAGCTTCTACACGCATCTCCAGGTTCTTCTTGGTGCTGTCTGTAACAACTTCGCCCAGCAGTTCAGCAAATTTTGCTGCATGCTCAGCCTCTTCGTAAGCTGCTTTCTCATAGTACAGACCAACTTCCGGATATCCTTCACGGAATGCTACGCGGGACATCGCCAGATACATACCAACCTCAGAGCACTCGCCTTCGAAGTTTGATCTCAGATCTGCTTTGATGTCCTCGGACACATCAGCTGCAACACCTACTACATGCTCTGCTGCCCAGCTCATCTCGCCGCTCTGCTCGATGAACTTCTCAGCCGGTGCATGACAGACTGGACATTCTGCCGGTGCTGCTTCTCCCTCATAAACATATCCACATACGCTGCAAACAAATTTTTTCATGATCGTATTCTCCTTTTCTTTTTATTTTTAAAATTAGTAACTATTACTAATTTTAAGTTACCACACCGCTATTGATTTGTCAAGCATAATTTTATATTTTTCTCTGAACAGCGGCTGCCCTAAGATTTCTGTCTGCATTTTCCGCAGACGCCATAAAAATTTACTGAATAACTCTCGATAAGTCCTTCAAAATTCTGCTCTGCCTGTTCCTTGATCTCGCTGATATCGTCCATATCCATATCAAGTACTGCATGGCACTTCCGGCAGATAAAATGATTATGCGGAGAAGTGTCCGCATCAAAGCGGTCCGGACCGTCGCCTGTCGCCAGGCGCTTGATCTCTCCCAGCTCGGAGAGCAGTGCCAGATTCCGATAGACCGTTCCCAGACTGATGTTCGGGTATTCCTTCCGTATGTCTGTGTAGATCATATCGGCAGTGGGATGGTCGTTCCGCTGCATCAACTGTTTCTTGATGGATTCCCGTTGTCTGCTGTATTTGAGATTCGACATAGGTCAGTTCCCCTTTCTCTTTTAATAATAGTAATGATTACTATATTTATATCATAAAAGGAAACGACAAAAATGTCAAGTATTTTTTTATTTTCCACCAATATGTGCTGCAGTTCAGCTGACCGGGCTGTTACCAATATACCGTAATATGAGGAGTGGCCAGGTATCCGAAGACACCTGGCCTGTTATTATGAAAAAAAATAATTATGTGTAGTGATACTGTTTTCTGTGTGCAAGCGAACGACTCATATCAACACATCGATTATAGTTTAACCTATACTTATGAATAAACTGTGAATACAGCATAAAACTTTTGTTAATTCCGACAAATACTTTTTATTTTTCATTTATTTTTTATCTATTTCGCACAACCCTGCCATTTCTCCTGTTTTTCATTATCTGAAGGTTTGCTATTTTTCGGTTCTCAACCGGCTTTTTCTATGATAAAATAAAACATAAAGCGTAACAGTCCAGCTAGCTGAACTGTTCCCATAAAGCTGCTGTTTCTGTCTGACAGCAGCATCAGTTTTTTAAGGAGGCGATGTTATGCCAACAGGCAATCAGGAATATATCCGCGATATGAACCGTTCACTTGTACTCGAGGCGATCATCAACCATGCTCCTCTGTCCCGTGCGGATCTGTCAAAAATGCTCCACCTCACCAAGGCTACCATCTCCAATATCGTCCAGGAACTGATCGACAAAGAACTGGTGCTGGAACTCGGAAGCGGAGATGCACCCATGGGCCGAAAACCGATCCTTCTCACCTTCAACCATGACTGCGGCCACGTCGTCTCTGTAGATTTCGGCGTGAAAAGGATCTCTGTCATGACCAGCGATCCTCTGGGCTGCGGCTGCGAAGTGCATGAATATCCCCACCAGGCGGAACAGTCTTTGGAAGAACACCTGATCTCTCTGCTGCATGAGACCATCGATGCACTTCCGGAAACGCCTTACGGAGTTCTCGGGATCAGCGTGGGCATTTACGGCGTTGTCTGCGACGACACGGTTTTGTTCACCCCTTACTACGATCTGAAATATTCTAATCTGCGAAGTCTTCTGGAAGAAGCCTTCCATGTGCCGGTGGTCGTGGAAAACGAGGCGAACCTCTCTGTGATCGGGGAAGCTTCCATCGGACAAGGCCATAAAAATATGATCTTTCTAAACATTCACGAAGGCGTCGGCATGGGCATTCTTGTGAACGGACAACTCTATAAAGGGCAAAACGGATACGCGGGCGAATTCGGACATACCATTCTGTTTCCCGACGGACGCCCCTGTCCCTGCGGCAACCAGGGCTGCCTCGAGCAGTATATCTCGGAATCGGCGATCCTGAAAGAATATGCCCGCGGTCACGGACGTTCATCGGCGTCCCTGGATGAGTTTCTCTACGCCTACAGCCAGGAGGATCCCGCCGCCGAGAGGGCTCTGCATGACTTTGTCCATTACACAGCGATCAGCCTGAATACCGTGCTGCATACATTTAATCCGGAGATTATTGTCGTCAACAGTTCCTTTACCAACGATATCCCCGGACTGCTGGATCAGATCACATCGTCTATCCAGAATCGCTTGCGCTGGTATCTGCATGTAGTGCCTTCCCGGCTTCAGGACGTTTCCGTACTGATCGGCGGCGTCTGCCTGTGTACTGCACGATTTCTGGGGATCCGGGATCTGCGCCTGCATTATTAAGTATTGATCCACAGCAGTTCAGCTTGTCTGAACTGCTGTGTTCATTCACAATTATTTCCAATTTTGTTCATTATTTTTTTACATTCGAATCACGTTTTCAACACATTTTCTGACTATACTATAACCATAAAATAATTCAAGCCAACATTATTTTATAACAATTTTCTTTTTCATATTGCCGATGAAAATCGGCTCTCCTTCCTTTAATTAAATAGAAACAACAAAAAAACCAGAGTTGCTGCTGGTTTTTTTGTTGTCCGAAAAAGCAAAAGACCCCGCAGTAAACTGCGGGGTTCAATCACTCTTTATGACTCAGCGCATCTGCAAGCCTTGCGAAATCCTGAAGCGTCAGCGTTTCACCGCGGACCGTCAGCGGAAAACCGCAGGACGTGATCGCATGCTCCACCTCCTCTTTCGGGAAGCCGAGCGCAGCGCTGTTCTTCAACCCGTTTGCCAGCGTCTTTCTCCGCTGATTAAACGACGCGCGGATCAGTGCAAACAGCAGCTTCTCATCCTCCACCTGCACGGGAAACGAGGTGTGTCTGGTCAGGCGGATAACCGCACTTCCCACCTTCGGCCTCGGCATAAAACAATTCGGCGGCACATTTGCCACAATATACGGATCCGCGTAATACTGGACCGCCAGGGAAAGCGCTCCATAATCCTTACTGCCAGGACCGGTCTGCATCCGGTCCGCCACTTCCTTCTGCACCATGACCGTCACAGATTCCAGCGGTACATGATTCTCAAAAAGTCCCATGATGATCGGCGTGGTGATATAGTACGGCAGATTGGCGACGACTTTGATCGGACGCCCCTGATTCTTTTCTTCCGCCAGGCGGTTCAGATCCACCTTCAAAATATCCTCGTTGAGCACGGTGACATTGTCATAACCGGACAACGTATCTTCCAGGATCGGAATCAGGTTTTTATCAATCTCCACCGCACAGACTTCTCTGGCCGCATAAGCCAGATACTGTGTCAGCGTACCGATCCCCGGCCCGATCTCCACGACAAAATCGTCCGGCCCGATCTCGGACGCTGCCACGATCTTATCCAGCACATGGGGATCGATCAAAAAATTTTGTCCATATTTTTTCTGAAATACAAAGCCGTACTTCTGCAGTACGGCTATCGTATTTTTCGGCTCTCCAAGCCACGGCTTTGTTTTTTCCATAAGATTTTCTTTCTGCTTTAAAACTCAAAATCCTTTTCGTAAAGGATCACACGGTCATCAGAATCTTTATGTTTGCGGGACATCTTCCGCCCGAGCTTTCTTGTACCTCTCTCCGCATGAGCAATCGCTTTGTCCACCATGTCCTTGACATTGGTGATCGTCATCGGCTCTCCTTCTTTCTGGTTGTCGCCGATCTGCGTATACAGAGCAAGCACGCCCATCTCGTCCATTTTATATCCATTCTCACGGGCATAAGTTCTCGCAAAGGTTACCAGCTCATCATTGGTGAAGACCGGAATGGAGATAACAGTATCGAATTTCTTGGCAAATTCCGGATAATTGTGGAACAGTCCTCGCATACTGGTCTTCTCATCCTCGATGATCAATACCAGACTGTCGGTCCTGAAATCCAGCGCTTTGGAAAGTTTTTCCACAGTCTCGGGATACATCAGACCCGCACGCTCGATCAGGAGAAAACCTCCCGCCAGCTTTCCTACCACGTGGGCCGGATCCTTCTTATTCAGGTCCGACGCATCCAGACGGGCCATCTTGGTCGCCGGGATTTTCAAGTCCACACAGATCGCACGGACCAGACTCTCCGACAGATGTGTCTTTCCTGTTCCGTAGCCGCCCATGATCGCTATGTTCCCACGGCGGGACGTGCGGTCTCCCGCATTCTGGTATACACCATGCATGGCGTCAAGGATCTGCTGATCCATTCCCGGTACCTTCGCAAAGTATGTAAACAGCACTTTCTGTTCATCCGTCAGTTTGTCCGGCTGCGTATCATTCAGGATACGCATTCTGCGCTCCTCCGGAGTTTCCTCCCGCAGCACTTCCTCGACAGACATGGGAATGGTTTCTTTTTTCACTTCAGGCATCTCGATGGTACGGTCCGGCGTATTCTCAACAGTCATCACCTTCGTCGCATCTTTTGCTGCCTCCTGGGACGGCTCTGACGGGATTTCCAGATCCAGATCCTCCGGCTGTACATGGACAGGCTCAGGAATCTCCGTCGTCTTGTCCAGATCTTCCAGCCGGTGGAACGGAGCATCCGCCTCCTGACTGCCATCTGCATCCGGTCCCTCAACCACTGCCTGAGACTGGGCGCCGGTATCCGGCGCTGCGGAATCTCCGGGCTCTTCCTCCGGCCGCTGACCGCTGGCCACGGCGTCCGCAAAAGCTTCCATGGACTGCTGGATATTGAGTTCTTCCTCAGAGATTTCCTTTTCCCGGATATCGTCTGCCTCGCCGGTACCCGCGGACCGAGCGCTTTCCGGCTCTCCGGCAGTTTCATTCTTAGTAGCTTCTTCCGACAGACTGTCCGCCGTTTCCTTAAACAGTGCTTCCAGATCGAGATCATCCGCCGAATGTCCTGGCGCAGATTCCTGAACCGTTTCCGCTTCCGTGGATTTCTCCGGTTCAGACTTTGTCTCTTTTTTCTTTATACTGTCCGGTTTTGTCCGGATCGTCTTTCCGGCATCCGGATCCGGAGTCACCTCCACAGCTATGCTCTCCGGCTCCAGCTCCTTGACGTCGTAATCTTCTTCGTGCTTTTCTCCCGCAGGCATATCTGCAGGCTGTTCCTTCTTCTTCACATCAGGGAATACATTCCGGATGCTTCGGATTAATTCATTATGAAGATCCACGGTATTTCCAAGGAACGTCGGCGTTGTGTAAGACTGCACCTGAGCGTCTGTCTCCCGCTGTCCTTCGGTCTCACGGGCAGCAGCAGTTTCCTGAAATCCCGCATCCTGGGTAACTGCAGCGCCTGCTTGATCCATACGGTCCAGAAGGTTCCCCACCTGCTTTTCGCTGCTTTCCCTGCCGGCATTCTCATACTTCGTCTGCTGGGAAGGGGTGAGCGGCGCATATTTCATCTTCAGTTCCAGGGCCTTTGTGACATATTTTCCCTCGCTAAACCATAATTCCAGTTCATCACAGGTATCAATACATTTCTGTATCTGGTCGTTTCTGCTGTACAGCAATGCCAGCTCATAGGTCCAGCGCTCGGTAAACTCCGCATCCTTGTAGTCTTCCAGCGCTTCAATCTGGTCTTCCAGCGGCGCTTTCTTTCCTCTCAGGATCTTATAACGGAGCAAATATTTGGAAGTGTCATGAGGTGCCGCAGATACAAACTCTTCATAATACTCCTCTGCACTCTCAAAATCCTGCATTTTCACAGACACTTCCACCAGGCGGTACAGGATCCCTTTTCCGATAGAAGAACGATCATATGCCAGCAGAAGAATATCATTCGCTTCCGGATACATCTTGTTGGCCTCATAAACATCCGCCACCATCGACAGGGTTCGTATACTTTTGACACGACGCCAGTCCACAGATTCCACAATCGCCAGGGCGCCTTTGTAGTCCTCTTTATCGGCAAGGCTGGTAAGCTGGTCCAGCTTGCTCCGATATTCTGCTTTATCCAATGTTTTCACCTCATTCTGCTTCTGTTTGCCCACAGCCGTCCGATCCTCGAACCACCGCAGGCATCCAATATTTGGCAACAGTCCAGTCACCTGAACTGTTACCTTGTTTGTTCAACATTATAGACAGAATTAAGTGTATCACACTCACCTTGGAATGTCAAAAACTATTCTTTTACAGCCCCGGTCCAGGAAAAAATCCTTGCCGCAAGAACGAGATTGGATCATGGGAAAGAATGCGATATATTGAAACATATATTTCACAGGAAAGGGGAAATTATTGAATGAATATTACCTGGGATGCGGCAACAGAACATGTGATCTGATGCAAACCGGGCAGGCGAAACAGGCAGGAGCATAGCTGTATCTATACAGCCATGCTCCTGCCTGTTAAATGGCAATACCGAACTGCCTGCGCGCACACTTCAAAAGTGCTGCGCCAGA